>MDTB01197635.1_pt1 | contig 12908 bp, 5 predicted proteins | sample 811161 | NCBI WGS metagenome assembly MDTB01 (sample SAMN05326650, study PRJNA326480) | marine metagenome | isolation source: seawater | place: Mediterranean Sea | collected 2009 | reverse complement strand
TTTAGACAGTGGTCCATCCTACTCAGGATCAGACCAAGGGTCTGCTTTAGGCACCTTACAACCAGGAGAGACTTCTAATTACACAGCCTTCTACATAATTGATCAGGCAGTGATGGATAATGGAGGATTGGTTAATGTGGCTACAGCAACAAATGGTACAGTGTCAGATACCTCAAATACTGTAACTACTACCGTAGTGGCATCACCCTCACTTGAGGTTACTAAGATCGCATCTGTTTCTGATAATGGAGACGGTGTTACAGGCTCTAATGATGTTATCAATTATACAATATTTATAAAAAATACAGGAAACGTAACTCTAAATCAGTTAAATATTATAGACATATTAACCGATGGGAATGGCGGGGCACTTCAAATATCAAATCCAGGTGGACAAGTTCAATATCAAAGTACTTCTCACGGATCTCAACCGGGAACTATAGTTCCAAATGAGGTTCAGACCTACAATGCTATTTATGTAATAAGCTCGGATGTTGCAAGTACAACAAGCGTTATAAATAGAGTTGAAGTAATAGCAAGTAGTCCAGGCCAGACAAATAATGTATCTGACACTTCAGATGATGGGAACGATGGTGATGGTAATATGGTTGATGACCCAACAGAGGTTGAGATGTCTACATCAAGTAGCACCCTAGAGGTTCAGCCATTCCCATTAATGAAAGTTGAAAAAACAGCAACAGTTAATGATAATAATGGAAGTGGCACAAATGATTTAGGAGACGAAATTATATATACAATTACCGTAACAAATATTGGAAATGTTCCGCTAACAGGTCTTCAATTAAGTGATAATTTAAGGGATGGTATTGGAAACTCACTATCACTAAGTACAAGTTTAACTTTTATTGGTGGAACATCAGGATCGACTTCTTTGACTATTGTACCTACTGGTCTTGTTACATACAGGGTAAGATATATTATTGATCAACAAGCAGTAGATAGTGGCAGTATCCTCAATACCGTTGATGCTATAGCCTCTAGTCCGGATGGAACAAATGATGTTTCAGACTCCAGTGATGATCCAAATACACCTCAACCTGACGATCCCACAGTTGTTTACACGATTTTCCAGCCAGAAATTAATGTTACAAAAACATCTACTGTCTCTGACACAAATAACAATGGGCAAACAGATGTGGGTGATGTAATTAATTATATCATTAATGTTGAAAATACTGGAGAAACTACCTTGAGAAACATTAATTTGATTGATACCCTAACTGACTTTAGTGGTCAGTCACTCCAGCTTGATAGCAATCCCACATTTGAATCATCTTCAAATGGCTCCTCCCCAACATTAATTTTAGTTGGAGGTAATGTTGATTTTGTTACAAAATATACCATAAGTCAAGAAGCTTTTGATAGTGGTGGTATCCGAAATAGCGTCCTTGTAACCGGCAGCAGTCCTGGAAATAATAATGATGTTTCAGATACAAGTGATGATGGAATAGATGATGGAAATAATATTGATGATCCGACAGAGGTGATATTCATTCACAGCCCCTCAATGACTGTATCTAAATCAGTCAATATAATTGATGATGGGGATGAGAAAATTGATAAAGGTGATATTCTTCGATATACAATTAATGTTAAAAATACTGGAGATGTCACTTTAGATCAGCTATCAATTAATGATACATTTACTGAACTTGGTAATAATAATCTTACTTTAGACTTAGGGCCAATTTTCTCCGGGGCATCGATGGGCTCAGCTGAGGGCGTAATTAAGGTTGGTGAAATAGCAACTTACACAGCTTTGTATGTTATTAAACAAAATGCTGTTGATGCTGGAGGCGTTAAAAATTCTGCTGAACTAACTGCAAGTAGTCCTGGTCAAACAGATAATCTAATAGTGATTAGCGATGACCCTGATACAGTTCAAATCAATGATCCTACAATAACATCCATATCAGCATCTCCTTCAATAGAAGTTACCAAAATAGCCTCTGTTACAGACAATAATACTAATGAATTAACAGATCAAGGAGATCAAATTGTTTACACAATAACGGTTACAAATGATGGTGAATTGACCTTAACGAATATCAATCTATCAGACAGTTTAACAGATGGGGACGGAAACCAATTAAATCTGACCAATGGTCCTTATTTTTTAAATTCATCACTAGGTTCAAATACAACTTTAGGAACAATTCAGGTAGGGGAAGTTTTAATATATGAGGCACTCTACATTATTCAGGGGAGTACCATTTCAACTGGAAGTATAGTAAACTCATTAACAGTATCTGCCAGTAGTCCAGGTAATTTTAATGATGTAAGCGATATAAGTGACGATGGTGATGATAGTGACGGGAATTCTGAAGACGATCCCACAATTGTTGATATTACCTCTGAGGCATCAATTAACGTGACAAAATCTTCACAAATAGTTCAAAATGATGGTAATAATTTAACCAATGTAGGAGATATTATCAATTATACAATCAACATAGAAAATACAGGGACTTCTACTTTAACAGATATTAGCTGGATTGATACTTTCATTGATGGAAATGGAAATCAATTAACTCTTGAAAATGACTTAGTCTTTAGTTCTGTTACCGCAAATTCTACTAGTAGCGTGTTGTCACCAGGTGCTATTCTAAGTTACGTTGCTTCTTATACAATTGATCAATCAGCTTTCGATTCAGGTTCTATATTCAATCAAATTACAGTTTCAGCCTCAAGCACTTTTGGAGCTGTAAGTGATCAAAGTGATAATGGTATAGATAATGATGGAGAGCTGAACAATGATCCAACAATTATAAATATCGCCGAGTTGGAGACTACCAAAATTGGAAGTATCATTGATGTTAATTCAAATGGAGTTACAGACTTGGGAGATCAAGTGGTTTTCAACATCACAATAGAAAATACTGGTTCAATTTCCTTAACATCAATTAGCATTGTCGATTACATGACTGATGCAAATCAAAGAGTTATTAATTTAGATGGCCTTCCTGTGATCATTGATGCAACTGCAGGGTCTTCGACTAGTACCTTGCTAATAGGTGGTATTTTAACATATACTGCGACTTATACTTTGGATCAACTTACAATTAATTCTGGATCTGTTAGTAATTCTATTGAGGCTAATGCATCAAACGCAAGTAATACTTTAGTTGTCTCTGACACGAGTGATAATGGAGATGATTTTGATGGAAACACTTACAACGATCCTACAGTGATTTCATTTACAACTGCTAAATCTCTTGAGGTTACTAAACGAGCAATAGTAAATGATTTAAATTCTAATAACGTAAATGATATTGGAGATCAAATTATTTACACTATTGAAATAAGAAATAACAGTAATGTAACACTTACTGGCTTGAATCTTAGTGATACATTAAGGGATGGAAATAATTCATTAGTTGATCTTGATAATGGGCCATCATACATTTCTTCATCATTGGGGTCAGAACAAGGAACAATTCAACCTGGAGAAATTGTAACGTTCAGAGCAGATTATATAATCACAAATTCTGCAGCTTTAACTGGCAGGGTCGAAAACTCAGCTACTGCAATTGCAAGTAGTCCAAATAATACAAATGATGTTTCTGATATTTCTGACGACCCATTAACTCCTCAGGTAAATGATCCTACAGTTGTAGTACTGACCTCACCTCAGCCCTCTATTGAAGTTACCAAAACTGCGACCACGACAGATAATAACGGAAATGGGCTAGTTGATTCCGGTGATTTAATCAATTATACTATTTCAATTGAAAATAATGGAGCTTTAGAATTAAACAGCTTAACTATTCAAGATAATATCACTGATGGTAATGGATTACCATTAAATCTTACTTCAAATCCAATCTATAAATCTTCAACCCATGTAAATCAGATAGGAACTTTACAACCTGGAGAAATTGAAACTTATAATGCTTCGTATCTAATTACCAACGCATCTGCAGTAACCGGACAAATTCAAAATTCAGTAACTGTGACAGCGAGTTCTCCAGGACAAACTAATAACGTTAATGATATTAGTGATGATGGAGATGATACTGATGGGAATCTAATTGATGATCCTACAATAACGTTGTTAGATTTAGCTCAGGGAGATGCTTCTCTTGAGGTAACTAAACTGGCTGACGTAACCGACAATGGTGATGAGGAAGTAGGCATGGGAGATATTATTACATATAACATCACTGTCGCAAACACCGGTAGTTCAGTACTAACTAATCTTTCAATAATTGATCAACTCTCAGACGGAGATGAGAATGATTTAGATCTCAGCAATGGACCCTTCTTCTCAGGATCTTCAATGAACTCTAATATTGGAACACTAATGCCCGGAGAGATTGCAAATTATATTGCTTTCTATATTATTGAACAATCTGCATCTGAAACAGGTAAAATAGTAAATAGCGTTATAGCTAGTGCAGATACTGTTTCAAACTCTACAATATCAGATGTTAGTGATGATGGAGATGATTCTGATGGAAATACTACAAATGATCCAACGGAGGTGTTTATAGCTCCTGAACCAGACATAGAAGCTGTAAAAACTGCTCAAATAACCGATAATGGAGATGAAATAGTTGGTGAGGGTGATATCATAACCTACACCATTACTGTAACTAATACAGGAAATATTACATTATCAGATATAAGAGTTGAGGATAGTTTGACTGATGGAAATGGAAATTCACTTACTCTAAGTAATGGTCCTTTTTTCTCAGGTTCATCTTTGGGATCCAATAATGGTATTCTTCAGGTTTCCGAGTCAGCAACTTACATTGGATTCTATATTATTGAATCTGGTTCAGCCTTAACCTCTGGTGTATATAATTCAGTTAAAGTAATTGCAAGTAGTCCTGGATTTACAGATAATGTTTTTGATGTAAGTGATGACGGAGATGACTCAGATGGAAATACTACAGATGACCAAACCGAAGTATTAATATCATCATCACCTGAATTGGAGGTTACCAAAATTGCCGATGTTGATGATTTGAATCAAGATGATGAAACTGGACCTGGCGATATTATCAATTATACTATAACTGTAGAAAATAAAGGGAATATTACAATAACTGGAATTTCAATAATTGACACAATGATTGATGGAAATGGTAGATCTCTATCATTAACTAGTGGTCCTACATTTGTTGGCTCTTCTATGAATTCTCCATTAGGAATACTAATACCAGGGGAGGTGGCTACTTACACTGCTACATATAGAATTTTAGAGAGAGATTTAGATAGTGATTTTGTTGAAAATAGTGCTCTTGCAATAGGAAGTAGTCCAGAGAATCAAGATAATGTTACAGATGTAAGTGATGATGGAATAGATGATGATGATAATACGAAGGATGACCCTACAATTGTTGAAATTAGCTATAAACCCCCATATTTTGAGGTATTCAATTTAGTAACTTCAAATCAAGATGGTTTAAATGATTACTTTAAAATTGCAGGTATAGAGAATTTCCCAGATAATAATGTTAAAATTTACAATAGATGGGGTGTGCTAGTTTATGAGGTGGATAACTATGGAAATAATTCTCAGTCTGAAAATGTATTCAAAGGGTTTTCTGCTGGAAGAATTACGATAAACAAAGGTGTTAGGCTTCCTTATGGGACATATTATTATCTGATTGAATTTAAGGGAGAAAATCCTGGAAGTAAGAAATATAGTGGTTATTTATATTTAAATTAAGATGAATAAACTGAATCCCATATTGATTTTTATTTTCTTGATTTTTTCAAGCTATGTGAAATCTCAACAAGATGCACAGTATACAAATTATATGTACAATACCCAATTAATCCAACCCGCATATGTTGGAACAAGTGGATACACAAAAATGACCTTTTTAGGGAGGATTCAATGGGTAGATTTAAATGGAGGACCAGAGACACTTACACTATCTGTTGATACTCCCATAGGAAAAAGTGAAAACATGGGCCTAGGATTATCTCTTTTTTCAGAAAAAATTGGGCCTTCTTCACAGAACAGAATCACAGCAGATTATGGCTATTCAATCAACTTTCCATTTTCAAAATTGACTTTCGGGTTGAAGGGCGGTATAAGTGAATTGGATGTTGATTATTCTCAATTAAACATTGCAGATGAAAATGATCCTTATGTTCTTTACAACAACAATAAATTAAAACCAGAGGTAGGTTTGGGTATATATTTTAACACTGAAAATTACTATTTAGGTGTTTCAGCTCCAAATATCTTAGAAACTAAGTATTATGATGAATTTGAGGTTGAAAACTCCTCATTTTCTGAAGTTGCCAATAGAATCCATTATTATGGAATGGCAGGTTTCGTTTTTGATCTAACAAAAAATATAAAAGTAAAACCTGCATCATTAATTAAAGTAGTTGAAGGATCACCTATTCAATGGGATTTATCAATTAATTTCTTATTTAATTATAAAACTACTATTGGAATTGCAAATAGACTTGATTCGGCTTTTTGTTTACTAGGAGGCTTCCAGCTTTCAGAGAATTTTTTTCTTGGGTTGAGCTATGATTATATGACGAATGAGATAAGATCAATTAATTCCGGTTCATATGAGATTGTTTTAAGATTTAATTTATTTTCTAATGATGGTAAAATTTTAACACCAAGGTTTTTTTAAAATGATTTATAAAAAGCGTAAGATTTAATTGAATTATTTAAGTAAAATATCAGTCATCCTTTTAGCGTCTCTTTTGAGTCAAACACTTAGCGCTTTTACTTTAAATTATCAAAGTAAGACTCAACAAAACAATGACGTTTATCATGTAATTGTCGCTTCATATCAGAATGAAGTATATGCTCTTAACAAAGTAAATAGTCTTAAGAATTTAGGTTTTGTTGACGCCAAGATTATAAAAAATAAAAAGAGTAAATTCCTAAGGGTTTCCTTAAAAAGTTTTAAAGATAAGTCTGACGCAAATATTTTTTTAAAAGAAAATAAATTAACTTTTAAAGGTGCATGGATACTGGTTGATTCAACTATAAACAAAACGACATATCAGCCAAAAACATCATTTAATTCTATGCCTAATAAAATAGCTACAATACCCAAAACTAAAGAACAAAATAAAGATCAATCAAAAATTCTGGGTGATAAATCATTTTATGTAATTATTGGTACATACCAAAAAGAGATTTTTGCTTATTACAAAAAATGGGAATTGGAGAAGAATGGCTTCAACAATACAAAGGTAATTTCAGATAAAAATAAAGGTGCTTATCTTGTTTCTATAAAGGCTTTTAAAAATAAAGATGATGCTACTAAGTTAAAAGATTCATTGAGGAACTCAGTATATAAAAATTCACTGATATTATTAATGGATGATGACAATAAACAAAATAAATTAACAAATAATTCAAAAACACAAAATGAAGATTCGCAAATAATTTCTAATCAATCCAAAAATGGTGGTGAAACAGTTTCCAAAAAAAATGATTCTTTAGTTAAGGTTGAAATAACTAATTTTAATGCTGTAGATTCCAATAATGAGCAAGATCAAAAGAGTTCTCCAAATCAAGTTAAAATATTGAATAACAATTTAAACGCTTATCAACAAGTTGAAGTAAAAATTCAAAATCAAAGTAACAATATATCCACTGAAACTAATTATTCAAATGAAACAAATGATTCAACAAATGTAAATCAAATTATAGCTAATGATCTAACAAACTCAACCATTCAAATTGAAGATGATTCTAAAAGAGAGGTATCCAAAGATCAAAACAATGATATTATAAGTGAAAAGCAAAATGACAATAACGAGAGAAAATTTGAATTAGATGAAAAGCCTACTCCCCAAAAATCTGAAACACCAAAGAATAATTCGGAGAGAAATATTTTTCTAGCCAACAAAAATTACTCTACAAACTCATTTGATAAAGCTCAAGCAAAATTTTTAGACCTTGTAAAAAGAGGAAAGGAATCCAAAAAAATTCTTCTATATCTAGCCAATTCATATTTCAATAATAGTCAATATGAAAAAGCAGTTATATGGTATAACAAACTTATATCAAAATATGCTGACGAACTTGAACCGGAGGTGTTTTATAAAGCATCATTATGTTTTAAAAGTCAGGGTGCTTATGAATTGTCTGATACTTTACTTGAGAAGTACATAGAAAAAACCGATAACATTGTTATTAAAGATTATTTTAGAAAAAACCCTAATTACCTTCAAAAAATAGAGGAAAATGCTCTTCCTTTTGGAATTACCCCCACAATTATAAGTTCTGAAAATTCAGATTTTGGTCCGTCATTCTTTGGAGATGATAAACTATTATTCTCAACTACAAAAAATTCAACTGGAAATAAAGAATTTGAGTGGTCTGGTGAACCATTTTTAGATTTATTTGTAGCAGATCTTGATAGTATTGGAAACCTTAGTAACCCTCAAATGATCTCTGGTCAAGTAAATACTGAGTATCATGAATCTTCCGCTATTGTTACTAAGGATAAAAAGAAAATGTATTTTACCAGAAATAATTTTACAAAAGGTAAATTAGGAAAGGATAAATTCAAACAAGTAAATTTAAAAATCTATAGTGCAGAGAGTGATGATGGAAAGGAGTGGTCAAATATAACTGAACTTCCATTTAACAATGACAACTTTTCTTGCGCTCACCCTGCTTTAAGTCTGGATGAAAAAAGACTTTATTTCACATCTGACATGCCAGGTACTTTTGGTAATTCTGACATATGGTATGTCGATCTTTTTAATGATGATGAATACGGAGAGCCAATTAATTTGGGACCCCAAGTAAATACTGAGTTTAGAGAATCTTTTCCTTTTATTTCCGAAAGTAATATATTGTATTTTTCAAGTGATGGATGGATTGGACTAGGTGGTTTTGACATTTATTATTCCTCAATTGATCAAAAAGGATTTCCTATTATGTCAAAAAACATTGGAGAGCCGATTAATAGCAAACTAGATGATTTTGGTTTTATATATAAAGACAGTATTGACATAGGATATTTCTCTTCTAATAGAAAGGGAATATGGGGGAGTAAATCTGATGAAATTTATAAAATCAGAAGAAGAAATTGCAATGTATATTTAACTGGGACTGTAAAAGACGAGGTAACCAGTAAACCCATTTCAGATGCAGTTCTTAAACTAATTGACGATAAAGGAATAATTGTTTCAGAGATAAAGACCGATAAAGATGGCTTATACAAGTTTGATGATGCCATCAACTGTTCTAATAATTATGAAATACAAGTTAATAAAGAACCCGGCTATAATTCAAATTACGCTAAAATTGTAATTCCTAAAAATGTTGGTAAAGTAGTAAAAGACATTCCTTTAAATTGGATAAATAATTGTGAACCTAATGATTTGATTTGTCTTTTAAACATTAATCCTGTGTTGTTTGATCTTGACAAATATTATATAAACTCTAGGGCTGCAAAAGAGTTGAAAAAAGTTTATGTTGCATTAATGAAATATCCAGAAATTAAAATTGAAATCTCATCTCACACAGATTCAAGGGGTTCAAACGAATACAATCAAAAACTTTCTGTAAAAAGAGCAAATGAAACAAAGAGATGGTTGGTAAAAAGGGGAATTGATCCATCAAGGTTGATTACAAAAGCTTATGGAGAATTTGATTTAGAGAATTACTGCAAAGACAACATTGAATGTGAAGAAAATGAACATCAGATTAACAGAAGATCCGTATTCAAAATAAAATAATAATATGAAAAGAACTATAATAATCCTCATCTTTTTTTTGTTTAACATCTCGCATTCTCAAGAAAGATCTGAATCCATTAGATCATTATCAAATAGGGAATTTAAGATTTACTTAAATGCTCAAAAAAATACTGTTTTTTTTGAGTTTTGCGACCCCAAAAAATTATCACAATGCGATTTAAAGATCATATCCTTTGATTTGAGAGGTATAGTTAGTTTATTAGATGAAAATTTACCAATCGGAACAACAAATGTTTTAGGGAACGGTAAAATAATTAAATCAAAAAATGGAAATTTATCAATTGCTTCCTTTCAAGGTGTTATTTCTGAAAAGGTTAGTTACGATGAGTTCGTATCCGCATTAAGATCAATTTTTTTTAATTAATTTAGTAATGACTTAAAAATTTATAAAAATTAGATTCTAAATAAATATTTTCAAATCCATTCCTACTTTATTTCTCATTGTCATTTTATCTGTTTTCTACAACAGCTGCCAAACAATTGATGATCTTCAATTTGATAACCTTGCCTTGAGAAATCAAATTGATAGCTTAAGCCATAGAGTAATTGACTTAACAGAGAGGATTCTTGATCAACAAACAGCAACTAATCAGCTATCAGAACAAGTCTCAGATAATACTGAATCCATTACTGATAACTCTAATCTTTTAGAAAATACTATTTCTGATGTTAATGAATTAGAAGATAACTCAGTTTCTGTAGAGCACTTAAAATATATAAGTGGAGAACATGTTTGGTTTGACTCAACTTTTGAGGGATTTATCACCGCTGAGTTAATATGGAATTTTGTGTCACAATATGATATTAATGTGAAAAGATAAATTTTCATAAATCATAAAGACTCGTCATTTGTTTTCTTGGGGGGATCCTTTTTCTCAGCCTTATTTATTTTAATCCTTAAAAAAAATTCATTTGTTTTAATACTCTGATTTAAAAGAGAGGTATTCGTTGGTGCCTCATAGGCATAACCAATATCAAAACTTTTGGAAATTTTTACCAATGTCATTGCTGAAAACGATGAGTTGGACCTATGAGATATTCCTAAATCAAATTTATTTGAAATACTCAAAAAGCATCCAATATCGTTACTTAAGGGAAGAGACTTAACTTTTCTCAACATTATCATTGGCTTAAATGTCAAATTTTTACTTACAGGTAATTCAAAACCAGCCCCAATATATGAGTGAACCCTGTCCTTTGCACCAAGATTTAAGTCTTCATTCCTTTTTACATTAAAGAGTCGTGGTATAGAAAAAGAGAACCAATAAGTTTTATTTCTTATGTATACACCTGCACCAACATTAGGATTAAATCTACTTAATTCACTTTGAGCGGGATCAATTGTAGAATTATAATCTTCTAAATCTAGAGAACTTGCTCTATAGAAATTACCACCCCCTTTTAAACCAAGAAATATTCTAGTTTTCCCCATATCTAACAAGTATGAGAAATCTACGTAAGCAAAAGTTTGCCTTTCTACAAAAACCTTATCAGAAACAACAGAAAGTCCAAGGCCTACATTGTTTTTTCTCTTTGATGAAAAAGAAAATGCCATTGTTTTGGGAGAGTCATCTAATGATTCCCACTGTGAGCGGTTAAGAAAAGAAAATAATAAATCTGCTTCAGCTCCAGTGTAAGCTGGATTAATTACTTGCATATTGTAATTATAAAGGCTATAATATGACTCTTGTTGTGAGTAAATCACAAATGAAAATAAAAAAACAAGGTATATGAGTTTTTTCATTTTTATCTAGTTAAATATATCCACCCTTTTAAATCTATAGTGCCATCTCCATCTGGGTCTACCATGTATACATATGATGCCTCAGGAAGAGGTTCACCGTTTAGTAATCCAGCCCAATCATTAGTATAGCCATTTTTGTTGTAAATCAACTCACCTGAGCGGGTATAAATCCACACCTCGCAGTTTGGAAAAAGGTTTGTATTTACAACCTTCCATGTATCATTGATTCCATCACCATTAGGTGAAAAAAATTGACTTGGAAAAACTACATCATCAGGTAATCCATCTGAATTATAATCTGTGTCAGAGTTATCCCCAATCCCATCCCCATCAGTATCTTTTTGCTCGGTTGGTTCAAATGGAAATGCATCTTGTGAATCAGAAACTCCATCGTTATCGTCATCATTGTCATCATTATCTCCAATTCCATCATTATCGCTGTCAAGGCATTCATAGTAATCAAGTGGGAAAGTATCTTCATTATCTAAACAACCGTCGTTATCGTCATCTAAATCAGTACAATTTGGTATAAAGTCTTGATCGAAGTCATCAGGTGTTGAGTCTGGGTCAAGGGGGTCACTATTGCAACTTGATTCATCATTGTCGGTGTATCCATCCTGATCGTCATCCTGATCTTGATTATCTCCTATCCCATCTTGATCATTATCTTTCCACTCGAGTTTGTTTTCTGGGAATTCATCCTGATCATCAAGATAACCATCATTATCATCGTCCTGATCTTCACAATTTGGAATTAAGTCCCCATCGTAATCCCCCGGATAGCTAGAGTTGTCAAGTGGGTTTGTATTACAACTAATTTCTATACTATCGGGCCAATTATCATTATCGTCATCATTATCTTGATTATCACCTAATCCATCTTTATCATAATCGGACCATTCATTTGGATTTAAAGGAAATTCGTCATTTGAGTCCAAATATCCATCACTATCATCATCATTATCACAAATATCTCCAATGTTATCATTATCGTAATCCTCTTGGAGTGGATTAAAGTTTGTAATACAGTTGTCATTTTGATCATCAACTCCATCATTATCACTATCTGGAATAATAGCTTCATTAACAATAAAGACAGTACTTATAGTTCCTGACCTATAATTATTATTAGCAATTTGATTCGCAGTAATCATAGTTTGACCATCATTTAAAATTCTTATTACAGTTCCAGAAATTGTAGCAACTTGAAGGTTTGAACTGGAGTATACTATTTCACCTAATCTATTTGAAATTGGTGGAGTAATATCAAAGGGAGAATCATTAACAAATTTTTCGGAAATATTAAATTCAGAGAGTAAAGTATTTCCCTGCCCTACATTTACTGTTATATTTGATAACGGTGCAGGATTAAACTCATTATTTCCTTGTTGACTTAATTGAATAATTATTTGACCGACCCCAGTTACTGAAACAA
>MDTB01086025.1_pt1 | contig 12908 bp, 4 predicted proteins | sample 811161 | NCBI WGS metagenome assembly MDTB01 (sample SAMN05326650, study PRJNA326480) | marine metagenome | isolation source: seawater | place: Mediterranean Sea | collected 2009 | reverse complement strand
TTCAAGTACGGTATTACTAGACCCAAGTGAGATCGATTTTTTGAGAAAAAACAGGGCATGGATTCGCGGTGTTGCTGAAGCAAGTAATCAACCTTTTTTTCGGGCGTTATTACCAGATATTTCGAAGCCTGTTAATCGCGAGCCTACTTTAGCTCAACCGCTGAATATTTCGGGAACGGATATCGTTGTTTTTCAATTTGATCTTCCAGATACAACCTCTGATTTGAAATTTGAAACTGTAGTTGCTAACGATTACAGCATTGATGTAGTAGGAGCTATGCGGGTCCCCACGTTGGCAGCAGGGGCCGACGATTTTTACTACGATTGGTACAATGCCGCGCGTGCGAAGGGTGATCCGGTAGCATCGAGCAATTTAAGTAGGTTCGTGTTCGAATATGGATTCCCAACGGGGATCTCTGTTATGGGAGTGAATTTTGAAGCAGACTTTCTTGGATTTTCAGCTAGTGGCGAATTTGCTCGTAGTACAAGGTTTTTTCAGGCTCCTGCTGTAAAAGGAGCTAAACATCAACGTGTCGCCTCTACTTTTTATCTCAACCTGTCAAAGATGTTTAGGGAAACTATCTTGTTGGGTTTAGAGTATTTTGATGTGCCCAATGACTACAGGACGGACTTCTCGATCTTTAGAAGATCTAGTCGCGGTCCGACGCTCAGCGGTCGCTTGTATACTCCTTTCAATGTTGTTGAGGACAATGACGATTTAGATCAGTGGCCAGATGCGTTGGAGCATGAAGATCCGCTTGTTCCTTATTTACGTACAATTGGTCAAGGAAATGGGGTTTATCCCGGACTGGATCCCAACGGAGACGGTGTTCTTGACTTTGATGTTGATCGAGCAGGAGGATTAGACGCGTATCAACCATTTATTGCATATTATGCTGAACCGCCAGAATTAGTATACGGAGATGATTTTAATAATAACGGTGTAGCGGACTTCCGAGAAAATGACAATTTACCTGATTATGCTTATCCAATTGATCACAAGGGTGTACATGGTTTCGTACTTCAAGAATGGGAGTCCGGCATTGAACTTCGGCTTGGAAATTATCGGGTGCAGCGCAAAGCAATGGGTGATCGAAACAACACGGCATATGCGGAAGGAGCCTATGATTTTAGCCTAAAAGAGCTTGGAAAAATTCGCATGCATCATCGTATTCGTTGGGTATCTGATCAGATTGGAAATACGATTTTCAATACGAGTCCTTCCTCATTAAGGCCAGATCTTTTAAAGAACAGAGACAGTATAAACAATCTAACGTATTTGGAAATGAATTTAAAACCAACCGACCACATAAATACGCGGAATATTTTTTCTTATAATCACATTAGACTGAATGGTGAGGCGTTAGCAGATGCCTCAATGGCTAAACCCGGTGACATCGTAGAAGCTACGTTAGTCAACAAGATAGATTATTCTTACGTTCGCGGATCTTTGGTGATTTCCCCACAAATCAAGCATATTTTTCAGTATGTAAAATATCCTGAACGCTCTTCAGCTTATCGTCAACGCCACTGGTTGATGCCGATACTTCGTGCCGATTGGCAAATAGGCCCTAAAACACAGTTGAGATCGGGCTTGCAGGGGCTTCCACTATTAGCCGAAACCTCTCGAGATTTGGCGGCACCCGACCAAGACTTTGATCGTTCAACACATACAATTTTTCTTCAGAACAACAGTAACTATCTCGGATATGATTTAAGTATCTTAATGGGTTTGTATCGAACGGTGAAGACATATAAAAATACTGCGCGTCCAAGCTCAGGATTCTCAGAATATTTTTTTCGTGTGCTAATAGGCTAAATTATGCTACTGGAAAAAATCAAACCACTCATTTCTGCCCTGACATTATTAGTCACAGTTTATTCTGGGCACGCAGACCTTTTGTTCAAACCGGGTGAACCGTACGTAAATTATGCTTTTGAGGGATATAGAGCCTATGAGTCGTTGATTTTTGGGCGAACGCGAGCGCCACAATTTGATAATTTAGGTCAGTTTGTAATGAATGGTGTTAGCGTATTTGAGTTGAAGGAATATCGCACGATCGATCCAGCTTCTGGTAGTATCATAACGAAACCTCGATTGTATCAAAGCTACCTGAATCGGTTGGTTATAGCTGGTGATAGTTACTCCGGCGTAAACACCAAATTCATAATCGGTGATCGGATAAGAGCAAAGTTTACCCCGTTCACCCTTGATATGGCCGCTATGAATGGTATGCGCATGGATTCAGACTTTGATGGTGGATCTGTGGTTTTGCTTGCGTCACGTATTGATAAGCCGATTTTTGAAGCTGTTCAGAATGCTGACAATGGGATACATGGGGACGAGAAATCGGAGTTTAGACCTCGATGGAGCACCTACCTTCTCGGAGGAGATGTACGCACCAAACACAACAATATCGATCTGGGTTTGTCCTGGGTAAATCAATATCGCACAGATAGTTTTAAATCTTTGGATCAAAGCTCGTATAAGGGTACTCTTCCTACTACAGGACGTCCTCCCCAGTGGATTGTGGCACAAATATCGGATGAAACGCCCGGTGATATCGATGGAATACAGATACGTTCTGCGGTAATGATAATTAATGGTGTCCCTGTAACTCATACGTTGGGGCCATATGATAAGCTACAGCCGAGCGAGCTTAAATTGACTGTGACGGAGCACGTTGGAGAATTGGTTATTCCTCCCATACGTCGAGATAACAGTAATGATTTAGTTGTTGAATTCCCTCATGTCATGCCTTCAGGTCAGGGCCTGTATGAAGTTCGGGGAGGCAATAGCATGCTATTTTGGTTTAAGATTCCACCGGTTGTCAGTGCGAGTAGCGATACGCTGATGGTTGACAAGGTATCGATTGAGTTTGATATAGCTGGGGATTATCATATCGCGTTAGCCGAGGTGTTCGATGGCGCATCGGCCAATCCCGCTACATATTTTTACTCTGCGGCAAATGCAATGGGCCGGCCTTCTGGGAAATATTTCGAACGAATTAAAGTGAACTATGGGCGGCAGACTGGGAGGACCTTATTGGGAACACATTTTAATCTTGATTTTAGAGGTTTCTTATTCAGATCTGAATATGTTCATAACTTATCGTTTCGTGCTTATCCTTCGCTAATAACGACAAAACTACGACATCTTACCGAGCACAGTAACGCCTTTTTTGCAGCTTTGAAGCGCGATTGGTCTCGGGTTAGTTTAGGCGTGGAGGTCTTTAATGTTGCTACTGATTATTCGACTGAATTGAGCGTGCAGGACGATGATTATCGCAGTTATTTTCAATTTTTAACAAGTCCTTATATTTACCCAACGAATTTTTATGAACCGAGATTGCCCGACTTGGTTGAAGAGGAACGTCCGGCCCCGACTAATACTATCGAGTTCAATTCTGTAGATGATAACGATGATAAAGATCCCTATCCTGATAGTAATTTTTTGCGTAAGACAACAAACTTAGTTACTGGTGGAAGGTATATAGAGGACCCAGACGGAGTTTTCCCGGGATTGGATAGTGATTTGAATGGTCGGCCGGATATAAATGAGAACGACAATAGAATCCCAGATTATTATGAACCGTTTTTATTGTATCGAGTAAATCCCGATGCATATGATTATGGCGAGGACATGAACAATAATGGGGTTATTGATGAGCGTGAAGATGACGACAAACCAGATTATCCGTATAACGTAGGTGAACGTGGATGGAATATATTCGGACAATTTAGACCTGATGAGTATAGTATTTTGACCTTCGGTAGTAGCCGAATAAATGCTTTGTCTCAAGGCACAGAAGCAAAAATGGCTTATTTACGTCTGGAATCTAAGCGCAAATTGCCTTTTTGGATGAAGTTAGAGGCTGTGTATCGCACAAAACGTGTTTGGGATAATATTTCTGATCGAGTATTTGGTTTAGGGCGTAACCCTATTTACCTCGAACCTGAACCAGTTCCGTTGTATGCACTCACGGATGAAGCGATCTTGAATCCATTAGGAATAGCGGTAGTAGAAGAAGATCCGTTATTAATGCGCGATAGTTGGGTCAATACGTTTTATGCAAAAGCAAATCTCATTCGTTATGAAAATTTTGATGCGGAGCTAAGCGTAAAAAGAGAATTTAATCAACAGAATTCAACTATAATTCAAGCTGATAATCTCATCTCTGACTTAGCCGTTGTTTTTAAAGCCGATTATCATTGGACACCCTGGCGGGACATAGTAATAATGCCACAGATCAAATGGCTTCATCAACGTTTAGTGGACGACATTGGAGAGATTGCCTCCGTTAAAGAAGATTATTTCTTTCCGATCATTAGATTTGAATATCCGGTATCTGATAGAACCTCTTTAAAGTTAGGTGCTCAAGGCTTACCCTTTCTTACTAGTGTCTATCGAAATAAGGTTAGTGATGGCGTCGATTTTGATGACAAGGTGTATTTGGCGCAAATCAGTAATACCTCAGTTTATCTTGGATATCAAGTAAATGTCAATTTAGGCTATGAGCGAAGATTTCGGTCTTTCTTGGACAAGAGACGCGAGGCACAGGACATAGATTATTCACGAATTTTCTTGCGAGTTATAGCTGGGTTACGACCACTGTTTTAAAGTGATTATAATGAGAAATTTTTTTAAAAATAATTCTAAAAAAACAAACAGAAATCGAATTGGATCTGTTTTAGTGAACCTATTTTTTTTGAGTTGTTTGGGGCCACTTTTGCAAGAAGCTACAGCTGAAAAAGAGGAGATAGGTGGTAAACGTATAGTCGAGGGTAAAACTTTCTTGGGTCGTTTTTCTGAGGACTATGAAAATTGGGGTGAAGTGGATTATCCCCGTCAAATTGGAATAACAAATAATTTAAGGAATTACTATAGCTTGATGGGAGATCCTTTGGTTTATGGATCCGAATCAATTAGGTGGGTAGAACGTAGAGGGATCGGAGTGCAGCGTTACCGTGGTTCAAATGGGTCGATTTTGAATGAAAGCCTAGCCCACGGTCAAAGCGGCGCTAGCTTTGCACGTCTTTTCAATTATGTTGTAGTAGGCTCTGATGGCACGGACTCATGGCAGACAAAGTTTATTTATGCAAATGAAATTCGAACACGTTTGACTCCGCTGACACTGAAAATGTCAAACTTAAATGGTATTCGTGTCGATTTTGCTACAGATAATGATAGTTTTTCAGCTTTATTTTCACGTCTACATGCACCGATTTACTCCTCGGGAAGCGAGGGCGATCATATAATCAAAGCTAAAACTATGCTTTTAGGTGCTCACTATGAGCGTAGTTTCGGTTTTATGAATTTTGGTGCCACATTTGTGAATGCTCATCAGTATGAACCACTTATGGAACAAAAGGCTTTATCGATGAAGGGTGTTCCCGGTGCTATACAAAATGCACCCGCTCTTTTGGCTATAAGAGTTTCAGATGACTCTCCGAATGATGAAGAATCCGGACCAGTAGTTCATGCTGTTTCGGTCAGAGTCAATGGTCAAATTAGGCCAGACGTTGAACCGTTTATTGTCAGATTAAATAAGCGCGGCGATGACCGTCAAAGTTTTATTGCAGGTCGATTACGTAACGGTGAACGCAAGCCATTACCACCACTAGCTAATGATTATCAGTCTATAAATCGCGGTTCCTCTTATAATACGTTTGATCCTTATATCAACTATGCAGCGTTTGATGTAGATGTCTATTACCGGGGCTATGAATTTCCATTTTGGATTGATCATCTTTTTTATCGAGATTACAAAATGCATGGTGCTGATTACGTTATAAATGGGCAAAGAGTGGAGAATAATGGAGAGGATGAGATTATTGTAGACGAAGAGTTCGCTCATGAACTGGTAGAGGAATCAGGTCAATGGGGATTCGCTACTATGTCGGATTTACCCCAGGCTTTCAATGGTAGTGAGTATGCGATGATTTATGTCGATTTAGAGCCATTGGGTGAGTTTATTGAATCGGTCGAAATAGATTTAACAGTAGCTAATGATTATCATGTTGAATTATCAGAGATTGATGTTGCTGGGAGTGCTCCAAACCTTGCCAGATCAAACTATCGTGATCGTTATAGATATGCGTCATACTTCCGGACTGTTGCCCGTGCAAAGGGGAATCCAAAAAACAACATTCCAAAAGTTATTCGAGTAAAAAGCGGTGTTCCTACCGGTTTAAATTTATACAGTATAAACGCGTACGGGGTCTTGAGTGGTTTTGAAGTCAATGCTGAATTTAGTCGAAGCAAGGGTTACTATCAATACGCTAGCGGGACTCCCGGAACTCGGGTAGGAATCGATGGCTTGAGTATAAATGCTTTACAAAGAGAATTGATGTCAGGTCGTCGTTCGTCTATAGCCGACAATGCATACTACATAACACTGAAACGTGATGAGGAGAATTGGGCGGTAGGGGCAGAATATTTTTCAATGGGACCCCACTATACTACTGAATTTAGAAGCTATATCGGACGGGATGAACAAGATGTTTCGGGAAATCCAATAGCGTATAATAATACAATGATCCATCGACTAATCGAAGATAATGATGATGACGATCGATATCCTGATAGTTGGTATAATAACGCACCAAGCGGATTACAAGGGCAATCAGATGTCGATGGAATTTTTCCTGGCTTAGACGAGGATAATGATGGTATACCAGATACGAATAAGAATTTTAATGCTGTTCCTGATTATCAAGAGCCTTTTTTGATGTATCTGGCAGATCCTCCTGTTTATGATTTTGGAGACGATTCTAACCACAATGATGTGATCGATTCCCGCGAAAATGATATATACGCAGATCTCCCTTACGAGAAAGATACTCGTGGAATACACGCGTATGCTCGATTATTCCCTTTTTCTAATACCTCTTTCACGCTCGGAATAAAAGAAGCCAAACAGATTGCTGGTTCTTCACCTGATAAATCTCTGTATACCCAAGTTGGTTACCAAAACCATATTCCGAGTTTTGGAAGTTTTATTCTGAATGCCTCAATGGAGCGTATAGAGGATGGCGTTGAGGATGATCTGAGCGTATACAGCGATCGTGTGCTTACCGTTGCTGAACAATTTGAGCTTGATTTTGCAGGGTTGCAAAGGAACATAAAAGTTGCTCCGTTCTTAGAAGAGCCACGTGATGATCCGATGCTTTTCTTAAATAGCACTCGTACTCGTCTTTATGCGGATACGAAATGGGGAGGAATTAATACCAACTGGAAGATTCGTAATAAGATTAAGTTTGAAATTAATAGACAGCATCAAGGTGAAATTTTTGATGGAAGACTTCAGGCTGAAAATAAGATAAGTAGGTGGACTATGGTTCATGCTTTAGACCATAATTGGCCGATAGCTTCTAAGCTGAATCTATTTACTGGTTTTAAGTTCCGTTATAGACGCGAGTGGGATAGTCAAAGCGAAGAAGATAATTTTAACGAATACCACATAATTCCTATGGCGAAACTAAGGTATCGGCTAACTGAAAGGACTAGATTCCATATCGGTTCACAAGGTTTAGGATTATTAATCCCTTATTCGGTTACTGATTCCGCTCGTTCGGTTAACAGTTTTGAACAGTTTGATCTTGTTGCTATGTTTTCGAACGATAGTAAATATTTTGGATACGTCGTATCTACTAATGCGGGTATTAGTCGGCGAACCAAAAGTTACGAAGCTGAGGACATTGGATTGATTGGTGACGAAGATTTCGTTGCTGCATTTGTAAATGTGATAGTTGGATTTGAGGCTGAATAGATAATGAGTTTAGCGATTATTGTTGGTATCATTACGATCGGGGGTGCGGCTCTTTCTTTTAGGACTCCCACCGAAGATGAACTCAAGGCTTCATTCGCTGAAGCCCAACGTTTTTATGCCGAAGGCGCGTATGACCAGGCGGTTCAGACTTATCGTTCGGTATCTGAGATAGAAAGCCGCGTTTTAAACGCTTCGGCCATACAGGTTATTGTGGGTGAGGAATTTTTTCCTGTACAGGAGGCAGCGCTTTATCAGTTGGGAAATGCATTCAATAAACGCTATGCCGATTTTCGGCTTTTTGCCGAAAATGACCCAGAGCGAAGAGCTGACTATTTGAGATTAGCTGATAGCTCATATGCAGAATCGGTCCGGTCTTTCGAACATATTATCGATTCAGCATCGAGCGAAGTATTACGTGGTATGGCACATGGTCGTCTCATCGAGATGCATTTTGACGCAGGTATTTACCAAGAAGTTGTTCGAACTTCTAAGCGGTTAATTAGTGAAAAGAGCTCGGATCAGTATGCTTTATCAGGTTACTATAATTTGGGTTGGGCATATTTTGAGATGGGTGATTACGAATTGTCAATTTCTGCCTTTATAGATCTCATTAGGAAATTTCCGAATGGTTATAGAACGGATAGGAGTTTGTTTCAAATAGGTGAAGCCTATTTGGCTCTTGGCGACTACCGACTAGCGATAGATTACTATCAGAGACTGGTTAAGCGTCAACAGATAGAAGATTTAACTGAAGAGCAATTAGTAGAGATCCAACGAGAGAAAATTGCAGGTTTGGTTGATGAGACCGCACTTGAATTAGCTGCCAAGGCTGAAATTCGCACGGGTACGTGTTTTGGTAAAATTGGGGAATACGAAGCTGGTGCAGCCTCGTTTCGTAAGGTCATAGAGAGATTTTCAAGTGAACGAATTTTAGTTGAGGAGGCATATCTTCGATTAGCAGACATGCGTGAGGATATGGGTGACATTGACGGAGCAATCCTCACTTACAGAGAAGCTATAGATGCGTCTGCTGACCGATCGTTGCGTGCAAGAATTCAATATGCTCTGGCAGAGCGATTATTTTCGCTGAGCCATTATGATAAGGCCTTATCTGAATTTCGTATATATCTCCAGGGCTATGATGATATTGCAAGCAATACAGGTTTTTCTGCAGATCGCGTTCATTACAGGATGGGAAATAGTTTTCAGCAATTAGGCCAGTTGAAAATAGAAAAGGATATGCTCGATGCCGCTAAGCCTCTGTTAACTGAAGCCGTTGCGCATTATGATATAATCTTGTTGAAAAATACATCTTCTTTTGAATGGGACGCTAGGTTTAATCGAGCGTATGCATTACAGAGTATGGCAGACCCAGTTAGTCTCCGGCAGTCTGAAGAAGGTTATAATTATATTGTTTCAAAAGCGGATCATTCTTATGTCGAGCGTGCTTTGATGCAACTTGCTGAATTAAGCTATACTCAAGGTAATTACGAACAATCAGATTCTTTGACGAAAGCGGTAATTAATAGTTATCCAGAGGGAAGTTCACTAGATGATGCACACATGAGAAGAGCTTTGGCACTACAAAAGCTAAATCGAGATAATGAGGCTATAGAAGAGTTTCTTTTGGTTGACATTGAGTCTTCTTATTACGGTCGGTCACGGATGGCCGCTGGACATTCCCTGATTCAGCAGCGGATTTTTGATAGGGCAGTTGAAATTTTACACGATGGTCTCCCTAGTTCAGAAATGGATCAACGTGCGGGCTTTTTTTATCTGATAGGCCAGGCGTACGTAGGTATGAGTGATTTTGATGCGGGTATTCGTTCCTTTAATTCTGTTTTAGAGAACGATCCAGAATCCGATTTGCTTGAAGCTGCTCGTCTTACTCGGGGTAATGCTGCTTTATCTGCAAACTTATTAAGTGTGGCCGAAACTGATTTCAATTGGATAATTTCAAACGTTTCTGATCAAGGAAAGACCCGTTTCGCCAGAGAAGCGCTTATTCTTTTGTATTTGAGACAAAATAGAGGTGAGGATGCGTTAAGTCTTTTGGATGGAATAACTAATCAAGCGACGCCTGAAGAAAAAGCAGAGCTCCTTAGTAGAATCTTAGATCTATACTATGGCGATGATGATATACATAATACGAGACAAGTGGCTCGACGTTTGTTAGCACTTGACTTTTCGGATTCGGTAAATTCTCAACGACCTTTTTTAATAAAAGAAAAAGCGCTGTATTTGCTAGGTGAATTGAATATGCGTCTGGATGATGAAGAATCGGGTCGTGAAATTTTGAATCAGTATTTGGTAGATTACGCGGACGGCTACTTTGTTATTAGCGTCAAGCTAAATTTAGCTACTGATGCATTTTCCCGAGGTGATCTTGACGAGGCACGAAGCTGGTTTCAAGATTTGCTCCGAGAGCGTTTGTCTGAAGATCAGCGTTTTCTATCACAATATTACTTAGCTAATGTGCTTTATAGTCTACGAGATTTTTCTGAGGCAAGGTCTCTTTTTTCCTTAATTCTAACAAATTTTCCTGAAAAGAATGAATCGCTTGATGGTATTTATTTTGGCTTTGGAGAGTCGAATTATCAATTGGGCAATTTCTCGGAAGCAATTCAATCGTATCGTTTTTTGCTAGAAAATTATCCTGAAAGTGATAATGCTGATGATGCCAAGTATAATTTGGCATGGTGTTTAATTGAACTTCAACGTCGAGAAGAAGCTATGCAAGAATTTGCTGAGTTATTAACCCAGTATCCGGATAGTGAATTTGCTCCGTCTGTTCAGTTTACATTTGGTGACTATGCTTATAATGCTGGAGAATATGGGCGTGCTTTAGAAGCTTATAATATTGTGGAAGAGAGGTATGCGGAATCAGAAATAGCTAAGCAAATTCCCAAGCTGAGAATTGAGCTTAATGAAGCTATAGCTTACAAATCCTATGAAAAGGGACTCGCGCTAATGGATTCGGCTGAAGTTGACGAGCGAAAAGATTTTTATAGAAATGCGATTAGTGTATTTTCCGAGATTATTGAACAGCACCCGGGAACTGAAAGTGCTCTTGGGGCATTAAGTAACACGGGAGTCTGCTTGGAAGGTTTAGGAGAATGGATAGAAGCTGTTAAAGTTTACGATAAGGTTATTTCGCTGTATGAGAAAGAAGAAGCTACTCGAGATGCTTATCGATTTGCTCTGTCACATCGAGATTGGATTCTGGCATCTCGATTATGAATTGTGACTTGATAGAAAAACGAAATGGTAGTCGAATCTGTATTTTGGATTGCAGAGTTGCATGTCTGGAGTCGCTGTGTAAACCGACCGACATTAGATTAGAGTATTGGAAAGATTCTTGTATAATGTTTCCTGTTTGGGTGCCACGTTATGAGTAAGCGCTTTTATTCGCCGAGTGATTCACTAAGCTTAGGTCTTCTTTTACGAAAGACGGCTAATTATACAGTTTATGGTTTACTGTGTGCATTGGCTTTGGGGGGTATACTCAGTTTATACATGGTGCTTTCTGTAGATACGAGAGAGGCACCTCCGCCAGCGATAACACGTTTAATTATCCGGAAACCTAGATCCTCAAAGGCTTTCGTATTAAAGAAGCAACGAATTCAGCCACGTGCTATGACCAAAAAAATTACTGCGTTGAAGCCGAAGCTTCAGTTACCAGCCACACAAAAATTATCGGGGATTTCTTCATTCGGAAAGATCGCGACATTCGATTATTCAGTGAGTCCGGATGTTAAATTAAATTTAACAGCAAGTGATATTGATCTTTCTGCTGCAGTTATAGCGGGAACGAAAGAGCCAGAAAAGCGTATCGCTATGCGGGAGGAACTAATCGATCTTCAAGCGCTCGATACTGGTAAGTATAAGGGGCTCATCATTCAAGATCCATCGGACCGGCAAAAAGTCAAGGGGTTCGTATATTTAGGAACGGCTTGGGCAAATGATCTCGAACCCACGTTCGATAGCGCTGCGAAGGCCATACCGAATTTAGTCGATGCGCTGAATACTCAGACAGGAATTTCTGCACAAGTTGATGCACATTTATTTATCGATTCGCAGGAACTATTTCGTACGCCGTTTATCTATCTGACTGCAGATGAGGCCTTTGAACTAACCGAACGTGAAATTGAAAATCTCGGTGAATATCTTCGTCGGGGTGGGTTCGTTTTCGCAGATAATGCTAATCCATCTGCTGAGTATAGCCAAGCAGAAGCTTCTCTTAGAAAGGTGTTCCGAGATGCTCTTAGGGCACAAGGAGTGTTAAGACTCATTCCGAATAATCATCCTATTTACCATACTTTCTATGATTTTGATGGGCCACCAGTAGGTTCGGAGTTAGAAGTTCCAGATGCGGGCGGTCAGCGTGGATTAGAGAATATAGTTATCGCGCAGCCTTCGTATAACCTTGAAGGTGTTTATTTGGATGAGCGTTTGGTAGCTATTTATTCTGATAAGGGTTACGTGCATACTTGGGCTCGTAATTTTGGCAATGAACCTCAATTACGTTTTGGAGTTAATGCCGTGATTTTTGCTCTAACTCAAGAGGGATCTATCGCACAGCAACAGATTGATTTCTTTAGCCAAAGAGGTGAATGAGTGTATAAGCCTATGAAATATGCCTATATATTTGCTCTTATATTAGTGAGTAGTTGTAGGAGTTTGTTCGTTCCTACTGAGATGACATATTCAAGCCAAATGCGTCCTATCGGTGATAAGCAAAGTGATCCGTCTCAGGGGAGCTATTCGTTTACAGATAAATCAGCGATTTATACCCTCGAAGGCGTAAGAGTCAAGATTGAACCATTAGATGACGATGCGCTTAATGCACTTTTCCCTGAAGACTCTTCAAAAGGTCGGTTTTCGACAAATCCGTATACCTATGGAAACTGGATTGATCCACTAAAGGGATATCGACCAAAGCGATTTACCGTTTTTCGGGTAACAGTTATCAATGATATTTATGCTAAAGTACTGTTGGATCCGATCAAATCTTTTATTTTGACGAATAATGGAGAAAAACTTTATGCATATGGGATACCTGCTTTTGCTCCCTATGAAAGTTTTGAGCGCTATTATCGCGCACTTCGAGGTCAGAGTGGCAATGAGTTTTATCGA
>MDTB01078226.1_pt1 | contig 12908 bp, 10 predicted proteins | sample 811161 | NCBI WGS metagenome assembly MDTB01 (sample SAMN05326650, study PRJNA326480) | marine metagenome | isolation source: seawater | place: Mediterranean Sea | collected 2009 | reverse complement strand
GGATAGAACAAAAGTTTCCTAAACTTTAGATCCAGGTTCGAGTCCTGGTGGAGCCACAAAATCTCCTTTAGAAAGAATAAAACTTATTTATTTACATTCACAGGATTGAACGACACTTTGCTCAAAACCTGGGACTCCCTGGGTAAAAGTCGTTGTACCTTCGATTGCATCTAAATCCTCATCACAAACATCAGTAAATTCCACTGATTGCGTAAAATCACCAACACCTGTTTGAGAAATTGTTTGTGTGCAACTACAATCTTTACATTTACTGCAGGACGAAAAGACAAAGAGGCCGAGAGCCAAAGGGAATAAATACATTAGTTCACGCATAGTCCGGATTTAATATTAAATAGTTCAAATAAACATCACATTAAGGTTCTAAAGTTAAATAATTTAAAAATAGAATTTTAAATAAATAGTGGAATTGCCTACACATATGGCAGAATTACGAATAGATAAAGCAAAAGGAATTTCTTGATTTTTTCATAACTTTAGATAAAACACATTTTTTATGGGCAAATTAAAATATTTTGGTGTCTATTTCACACCTATATTGGCACTTATAAGCTTTTACTCTACCGGGATTTATGCCTATGCCGGTATGATCGTTCTTTATCTTTTCATCCCTCTATTAGAAAACCAAATACCTAAAGACTCATACAATCTCAACAAAACAGAAAAAGCCTTAGCCAAAAGTGATTGGTTCTATGATGTTGTCCTTTACTTGCTCGTTCCAACTCACTTATTCGTGATTTATGTCTTTCTGCATACTATATCAAATCCAGAGATAACAAATACAGATCTTATCGCATATGTATTAATGATGGGAACTGTTCTAGGAGTTAATGGAATCAATGGAGGCCATGAGCTCGGGCATAAAATAGGAGAGCCCTTTAAATTATTTATGGCACATGTGTTGCTCACGACCTCATTTCAAAATCACTTCATGACTTATCACAATAGCGGTCACCACCGAGACGTTGCCACACCTCATGATTTAACTTCAGCGAAAAAAGGCGATATCTTTTATCTTTTTGCCATAAGATCCCAAATCGGAGGCTATTTTAAAACTTGGAGATTAGAGGCTGAAAAATCAAAAAAAATGGGAAGAAGTCCATTATTGAATCCTATGATTCTTTTCACAATCATTCCTTGGTCCTTCATATTGCTCATATACATATTCTTTGGATTCAAGATTGCTGGATTGTACTTCGCTGCTGCTGTCTTTGGTATATCCATTTTGGAAGCACAAAATTATTTTTCACATTATGGACTGAGAAGAAAACAAAGAGAAAATGGAACTTATGAAAACGTCAAGGTAATTCATTCTTGGAATTCAGATCATTTGCTCGGTAGAATTTTACTCTTCGAATTGACAAGGCACTCAGATCATCATTTTATGGGGTCGAAACCCTATCAGGTGCTTGAATCGCGTGAAGAAAGTCCTATGTTGCCTTATGGTTATCCAGCGATGCTCATACTTTCCTATTTCCCGTTTCTGTTCATCCCTATCATGGAAAAGGAGCTGAAAAAACAAGGGTTTTAGTTTTAGCAATAAAAATCATACTACATAAAAAAAGCGCTCCATTATGGAGCGCTTTTGGTATTGTTATTCAAAATATTATTTGATAATCACCTTTTGATTGAATACTTGTCCTTCAATTTCTACAGAGCAGAAATAAAGACCGGCCTTCAAGTTTAGATTGTTATAAGAAACAATATTCGTTGAGATATTGGACTCTGATTGAACCAATTCACCTAACGCTGAATGTATTGCAATCGACTGAATATTTCCTTCTTTAGCTCTAAACACCAATACAGATGACGCTGGATTTGGATATACCTCAAGTCCATTTTCCACAGCTATTTCATCAAGGCTGTTCAAATCATCAAGATTCGTTGCGCGAACAATTCTTCTACAGAAATAACCCATTGTAGTATCCAGAAAAGCCATCGATTTATCGATTCCCATATCTGGGTTTTGACCCAAACCGTTTTGGCTGATTGCTGTTCCATATCCGGCCTCGAATCCAAGGCTTAAAGCTATATTTTCAACCGTAGCTTCATCCCATAGGTCCCACGGAGAAGCCTCGAATGGATTTGCAGTAACAAATGGATAAGCGTTATCCACAGGAGCTCCGACAGCGGTTCCTCCAAAATCCATCATCCCTTCTGCACCTGCTGAAGCTGCCTGCGCACCAAGGGTATAGACGTCAGAACCTGCATTGACTGTTGCCAATACATCATTATTTCCAAGCATATTCGCTTTTACCATAACGTCATAAGAACCACTAATATCAGTTGTAATCAATCCTGCACCCGTTACGGCAACATCACCTGTCGTGTAGATGGCAACTGGATCTGTAGGACAATGCACAGCGCACATTGGAACATCTCCGGCTTCTAACCAGCTCAAGTCACCAATTCCTCCTCCCATGCTGCAAACCATGTGAACATCATTAGAGTAACCAGGGTGATTTACATTGTTAAATGCTCCACCGTATCCATCCCAGTCACCAATTTCAGCAGTATCAATTAAGGCGGTTACATCACCCGTAACTTCATCTACATCTAAAAATTTAGGAAGTGTAATTTCTGCGTATTTATCTACAGTTGCATAACCTAAAGCTACCCAACCACCAGAACCTTGTCCTGACAGGATAATTCGAGACGTATCGATCCCATACGTATTTCCATTTTCATAATCTCTTCTGAAAAAACGAACGGCTCCTTTCGTATCTTGAATGGCACGATAAACTGCCTTCATTAAACTTGCACCTCTTTCCGCCGGCGTTTCTGCACCTGGATTCCATCCTAAACGATATTCGAGGTTTGCAACAGCATACCCTCGCCTAGCATAGCTTTGACAAATCATTGTCGTAGCAGCATCTTGACGCATACCTGTTGGATTTCCATTATAAATAATTGGCGCAAAAGTTCCTGTGTGTAAAACAATTACCAAAGGTCTTTCTGTTTCAGTATCACCCGTTGGCTCATAAAAGTCAAACTCGAGCGCTGGGATATCCGCAATCCCATTTCCCGTAAGGTCTGCTCCGGTTGGAACATAAGGAAGTCCTTGACTTGCTGCTATTACGGAAAAGTTCATTCCATACTCAATATTTGTCTGAACCGTAACGTCGGGAAAGACTTCATCAATGTATCTTACTTGGGCAAATGTGCTTCCAAGAATAGCTATACAGCTTAAAAAGGGTAGAAGTATTTTTTTCATGTGTTAATTTTTTAGTTGCCCTAAGATAAAGATTATTAGATAAAATCCACTTATTTATTGTTTTTATCTTTCCAATCAAAAGAAAGTGAGGTATAAATCATACGCCCTACAAAAGGACCTCCATAGACCTGAAGCACCTGATTATTGAGCAAATTCGAAGCGCCAATTTTAATGGTTAGATTTGCTTTCTCTATTCTTTTATTTACCTGAGCATCCAACAAACCATAGGTTGGAACACTACCCGTAAATTGGGGTGAGCCCTCAAAAATAAAACCCTCAATCCATTTGTAGTTTACATTAAAACCAAAACCTTTAAACTTTTTTATCGCTAAATCCCTTCCTCTAAAACCGATATTAAACTTATGTTCTGGTGTATTGTAGGCAGGGATAATTGGGTCGTCGGACTCTTTGTTTAATACATTCCATGAATAATTTCCATTAATGGCATAATGATCGCCCAAATAGTAATTGAGCCCTACAGTCGCTCCTTGGGTCGTAATCCTTTCTCTTGAATTTGTTGCGATCCGATACACATCATTCACTACAAAGCCGCTCTGCAAAATAGTGATGTCTGCACCAGTGGTAAAACCGATAAAATTGGTATATGAATTAAAATAATAGTTCATATCTAAATATAGGTTTTTGAATAAAACCCCGCGATAACCAAACTCCACAGATTTAACTTCTTCAGGTGCAATAGGATCCAAATTGAAATAGGACAGTGTATCGGGATTCTGTGTATAATAATAATCCCGCAAGGATTCGATCGTTACCAGTGAGTCATAACCACTTATATTTCCTACAAGCTTTGCACGACCTACGTTGTAATACATATACTGATTGAGCAAGGTTGGATTCCGAATAGCAGAGGTCAGGGTTGCACGCAATGAATGTTCCTTGTTTGGTTGCCAGATCAATGATAATGCAGGAGAAGGTAAGAAATTAAAATTCTCATTTTTATCAACACGCATTGATGCTTTGAGTATCCACTCATCGTCCTTGAATCTTTTTTCTGCTCCGGCATAAACACCGAATTCTCTATTAATAATTGTTATCCCTCCAGTATCACTAAATAAGGCACCTTCAGATTTTGGGGTATATATTCTACCATTGGCACCGACTGTGAATTTGGCAAATTCAGTATTAAAAATTTTTTCACCATGCAGATGATATAGGGCTGATTTGTCCTGGATTCTTGATCCTCCCTCAAGGAATGAAGTTTTGGAGGTAATATCTGTAAGTAAGGAATCAAAACGTGCCGTTCCAGGTTCAAAATAAGCCAATGCCCCTCCCAAATCTCCATGTTCTTGATTGGCAAAAGCTTCTGCCTCATCATGCCATATCGCCATCTGTTCTGGGTTCGCTGCAACAACGGAATCGATTGCTGCAATATCTAAAGTCGCACCTAGTGTTGGTTCCCAGACGACATTTGGATCTAAGTCTCTAACCTGATCCGTTATATTACCGGTCCAATAACCGCGATAGCGATTATACCAATCCCAGTCGTCACTCGCTGCATCTTGCATCAAAAACGATGTAAGCACTGCGTCATAAGAGTTTCCTGCATCTTCATTTGTTGCATAAGCTCGAATGAAAAAATCATCTTTTTTCCTGAGCTCCAATCGGTTTTGTACAAAAAGAATATCTTTCAAGCTAAATCTATTGTCTCCCTGATACACCGTTGTTCCAGTACCGAGGTTAGAAGCCAAAACGAGCTCAATATCTTCCGTGAATAAATAATGTAGTGCCGCTGATGCCTTTAAGTTTTTCGTGTCATAATCTACAATATCTTTCTCCCAGTAACCTGTTCTGTGCCACCTTCTTAGACCTGGCGTCATCCACCTTGACTGAATATCCAAAGCATTATTTATATTCGGTGAGAGGTTTTCATCTCCATATCTATTCACTGCATCATAGCCACCAGGATTGTTTTCATCTGTATCTAAACCTGCAACGGAATTGGCGTTATCGGCTACCCAATCGTCGGCCGAGAGATAGGAAAAATTGAGTTTGAAGGCAAATTTGTCCTTCCCTTCCTTATTCTGAAATGCCTTCGCATAGCGCAATGCATATTCATTTAGCATTCTTTCTCCTCCTTTGACAGAGGCACTGAAGCCTTGAAATTTAAATGGACTTTTAGTGTACATACTTATGACTCCGTTAAAGGCATTCGGTCCATAAAACGCCGAGCTAGCACCTGAAACAACCTCAACTTTCATCAGATCTAATTCAGAGGCACCAAGAAAATTCCCTAAAGCGAAATTTAGTCCAGGAGAGGCATTGTCCACACCATCTATAATCTGGAGCGTTCTTACGGGCGAAGTACTATTAAAACCTCTTGTATTTACGACCTTAAAGCCAAGACTTGCTGAGGTTAAATCCACTCCTTTCATATGACTTAGTCCTTCATAAAAGTCAGTTGATGGTGTCTCTTGAATTTCTGCAAGGGACATTGTCTCAATAGAAAGTGCAGATTCTTTTTCTTTATCGGTGGCAAAGCTTCGAACGTTTACCTCCTCAAGGTTTAAGGTTTTATCCGTTTTTAAACGGATTACAATGGGCTCTGAGATTGAAGATACAGTCGTCTCAACATTCGAATAGCCCAGAAAAGAGCTAATTAAAACAATGGGGAGATCGGCTTGTAAAGAAATAGTAAAGGCACCTTTTTCATCTGTAAATGCGCCTGCATTTAGTCCCTTTACTTTGATTTTAGCGCCATCAATAGGATTAGAAGTATAATCATCAAGAAGCTTACCTGATAAGGTTATCTGAGCACTTACATTCATTGATAGAAATAAGCTCAAAAAACAAAGCAATCGAAGAGAAGAAATTTTCATAATATTCATTCTTAAAAACAATTGATTAAATATAAGAAATATTGGTGCAGTAAATAAATGGTACTTTACACGAGTTATAAAGATAGCATTGTCATTTATTTAAAATACTTAGTAAACACATAAAAAGGAGCCTAGCAACTCCTTTAAAATTACATTCAGATATCTTTACAAAAACGTTACGCTTCCGTCTTCTACATGATAAACAGCACCGACTATGGTGATCTTACCTTCATTTTCAAGATCAGCTAATATTGTGCTCTTTTCTCTGATTTCTTTTATTGATTGATGCACATTTGATTTGGTAACCTCTTCAACCTCAATCGTACCCATTCTATTTTCGACCTCTGAAATTGCAGGCTTTACTTTACTTAATAAAGCCGTTATATTACCTAGCTCTACTCCCTGACAGGCTGAAGTTACCGCCCCACATTTTGTGTGACCTAATACCAATATTGCCTTAGAGCCAGCAACACCACATGCATACTCCATTGAACCAAGTACATCTTCGTTTACTATATTTCCTGCAACACGTGCACTGAAAATATCGCCGATACCTTGGTCAAATGCTAGCTCCACAGGAACCCGAGAATCAATACAGCTCAGCACCACAGCATAAGGATTTTGACCTTTGCTAGTTTCTTTCACTTGAGTATGTAAATCTCTATTGATTTCATTTTTATTAAGAAACCTTTGGTTTCCTTCCTTGAGCATCTCAATCGCTCTTTCAGGAGAGATGCTATTTTGAATTTCTTTCGTGATTATTGACATAGTAGAATATACGTTAATTAATTTAATAATGATACTTTAATATCTCTTTCTTCTGCTTTTTCTATGAACTCATCGATCATTTCTGAAACGTCGCTATCGATGTATGAGGAATCTTTCATGTCGATGATAAGCTCTGTACCTTGCTCGATTTCCTCTAAAGAATTATATACAGAGCGCTTGTTGAAAAAAGTGATTTTTTCTCCAAAGACCATCTTTAGTTTTTTGATTCCGTCATGAGTTTCATCAATAATAGAGAATGCGGCACCCAATTTTGCAGGGATGATCGTAATAATTGCCACAAGCATTCCCAATGAAATACCTTTCAGCAAGTCAATAAATACAACCCCTAAAATAGTTACTAAGAAAGGAACAAATCGCTGCCAACCCAATTTATACATGGACTTGAAGAGCGAAGGTTTAGCGAGTTTAAAACCAACAATAAATAAAATACTGGCTAATACTGCCAATGGAATTAGGTTCAATACGAAAGGGATGAGTCCTACACAGGTTAAAATGAAAAAGCCATGTAAAATTGCTGCTATTTTTGTTTTACCGCCAGACTGAATATTGGCAGAGCTTCGCACGATTACCTGTGTAATTGGAAGTCCTCCAATAAGTCCAGAAAGCATATTCCCTGTACCCTGCGCAAGTAGCTCTCTATTCGTATTTGTGGTTCCCTTATCAGGATCTAATTTATCGGTAGCATCAACACACAGTAAGGTCTCTAAACTAGCGACAACTGCAATTGTAACACCCGTTATCCATACGTTCGGATTTGTAATCTGCGTAAAGTCAGGAGTCGTAAAGTTTGAAAGGAATTCTCCCATGTTTGATGATGTAGGAACGCTTACAAGGTGCTCGCCTTTGATACCCATTTCTGGGAAAAATTTAGAAGATAACACCTGATATAGAATCCCGAACACTACAGCGACTAATGGGCCAGGGATAATTTTAAATAATTTACTCTTTTTAACTAAAACCAAATCCCAAAGAAGTAAAATAAATAAAGAGACCGCCGCGACAAGCATCGAACTTGGTGAGACATAATCAAACATATTAATCAATTCAGAAAACGTATTCTGACCGTCTGCTTGTTGAAAAGATAAATCTCCCTCATAATCTGCATCATAGCCAAAAGCATGAGGGATTTGCTTGATAAATATGATAATCCCTATAGCTGCTAGCATTCCTTTAATAACCGAAGAAGGGAAATAAAATCCTATGACTCCACCTCGTGCCAATCCTAAAACAAGCTGCACAAAACCTCCGATAATTACAGCTACCAAGAAGGTTTCAAAAGCGCCGAGATCTTGGATTGCATTTAAAACGATAATGGCCAGACCCGCCGCGGGTCCGCTAACACCGAGGGACGAATCACTTATCGCTCCAACAACAATACCACCTATGATTCCTGCGATTAATCCTGAGAAAAGTGGCGCACCACTTGCTAATGCAATACCCAAACATAGCGGTACTGCTACAAAAAAGACAACAATACTTGCAGGTAAATCCTGTTGCCAATGTTTAAAAAAATTTTTATTCATGAGTTTATTATAAAAGTTAAAAATAGATACTGGTCTGTTCTTTAAGCTTTACACTCGGGCGGGCAGTATTGTTCTTGAATTATACCATCAGATGGTTTTAACAAATAATAATAAGTCATCTGGGACAACTGAAATTTACTTTGCTGACTAGTCAATTCATCAGAAAAAACCTCTAGTTCATTGCCTTCCTCATTTTCCTCAGTCTCTTGACTTTCTTCTTGTTCCTCTTGTTCGGGATTCTCTGTGCCCGATTCAACTGGATTATATCCATGATTATTATACGCTGTCAAAATAGATTCAAAAGCAATTGTTGGATTTGATTTTTCAGAATTATTGGTATAGAGAAATATAACTTGTACCGAGAACAGTATAAGACAAAGTAAAGACATGTATTTGATACAAGCAGACTGCATAAAATCTAGCGACTCAAAAATAAAAAATTCATCAAATTACATCAAGTTCTTTGCCAACTTTTATAAAAGCACTAATGGCTCGGTCTAGCTCCTGTTTTGAATGGGCTGCCGAAATTTGAGTTCTAATTCTCGCCGCACCTTTTGCTACGACTGGGTAGAAAAAACCGATTGCATAAATACCCTCTTTTAATAAGCCATCCGCAAACTTTTGCGATAAAGCTGCATCATAAAGCATAATTGGAACAATTGGAGAGTCTCCTTTTTTAATATCGAAGCCAGCAGCAATGATTTTGTCTTTAAAATACTTTGTATTTTCTTCCAACTGATCACGAAGCATCGTAGATGCACTCAACAATTCAAATACTTTTAAAGATGCACCAACAATTGACGGAGCCAAAGAATTAGAAAATAAATATGGTCTTGACTTTTGGCGAAGCATTTCAATTACCTCTTTTTTACCAGTTGTATAGCCACCCATTGCGCCACCCAAAGCTTTTCCTAAGGTTCCGGTAATAATATCCACACGATCTAAAACACCACAGTATTCAGGAACTCCACGCCCTGTTTCTCCTATAAAACCTGCTGAGTGACATTCATCGGTCATGACTAAGGCATCATACTTATCGGCTAAGTCACAAATCGCATCCATTTTTGCAATATCACCATCCATGGAAAATACGCCATCTGTTACAATGATTCTAAACCTTTGTTCCTGCGCTGCAATAAGCTGAGCCTCAAGATCAGCCATGTCAGAATGCTTATATCGATAGCGCTGCGCCTTACACAGCCTCACCCCATCTATAATAGATGCATGATTCAATTCATCTGAAATAATGGCATCCTCCTTACTAAAAAGTGGTTCAAACAAACCACCATTAGCGTCAAAAGCAGCCGCATATAATATGGTATCCTCAGTACCATAGAATTCTGCAATTTTCTTTTCAAGGCTTTTATGAAGATCTTGCGTTCCACATATAAACCTAACAGAGCTCATACCAAAACCGTGAGAATCAAGCGCATCTTTGGAAGCTTGAATCACATCGGGATGAGAAGATAGCCCCAAATAATTGTTTGCACACATGATCACAACCTCTTCTCCAGTATCTATTTTTACCTCCGCACCTTGAGGAGAGGTTATGATTCGCTCCCTCTTAAGTAAACCGTTGTTTTCGATTTGTGTAAGCTCTGCTGCTAAATGTTCTTTTAATTTACCGTACATAATTATTTATTTACTATAAGTCTTAATCTTTGCCTTTAATAGGTTATACAAAAGTTTACCGTCTTTCAGGTTAAGTTTTCGTCCAAACTTCTTGTTTTTACCAAAATACTCAAACTCAAATCGTTCTCCTCCGCTGACCCAAGGAGAAGACTCCCAAACAGCACGAATGGTTCTTTTTTCTGGGAGGTCAAACTCTAATTCTTTTATATTTTCATAATAATAGGTTCTCAGCTTTCCGTATGAGAAAAATGAATTCTTGATATGAAATCCATCTCTATCGAGCTTTAGCAGCTCTCTGCCAAAAATCAACCATAAATAAGCCTTAGAAATTCGGAATGCGTAATAGGACCAAAAAACTAAAAAAATATAAAGTATAATTCTTTCTTGTTCAGTAAGTGCTAGTTGAAACAACGACCAAATAACCGTGCCTCCAATACAATACCACATTCCGAGCCATGCACCCATTAAAGTATTTACAAGGAAATTTCTCTCAGGCACAATAACCACCGTTGTTCTGACTTTTGAGTCTTCAAAACTAATACGGTCGCCTATGTTTTTCATGGAACAAAAATAAAAAAACCCCTAAGAATTCTTAGAGGTTTCCATCAATATTAAAATATTTTAATAGTTCCAAACATCATGTTCCCATTTGCGTATTTCACCTTTTACCTTTTCCGCTTCATACAAGGCGTCTACTCCAAATCTGTAATCTTCAATGTCGCGGTCAAACTTATCTGAAGTTCTGTAAATCTGCGCATTGTATTTTCTTTTCCAAAACAGATCATCAAAACTCATCCATTGCGCATCACTTCTATCATTATATGTGTAGTAGTTCACCATTACATTTCTTAAATCCGGGAAATATAACCAAAACATTTCCAACTGAATCGTAGATTCGGTTTCTAAGGGAGCAAATTCACTACTTTCTTGACTATAGAATGATTCTTCTCCATCACGGAAAACAACCATATTTCCACGCAATTCTTTATGCTGCTTGGGTTCTGTCTTCGTATATTTACAGACAGGTGCAATCGCGATGATTCTTTTATCCAATACAGAGCGTTCTTTGTCGAAAAACCAGTCCTCTTTGATATTATAGGCCGTAATTCCTTCGGAAGTCTGAAAAGAAATTGGTCCATCCTCACGCATCAAACCTGAACCACCATTGGCTATTGATTTATTCCAACGCATTTCCAAATCTGCTTTCGGAAAAGTAAGCATGTCTGAACGCGTGGGATCAAAACTCAAATTAACAATCGAATCAAACCATACTTCAAATGTCTGTCCTTGAGCAGACTGTGTTATTTCTGGGTCATTCTGAAGTTTTTCATCCGTTCCATCAATATTTACGTTAATGACTGGACCTTGACCAAGCGCAGCAACAACCTCATTTATTGAATTCTGATATTCTTCATTTAAAAAATAATCCTCACTACCTGAAATTCTCTCAATCGGATATTTAAATTGATAACCATCCTCAACAATTTGAGCCGGATTATAATTTGGATCCGAAACACGGTACACAGGTAAATCTCCTAGCATAATGTGTCGTAAGATTACCGTCCAAAGTGACCACCTCTCTTGATGTTTAATCCATAAAGGACCATCAACCTGTGATTCATTCACAGGAGGCTTAAATTGGGAATCAAATTCATCAAAGGGGAAAAATATTTCATGGTTTAATTTTTCTCTCGCATCAATTCTTGAGAAAACCCTTTTTGCCCAAACATAATCAGCATATCGCACATGCTCATATGGCACTGCACTGCGAATCGGTACTTCATCTTTAATTACAACCCCGTCCGTTATACCACCTTTTAGGGTGTTGTAAGGACCTCTTGGTGGGACATCTTGCCCTAAAGCAACAACACCAATAATAAAACTAAATACGATTGTTAAAGAAGTACTTTTCATAATTTCTCTATTTTATCTCGATGACACCATCGATAATGTCTTTCTTTCCGGTATCTGTTCTTTTCGTAAAAAGAACAATACCAATTTTCTGACCTGGTCGCGCCTTCGATAAATTTGCTGGTTTCAATCTGTCTCCAGAAAAACCTTTTCCAAGAATCTCTCCACCAGTTACCTTGTATTTGATTCCTTTAAAATTAAAGGCATCACCTAATCCAACATCTAAGAAACCGCCACGTTGCTTTGAAATGGATTTCGTTTTCACTTCTGGTTTAGGGAACTTTTTAACCGGGTACACATACGAACCAAATTTCACATTTTGTCCATTATTATCTTTTCCTTGCAGTGTAACCGTAACCTTTCTCGTTCCTCGGTTCACATACAACCAATCCCCTTTGTAAGAAATTCCATCCGAATCCTTCCATGATTTATTCTTCGATGATTTCGAACAACCACTACAAGAAACTGATGTAGATACCACGCCCGATGCTGAATACGTTACTTTATTCGGCCAATCTGTATAAAAAACAGAAACTTCTGGTAATGCTATCGATCCACCTTTCTCCACAACCTTTACTACGGTAGAATACTGAGCGGGTTTCAAATTTCCAAATTTATCTTTAATGGCAATTGTACCTGACAATTCTATCTCTCCTCCTGACGGCGCTGTATAGGCAATATAAGCCTGACCACCTTTTGTTTCAACCAATGTACCCTTTCCAGCATCTGGCGTTACAACAGGTTGTTTTTCAGAGTCAAAAGCAGCCATCATTACTCTTAGCGTATCCGTTGCTCCACCAGTCACGGAAGGAGCCGCAATTGCCAGAGAGGTTACTTTATTAAAGGCATAATTACCACCACCTACTTTTGATGAAAGATATGCCATTGCATCAGCTCTAGCCGTAAGTATTTCACTTTGGAGACTAGATAATGCTGCAATTGCTGCCACGGCAGGCGCGTGGTCAAAAGTACCACCTACCCAAT
>MDTB01209599.1_pt1 | contig 12909 bp, 6 predicted proteins | sample 811161 | NCBI WGS metagenome assembly MDTB01 (sample SAMN05326650, study PRJNA326480) | marine metagenome | isolation source: seawater | place: Mediterranean Sea | collected 2009 | reverse complement strand
GGGACCCATCACCGCTATTTCGCAGTTTTTTGTGCGCAATAATCTGCCGATGCCAGAATCGCAGATTATCGCTGACCGAGACCTCTGGACAGTCGCCATTGAAGGAGCTGGGCAGACAGCTGACCATACAACCATCCTAAGCCTTGCTGAGCTCAAAGCCCTGCCGCCGACTACCGTCGCCAGCGTGCTGCAATGCTCGGGCAATGGACGCGCATTTTTTGCGCATTCACCATCAGGCTCACCCTGGGGTGTTGGCGCTGCTGGGTGTGCGCTGTGGACCGGCGTCAAACTCTCTACCGTTTTCGAAAATCTAGGTGGTGCGCGCACTGAAGCGCGCTTCATTGCCGCTACAGGCGGCGAACTGTTACCCGACGGAATCGAGCCGAGTTCGGTGGCTGTCGAACGATCGGTGCCCATCGATAAAGGGCTAGGCGACTGTTTATTGGTATGGGAAATGAACGGCGAACCCTTACCTCTAGTGCACGGCGGCCCCGTGCGGCTGCTTGTCCCCGGCTATTTCGGCGTGAATAGCGTCAAGTGGGTGAAGCGGCTCGCTGCCACGATCAACGAATCAGACCATAAGATCCAACAGTCGGGGTATCGAATGCGCGCTGTCGGTGAGAGCGGAAATGCGAATCACCCATCGATGTACCGAATGCCTGTGAAGTCTTGGCTCAACGGACCGGGCGCCCAGGGAGGGTCACTTCCTCTGGGCAGACATCAGCTCTTTGGCGTAGCGTTCTCGGGTGAACGCGGAATCGACCACGTTGATGTCTCGCTCGACGGTGGTGCGAGCTGGCAGCGTGCCAGCCTGTACGGTCCTGACCTAGGGCCCAATGCCTGGCGGACATTTTCACTCGAGGCCGATCTTGCAGAAGGTAACTATTTACTGGTTAGCAAGGCCACCGATACGGCGGGTGAGAGCCAACTCGAGTACTTCCCCGCCAATCACCGCGGCTATGGCCATAACGGCTGGCGTGATCATGGATTGGCCGTCGAAGTCAGCACACAAGCGATGAGGGATCAGCGTACTGTAGTTTCCAAAACGGACGCTGGCTTCGCAGCGGTAGCTAGCGTTTCTAGCACGCAAACCGACAGGGTTGGCAACAAAGGAGGTTTAGGAAGGCGCTTGTTTGTAGAGACAGCCAATCCACCTTGCGGTGTCTGCCACAGCCTCGAGGCTGCCGGTTCCAAAGGTGTGATTGGCCCTGATCTTGATGAGCTCAGACCTGACGCTCATCGCATTCGAACCGCGCTCGTGCAGGGCGTCGGTGCGATGCCAGCCTATGCCGAGCAACTCACCATCTCGGAAATCGAAGCGCTGGTAAAGTTCATTACACTTTGGGAGGGGTAATGAGCTGTCAGTATTGGCTAATAAACCCCCAGAACACATCCATAGCGGATTGAGGACGCACACTGGCACTGTCAGGACAAAGTGGTTGGCCAGGCAGAGAACCTGCTTGACTCTCGGTAACGCAGTTTGCAGGAATCCAGGGTATTCGTTGCTCTCCCAATTCATGGTGCTGATCCGGGTCTTTACAACTCACCACCTCGACTTTTTCACTCCCACAATCGCGATATACCGAGCATTCCCAACCAAACTTGTCGGAAAGATCCGATTGCCAAAGTTGCGGCGGGTTCTGGCACCCAACATGCTCGGCCCAAACTCGTGTGTTGTCGGCCGCCGATGAAAATATCCACCCGTCGCTCGTCGCCTCACCATCGTGCCCTACGTTGTCATCTAAACCCCCGTAGTAATGAAACATCGGCAGGGCTTTCGATGGACCACATGTATGTCCAGGTGGCATTTGAGAAATTAACAAAACAACCCCTGCAACGCGCGCACTATTTTCACACGCATAACGCTGCGCCATGGTCGCTCCGTTACTATTTCCCAGTAGATAAATTCGTTCCTTATCGATATTGGCACGCTGTGACAGCTCTTTGATAACGTCATCAACAAAGGTCAGGTCATCTCCGCAGGATGTCCAGCCGCAGTGATTGCATGAGCCACAATCTGGCGGACAAGGGTACGGTAGTCGATCTACCGTACAATGCGGCCCAGCCGAAGTGGGTGTCAGATTACTTGCTTCATCATTCCAACTGCTAACAAAGTGCAGTCCATCAGCCCAAGCTAGTGGCGCATAGAAATTCGAGCCCTGTAAGTAGGCTATGGCATAGCCACTCTTATCAGCATGATTGTTAAGTCCATAGATTCTTGAAAACCCGGTAGCTGTCGAACCCCAACCATGTAATGCGATAAGTAGCGGCAGCGGCGCACTCTCTCGGGTCTCTGGGGTGTGCAAAAAATACTCCCGCTCGACCCCATTTACAGTCAGTGCTTGGCGCTCCATTATCGGAAAGTCAAGCGCCAAAAAATCATCCACAATTGGTATCAGCTGGTCTTGGTAGCACTCGGGATTTGGCCCAAAATGACCGCAGTCACCAGGAAATTCGATGACCTCAAACCCAAGTATCGACGAAAAATCCCAATTAGGCTCGGGGTTCACTGCCATATCCTCTTCATACACAACGGCCAGCACTTTGCTCCCAGAAAGTGCTTTAACGGTATTTAAAAAGTCAGGTCGATCTCGACGGATATCGTGAGTGGCGATAGCTTCTCGATGTGACAGCGCATTTCTCAGGTCGCTCAACGAAGGACTGCCTTCTAACGCTGAATAGGCTGCTTCGAAATCGCCATCCCCCATTTCACGGTTGAGATAATCGGGGGTCCAGTATACCAGCCCCTTAAGCGCACCAACAATCGATTTAGCTGCCTCGAATTGCTTTGGATCCTCGAGATCGAGTTTGAGTGTTGCCAATAGAATTTGGTCACGTAGATAACCGTAAAAAGTAGTCCACGGCGTCCCTTCAATGGGGATAAAGCGATCCGCAAAGTCAGGGTACATTATCAACCACTCGTAGGTTTGATATGCGCCCATCGATGCACCCACCACCGCATGAACACGCTCAAGCCCCATATGCTCGGTCACTAAGCGATATTGGCTGGTGACCATGTCTCGAATAGAGATTGCTGGGAAGACATCATGATCATAGTTTGATGGAGATGAGGACGATCCGTTGCCGAGAGCGTCAATCGCGATGACCTGATATTTATTAGTATCTACGATACCGCCAGGTCCGAGGTAATTTGAGTCAGCCAGCGCTTGAGACGAGCCATTCACCCAGGTCGGCATTAGAACAATATTTGATGCGTCTGCATTGCGCTCACCAAAAACTCGATATGTAACAACGCAGTTGTTGATTTGCCCTCCGCTCTCCACTGAGCAGGTCCCGAGATTAGCCACTTGCAGTTCAGAGGTGTTTGCTGAAGTTTGCATTGTGAGAAACGTGCTCACGCCAAATGCGAGCAACGCTGAAAACAGCTTTACACCAAAGCTGACACGTCGCCGTTTAATAAATTGCATTCTCTTATAGCTCAACCACGACACAACCACGGACATCTCCACGTTCAATAAGTTCATGGGCCTGAACCCAGTTTCCCGCCGGCAAATAGTGAGCAACCCGGTGGGTAAGTTTATGGTCACGCAATACGTCCTGCGTATCCGCAACGGCTTTGACCTTGGCGAACTCGGGCACATCATAGACGATAACAAGTCGTACCGTGAGGTCCATAAACATCATCGTTCGAAACGGTAGCATTGGCTCAGGATTTAGGTTGCTTGAGTAGGTCGCAACCGTGCCTCCGATTCGAATGCAATTAAGCACCTCGGGAAGATTCTCATCAAATTCAACATCGATTACGCGATCAATAGCCTGATCTTGGGTGCAGTCGAGCAGCCACTGAGCCCACCCAGACTCTCGATGGTTCACCACACTCAGCAGCGGCGTCGCAACAGGATTTATTGTCAACAGCATTACTCCCTGTCGCCAGCACCCAGGCGCCAAATTGCTTTGCCCACTGAATCGCGTAGTTACCGACGCGCCCTGCGCCACCAGTTACCAGCACCCAGAGTCCAACCAATGGACCATCAGCAGTGACACACCGGTGCGCCATCATCATTAGTATGCCAATGCAGGCACCCACGGCAAAAGAGGCCTCATCAGACAGATTGGGGGCACGTCGTGAATGGATCACCACATATTCTACCGCGGTTCCCATCGATCGCGCATGCTGCGCCTGGTAGAAAAAAACCCGTTCACCAAGACGACCCTCGGTCACGCCCTCTCCAATCGCCTCGATAACCCCGGCGCCATCACTGTGAGGAATTACTGGACCATTAACAAGTAAATCCGGAAGAGCTCCCGCTCGCTTTTTTACATCGGAAGGGTTCACGGCGCTAACAGCCAAACGAACCAATACCTCGCCGGGCTTAGGATCAGGCGTAGCCACATTGCTAACAGTCAACACCTCATTCGCTGCACCGAATTGACTAAAAGTAACTGCCTTCATGGCCAACTCTCATCGTGCTCTTAAGTTTCTTACCTATCAAAAGCTACATAAGCTTAAGACTCTAGCCAGTTTGTCAGGGTCTCGGTGTGGCCATCGATTCCTATCGATTGACCAGAAATTCTTTGCCCACCGGGGCCCGCTAGATAGCAAACCGTAGCGGAAATATCCTCGGCCCTCGTAAAGGTCCGAAGCGAACTCTGACGCTGGTACACTTCTCGCACCGCCTCCGGCGTGACCCCCCGGGCGAGCGCGTCACTCTCAATCACACCATCAATTCTGGAGCCTCTGACACTGGCCGGACATAAGGCGTTGACTCGAATATTGAAAGACCCCAGTTCCATCGCCCAGGTTTTGGTCAGCCCGATCAAGCCCCACTTAGCCGCCACATAGGGTGAGCGATTGGGGCAACCCATTAGACCCGCGTTTGACGCAATATTGATAATGGCACCTGATGACTGCGCCTTCATGATTGGCGCGACTGACCTTGTCACATTAAAGGCGCCAGTCAGGCCAACGTCTAAGGTCTTCTGCCACTCCGATGGATCCACGGCCTCGACAGGCGCCGTCGGGCCTGAGATCCCCGCATTGTTTACCAGCAGATCTATCCTGCCCACCACATGAAGTGCGCCATCGATCTCAGTGGCGACTGCCGAAGCATCAGACACATCACAAAATCGAGCGCGCGATAGCGGATGGCTCGCGTTGTAGTCATCGACGTGATGCAAATCATTATCGAGCACAAATACGTCGTAACCTTCGGCGATCAATGCGGAAGCAATGCCAAGTCCAATACCAGCTGCACCCCCGGTAACGATTGCAACCGGCTGATCGCTCATGCCCTCACCTGCGCCAGAGCGTATCCGGCGGCGAGTGCCGAGCCCACACCCTTAGGTGGCTGATGGGTCCAGAACTTCACCGTGATCTTCCTTGAGTGATTTGAATAAAGAGATGCCCGACAACCAGAAAGTAAATACCAGAGGTAGTGACACCACCAGAACCACCGTCTGCGCAGTTTTAAGGCCGCCCGCGTACATGAGACCTATCGGCAAGATCGCAATGGCACAGGCCCAGAACACACGATGCCATCTAGCCGGATCTTCTGATGGCTTGAGCGACTGCGTCGCACTCGCTGACAACACATAAGACGCACTATCATAGGTCGTTGCCGTGAAAATACTGGTTAGGAAAATAAAGGCAACGATAAATAAAGTCGCACCCGGCAAGGCATCCAGTCCCGCGATAATCGCCTGATTGCCATCTGACTCGGCCATGACGCCAAGCACATCGACCTCGCCACTCAATTGAAGCCCGAGACTATGATTGCCAATAATGAGGTAGAACAACCAAACGCCCATTGAGCCCATGCCCAACATTCCAAGCGCCACTTCGCGTAACGAACGGCCCTTGGAGATGCGCGTCACAAAGATCCCAATGTAGGGGCCGTAGGCCAGCCACCAGGCCCAGTAGAAAATGGTCCAGTCCTCGATGAAGCCCGTGTCGTTGATGGGATCAGTCCAGAACATCATGGCTACGGTGTTTTGCAATGTGTGACCAATAGAGTTGATGGCCATTTTTAACAGGAAGACCGTATCGCTGGCGAGGAGAACGCACACCAAAATCACGAATGCCAGCACCATGTTGAAGTCACTGAGTCGTTTGATGCCTCGCTTGAGGCCCAGCCACACGCTAGTGCCAAACATGGCAACACAGGCTGCCACGATGAGAAGCTCCATCTCAAAGCTTACCGGTATGCTCGTTAATCTCGAGATGAGCGCAGCAATCATGGGCGTGGAAAACCCTAATGAGCTACCAATGCCACCCACCAAGGCAATCATGAAAAAGCTGTCCATGAGACGTGCGCCTATGGACGATTCACCACCCTTGATGAAGTGCGGCGCTGAGATGCTGTACTTGAGCTTGGACACCCCTCGCGCATAGTAGGGGTAAGCAATGGCGAGCGTTGGCAAGCAGTAAAACGACCAAGCAACCAGTCCCCAGTGATGCATACCAAAGGAAGACGCCCATAAATAAGCTTCGGGCGATCGCGGCTCAGCACCAAACGGCGGCGCGTCGACATAAAACGCCCATTCGATGGACGCCCAGTACATCATGCCGGCACCAATACCGGCTGCGAACAGCATCGCAATCCAGCTGGCAGTGCTGAACTCCGGTGTATCGTCGCCGAGCCGCACTCGCCCGTAGGGACCAAAGGCGAGGAAAAGGACAGCACCAAACGCAGCTATCGCCGTCAGTATGTACAACCATCCCAGCTCAGTGGCGAGAAACTTATAGGCTGTTTGCAGCGCCAGGGCACTGGCCTCGGGGAAGAGCAGGAGCGGTATGGCCATGGCTAGCATGACGGAAAGGGTCAAAACGAAGTTAACACGATCTACTGATTTTTCCATTAGGTCCTCAGTACAGTCACTGCCGATAGAGTTTTAGAGAATCAACAGGTGCGGTTAGTCTTACACACAACACACGCAGCTCAAAAAAAAGGGCGCCGAAAAGACGCCCTGATGATGCGGTACTCCGTTCCCTATTTTATCGAAACAGGTTTTTCCTAGAACTTCTGTGAAAAACGAAGACCTATGGTTCGTGGTCTTGCGAGGACACCATAATTTTGCGAGCCACATGTCCCGGTCGCGCATTGTGACGTGTAATACAAAGGCGCATCCTCGTTAGTCAAATTGCTGACGTAAAGCTCTACTGCATAGCTGTCATTTCGCAGACCTGCCGACACATCCATGAAGGTATTTGACGGAATCGTTCCTTTGATCGCGTTATCTCGGAGACGCAAGTCAGAGTTTCGCTCGCCTTCGTAGGCGAGTGAACCCTGCATGTGCGCGTCGAATCCAGCCCATTCAAAGGAATACCGCGCGACCACGTTACCCTTGAAGTCAGCCGCTAGGGGTAAAGACGCACCGGCGGGAGCCCAAGCTCCACCATCCGACTCACACCCATCACAATAAGGATCCTTTAATTCGCTATCCAAACGCGTGAACGCCGCCGAAATCTCCAGGCCATCGGTTGGCAGCCATTGAATCTGACCTTCGATACCGTTGACGTCCGCAGTAGGGCCATTGTCGACCTGCGTGATCGCATTAGCTCCGACAAACGAAACCTGGAAGTCATCCCACTCTTGAAGGAAGACGGCTCCGTTAAATAGAAGCGTTCCATCAGCTAGTGTTGTCTTCCAACCAAACTCATAGTTGGTCAGGAAGTCCGACACATACTCGCCAGCGCTAGGCTTTCGATTGATACCGCCAGGGCGATAGCCCTCCGACCAAGTACCATAAACCATAACGTCGTCATTAACTCGATACGTCAGATTCGCTCTATAAACTTGATCGCTCTCGCTAATTCCTTTATCAACGTTTTTACAGGGCTTACCGTTCCAATCGTCCTGAGTTTCGCATTGAGCCTCCCCAGTGCCCGACCAAACGCCGTTGAAGCCGAGGCCGAAGCCGTAGAATCCCTCAACCGATACTTCCGGTTTGAAGTATCGAGCGCCGAACGTTGCTTCCAGATCATCGGTGACGTCAAAGCTCACGCTACCAAAAAACGCCTCGTCCTCGTCCGTACGGTATAGACTATTGACATAAACGATGTCTTTGAATCGCTGATCCGTGCCTTGGTTAGGCCACATTGAAGGAGCCAGACCCTCGACCAGCCAGCGCTGGTGGAAATCATGTTCCTGCTTTTGATAAAAAGCCCCCACGAGTAACCGAACGCTGGCATCCTGCGGCGAGCTAATGCGAATCTCGTGACTCGTTTTCTCATAACCATCATCGTTGACAAATCGAGCACCAGGCATAACTCGAGTGCCCGCATCATCGAAGAATTGGTTCTCAACTGTTCGATCCCCACTACTGAGGAAGTGCAGATCGGCATAGTAGCCCGTGGTGTAGATCGTGTCGTACCAATAGGAGTAGTCAGAGTAGTCAAACGAGCCGTCCACGTCTCTATCGAGGTGTGCGCCCGAGTAGACAACGTCAAAATTACTGATCTTACCCTCGACCGTTAACGCGGCTTGGAACCACTCATCGTCTGTGAACTCTTCTTTGAAGTGCGTGACCCGCTGATCGCCACCAAAGTCACTGAGGTCTTCACCCCAGGAGCCCTCACCTTGCTGCTTTTGATATTGCAACTGCGGCGTGATCGTCCAATCCTCATTGAGGTCAATGAGAAGGGCCGCCCTAGCGCCGACCGTGTCTACGGTATTGTAATTATCCTCAGCAACATCAGCATTATCGAGAATAATATCGTCGGCAGTTGTGGAGGCCACACCCGGGAACGTTCGTGTTCCTCTAGCATTGTCTATCCAACCACCATCGCGTCGGTTCCATGCAACGACTCGCAAAGCAGTGGAGTCGCTGAGCGGCATGTTAACAAAGCCTTCAAAGGTGTAGCCAGTGTCGTCACCGTCCACCACATTGCCATCGACCGCGTAGCCAGCTTCAAAAGCCGATGGATCAGGCTTGTTAGTGATGATTCGAATCGTACCTGACTGCGAGCTGGCACCGTAAAGTGTGCCCTGCGGTCCCGCCAGCGCCTCTACACGCGCTATGTCATACATATGAATATCCAAGTTGCCTTGGATCGTCGTGATGGGCTGCTCGTCGAGGTACATACCCACACTCGGCTGAGACGTGGTCGCCTGGCCATCTCGCCCGGTCGTTACTCCTCGCATGTAGACCTGAGTAAAACCTACTCCAGTTGCAGGAGTCGGCTGGAACTGCACGCTGGGCATCATGCGTGCGTAGTCCTGGAAATCTTGAATACCCAATTCAGCGATCGTGTCTGTGTTAAACGACTGCAAACTAATCGGCACATCTTGAAGGCTCTGTTCACGCTTCTGAGCGGTAACTATGATCTCTTCGATCTGGGCTTGGGCGGCTACGACAGGCATCATCGCCAAAACGGCAACCGCCAACGGCTTCTTTGTAAAAAACACATCTCGCTTGGATTTAGGTGAAAACGGCATCGGACTCCCCTCAATTGTTATTGATTCTCAATTTCTATCACAGTTCTAGTGAACAGCCTATAAAATTTTGACAGCGAAGCGACCAAAGGTATCAGGGGTCAAACGAAGGAGCTGACGGGTAGGTTTTCAGCACTGAGCCCAACGCCTCCTTAAGAGGGTTTAAGTGGACCTCGAATGGCTTCCATTGCGCGATAGCATCACTGTAAATGGGTTGACGCACTTGCTCTGAACTCGCGGTTCGGACAGGCCGATCGTTCTCAAAAAAGCGCAGACACTCGGGCTCAAAATCAAGCCCGCAGTGGTCTAGCATCCTGCGAATCTGCGTTTCGGTATCCGCGACCATTTCCTCGTAGATCACGCGGTGGACCTTGTCGGGAAGGCATTGATCGTAATGAGCCATGAGCTCGACATAATCCCTGTAAAAAGAGCCCATATCTGACAGCGAGTAACTAAAACTTTGACCTTGCGCAAAATATTGCTTGAAGTTAGAAAAACAACAGGCCATCGGGTGCCTTCGCGCGTCAATGATTTTGGCGTTGGGTAACGTGACCGCGATGAGAGCGATGTGCAAAAAGTTATTCGGCATCTTATCGATAAAGAAGGGCTTTTCTGTCTTCCTGTGTATTTTTGTCCGTGCAAGGTAGGTCTCGCCAAGCTTCGCCAGCTCCAAGGCGTTAAGTGAAGCAAGCACATTGTCGTAGGACCCAATCTCCTTTTCATCAGATCGCTCTCTGAGCTCTCGCGCCAAAGTCACGATGTCGGGCAATTCTGTTGTACCTTCCACCTTCGAATGGCTGGAGAGAATCTGTTCCAGCAACGTGGAGCCGGCTCGGGGCATACCTACAATAAAAATAGGACTGGGATCTGGACAGCCAATCGAAACTCGCTCATCAAAAAATTCGCGAGTGAAACTGGACTTCATACGAAGCATGCGCCGAGTATTTTTCTCCGCACCGTAATTCAAGGTTGAGGCGTGAAGCTCATTGCCTTGTCTGTAATGCTCAAAAGACTGCTGGTGATCTTTAGCATCCTCTGCTGCCTTGCCCAGTGCGAAATGAAATTGCACTCGACTGTTGAGCTCAATACCGGCGTCAAGGACTGACTGCCTCATGGTATTGATGTCATCTTCGTCAAACCGAAACGTTTTCAGGTTTGCAAGGCTCCAATAAGCCTCACCAAAGTTCGGCTGAAGCGCTATTGCTCGACGATAGGCCGTCTCACACTCGCTCCGCTTTCCCTCAGTTTTAAGCACGTGCGCATAGCTCAGCCAGATCTTTGGATTGTCTGGATAATCATCCACCAGTGATTCGTAGTATTCACTCGATCGCTCGTACTCGCCAATCCGGCTCAAAATTACTGCAATCAAATTGCGATAACTGGGCTTCTCAGGATCCTCCGAGAGTAACGCGTCTATCTGTGCGAGTGCCTCTGCGGGTTTGTTCATTCTGTGCATTAGTACGGCGTAGTTGTAACGCGCGCCCGAGAACTTCGGCGCCAAAGACAGGCACCGAGACAACAACCTCTCTGCGTCGCTGTCTCTACCAACCCTGACAGCCACCTCCGCGAGCATCCTCATCGCTGCCACGTCTGTAGGTACAGCCTTTAAGTACGACTTCAGTAAGCGCTCGGCACGAGGAACATCGTTTCTGATCATAGCCGCGCCAGCCTCACGCAACTTTGGATTGTTTGCCGAGGCCTCAATGTGACGCATTTGTGCCTCGCTAGCCGCGTCGAAATCCCCCTTTTTAGACAGCATTTCACTCAGCAAGCGCCAAGCCGAACGATGGAGAGGCTCCAGTGAAATAACGCGTCGAAGTGAGGCTACAGCAGGCCCCATCAACTGAAGAGATGCCTGCGATAACGCGAGTTGAAAGTGCACTTCGGTGATTGCGTCGTTAGTTTTAAGGACCTGCTGAAAGGCAATAACGGCCTGCTGATACTCGGCCATGCGATGGTGAGCAACGCCCTTTAAAAAAAGGAGCTCCAAATGATCAGGAGTATCTTCCAAGACTCGTCCAGCCTCGCTTAACGCCGCCATGGGGTCGTTATTCAATAACTTACGAACCTTTGCTACGGCCTGAATGTTTGCACGCGATGCATCTCTAGACATGGTTGTTACACTTCTGCTTTTGGCGACTACTTGTTTTTATCTACTGCACCCGAGAGGCACACTCAGTATAACTAGCAACCTCGAATCGTTTTGCATAACCTGCCCCGAAGCACAAGCTACAGTGAATCATAATGAAAATAAAAGAACCCGCTAGAGATATTGAGGTTATACACTCCACCGACGTCCTAGTTATCGGTAGCGGGCCTGCCGGACTTGCCGCTGCCATCGCAGCCACACGGGCCGGGGTCAGCGTCACCTTGCTCGAGCGTTTTGGCTGTTTCGGCGGCAATATCACCGCGGTGGGTGTTGAAGGCTTTGCCTGGTATCGACACGAGCAGACCATCGACAGTGAAGGCATTGGCATTGAGTTCGAGGAGCGTGCCAAGGCTGCCGGCGCCTCAGTCGCTGAACCGCAATCCCAGAGCCATGCCATCGATGGTGAGGCCTTCAAAGCAGTCGCAGACGACCTGGTGCTCGAGGCGGGAATCACGCCCATGCTCCACCGCTTATTCGTCGCTCCCATCATGGACGGCAATCGAATTACAGGGGCGATTGTCGAGAGTAAGGCTGGGCGAGAAGCTATCCTAGCGGAGCGTGTTATTGATGCGACGGGCGATGCGGATGTTGCGCACAGGGCCGGTGCGCCAACCATTAAGCAAGCCAAAGAGGACATGATTGGCGCCTCTGTAATGTTCTCCCTTTCGGGAGTGAACAAAACGAAGTTCATTGAACACGTCAAAGCCTCACCCCACACCTACGCTGACTGGGCCTACGGGCAATGGACCATTGAAACCACTGGTAAAGAAGATGACATGTTTTCGCCCTTCCTTCGCAAGCCATTTGAGCGTGCGCGGGCTGAGGGGCTGATCCCACCCAATCTCGATACCATTTCCGGTACCTGGGGCGCAGTTTATGACTCGGGCGACCTCACCTACATGAATCTTGTCCATCTGCTTGGATGTGACGGAACCGATCCTTCCGACCTCACCCGCGGTGAGATGGAGGGTCGTAAGCAGGCCATGATGGCCGTGAAGGCGCTCCAAGCATTCCAACCGGGATGCGAGAACGCGAAGCTACGGAACTTCGGGATGACCTTGGGAATTCGAGATACTCGAAAGATTGATGCCACCTACAACATGACCGAAGACGATGTCCGCGAGCAGGGACGATTTGATGACTCAGTAGGTATCTTCCCCGAGTTCATCGATGGCTACGGCATCCTTGTACTGCCGACAACGGGTCGGTACTTCCACCTGCCCTACCGGACCTTGATCCCGAAAAATGTCGAGAACCTCATATGCGCAGGTCGCATTACCGGTGGTGATCGCGTCAGCCATGCCGCCACCCGCAATATGATGTGTTGCGCAGTGACGGGTCAGGCGGCGGGCACGGCTGCCGCCT
>MDTB01090097.1_pt1 | contig 12909 bp, 11 predicted proteins | sample 811161 | NCBI WGS metagenome assembly MDTB01 (sample SAMN05326650, study PRJNA326480) | marine metagenome | isolation source: seawater | place: Mediterranean Sea | collected 2009 | reverse complement strand
GCCCCCGCATCGGTCAACTCGCAACAGGCGGCTGTGACTTGCCCTTCGGCAATGATGGTTTCGTCACGTCGAAATAAGAATTGGTAGGTCACACTACTCCGGCCAATCTTATTCACGGTGACTTCCACTGTAACCGACTCGCCAAAACGTATTGGTGTCCGGTAATCACATTGTGCGGCTACTCGTGGGAAACTAATAGCCGTTTCGTTATCGAGCAGAAAAACGTCGAGGCCAAGATTTCTAAGAAAGGCGTGTTCTGCTTCTTCCATGTAATTGAAAAACACAGAAAAGTGAACAATTCCCGCGGCATCCGTATCGCGGAATTCAACCCGTCGTCGATGACGGTAGGGTGAGGCCATGGCAGCTATTCAGTGTGCGTGAGATTCAGTTTGAATGAGTATATCTCGTGTCGTCGTCGATCCGTTCACCAGGTCGATCCGGTAGCGAATGGTAACTTTTTTTGCCTCCTCGGGAACGAAAAGAAAGTCTTGTGCATAATGCGCCGGTTCTTCTTCGGTAGCCGGTTCAAAAACGGCTTGCTGTGGTTCCGCGATGATTTTTTTGCCTTCTGCGTCCAGAAGACTTACAGAGATTTTGGCATCGGTTACGGGCTGACCATCGCGTTCGATACTCACCGCTGGTTCTAATTCTGTACCGCTCTGGACAACGAGTCCGTGCTGACCCAAACGCACAGCACATCCCTCGAAGGCGATATCTTCGTGCCACATGAGCACATTGGATGCGCCATGTGCGTGATCATGGTCATCCGCGTGGTTATGGTCATGATGCGCGTGGTCATGGTCATGATGCGCGTGGTCGTGACCGTCATGCGATTGTTCAACGCGTCCGACTAACTCTTTGCCATCGAGTGTTAACAGGAGTTCCGCAGAGCGTCCCGCTTTTCCGGAAAACGCTTTGGCAAGATGGATGCTTTTGGCTGAGAAGTGACTCGATGTTCCGGTCGGGTCATTCGCTTCCGGAAGGGCGATGAAGGTAAACTTATCGACGTGATTACCGTGCTTCATCGCAAGTTTGATCTCTTTGGCTTTTACCGGTTGAATGGTTTCCGCATCCGCACCGAGGGTGACGAGCCTCAGGGTGCCATCATCGGCATTGGCTGAAATCATTGCATGCAGTGGAAAGCCCTCAAAAAAAAAGAGTTTTTTTTCAATGTGGTCCTGCGCTGTGGAAGGATCTCCCCGCTGGCATCCAGGGAGAGACACCAGGAGTAGCAAAGTGAGTAGCCACAGAATAGATCGAAGGTCAGCCATGATTGTCACGCTGTTGGAGGGGATATGCTCTGGAGGCGGTTACCAACTCACCGATCTCAAAACGATCAGTCACCCGTGTATGGCAAGAGCGCCATAAAACGAGCCCGCTTGATTGCCTGGGCAACCGCGCTTTGGCTTACCGCTCCACAACCACTTTTACGACGCCCCACAATACGCCCGTGTCGATTCGTCAATTTTCCTAAAAGATCAAGATCCTTGTAATCGATGTGCAGCGGATGAGGCCTCACACCTTCGGTCAGAATCGGATCTTTTTTCGGTGTCTTTGGTTTCGCCTTGGCCCGGCGAGGACGGCTTTTTTGAGCAAACTTCGGCATAGAAATGAAATCTCTTTGGCGACAAGTAATAGGTCCGGGACTTGAGCCGAGGGCTTTCACCTCGCACCGACAACCCAGGTTAATCTTCTCCCATTGTCGGCGATTTGCCATCTATCTGCAAGCCGCCCTCGGGGGGTGAAACTGCCGGGAAAAACTTCTCGAGTGTGGTCGCCGACGGGGGTTTTGTCAGCAGCGAGACAACGACCATAGCCAGTAGCGAACAGAGAAAAATAGTGGCCACAGGCATTGTCTCATACGTTTCGCCACCGATGCTGATCGGCACGGTGTAGGTGCGGATGGGCCCCGGGTTGTTTGCCGCAATTGCCTCAAAGACCGCATCACCGAAGAAAAGTCCCCAACTTACGATCGCTGCCAGAATAGCGGCATAGCCTCCCCAAATCGTTAATCGTCGCCAGTAGACTGCCGCGAATACGAGTGGGAACAGCGCGGCAAATCCACTGAAACACCAGATTCCCAGGGCAAAGACACTGGGCGGTTTCAACAAACTTAACAGGTAGGTCACAATCACAATCGCCACGATGAATCCGCGGGCCAGCCACACTTGATGACCGTCACTGAAGCGATCTTTTTTCCCGTAATGCGTGACTATGTCATTGGTAAAGATCGTGCCGAGGCAGAGAAACTGGCTATCGAGTGACGACATGATGGCCGCCAGAATTCCAGCGGTTAGCAGTCCGCCCAATAAGGGGCCTGTTTGTGTTTTGACTAAAAAGGGCAGGATAGCATTGGGACTAGAGGGCAGGGGGGGCTTTGCGGGCACGAGGCTTGAAGTGGCCCAGATGCCGATCAACACACACGGAACCCAGACAATCATGATAAAGACTGGGTGCGCGACTACCGGCAATTTGAAACTACGGGCACTCTTTGCGGTTAGCCAGTGTTGGAAAAGATGAGGAAACATACCGACCGATAGTGGTATCAGTAGATAGGTAAAGAATTTCATCTTGGACATCTCGATGCGCGTCACTTTGTCGAGTGGTACGTCACTGACCACCGTACGTAGGTTGTCCAGAAACCCATCCTGTTTACCCAAATTATTGGCGATCACGTAAAACGTGATGGTGCCTAGGATCATAAAAATGATTGTCTGAAAGGCATTGGCCCACGCAGTGCCTCGCATGCCACCAAAAAAAACATAAATCAACACGACGAGACTGATGATCAGCGAACCGAGCCAATAGGGAATTCCACCATGAAATTTTATTTCTTCGTGCGGAAAAAGATCCGGGAACGAACCGGCGGTCATGGTCTGAATCACCGTTCCGCTGGCAATGACTCCAATCATCAGATAAGGAATCACCAGTCCTACGAGGATGGGAAACAGCAGGATTCCGATTTTGTCGCTTTCCAACCGATCGCGGAAAAATTGGATTTGAGTCGTATAGCCATGGCGACGTCCCCACGACCAGAGTTTAATCCCGATGAGGAAGAAACAGAGCGAGTGAATAATTCCACTCGAGGAGGCAAGCATCCCATAGACACCGATTCCTTCCTTGAAGGCTTCGCCGGAGGAACCGACCAGGGCAAAAGCGGTCATCGTTGTTCCAAAAAGCGACATCAAGAGGAGAAAAGGGCCGATGGAGTGGCTTGCCAACAGGTAATCTTTTCGTGTACCGCGGAAAAGACGACTAGCGGCAAGGCCAAGGCCAAGTAACAACAGCAAATAGATCGCAATAACGATCACTTCGCCGAATTGCTCGAGGAAGGGCACGTCCATTACGCCTCCATATTTTCGTCAGGCGAATGATTCTCTGAACTCGCCATAGTATGTTCGACGCCTTCCGGCCAGATAAGGCAGACGGCGGCAAACCAAAGGCATGCGGCGGCAACGGAGATCCCTGCGTGATAGAGTAGCCCGACAGGCATAAAGCCAAAGACAAGCGTATCATCAGTCCAAAACCAATTGTCCTGATGAATGATCAAAAGGAATGCGACCAGTGACCATATCCAGAATTTTCGCATCCGAATTTCTCGCAAATGAGGACAACCTGTTCCACATAGAATGGGCACACGTTAGGCCGTAAGTTGTGCTTTGCACAAGGGGGCACAGGGAAATGGTAATTCTGCCGTGGCATAAAGGCATAAAAAAAGTCCGGCTCCCCTCGCGGGGGCCGGACATTAAATGTGCGCATTTTGGTTTTGATTAGGCGGACAAACACCTTTTTCCGTTCTCAATTACTAAGAAGAAAAAGGGGTGTCTCGAGTCCCGTAGTACACGCCGATGCCGAGGGCAACACCCCATGCGGTGAGGATTGCTGCCTTACGGGTATCGATGTTACCGAGTTGTCCGCGGACCGTAGGTCCCGATTCGTTAAGAACAACTTCCTGCTGGGCAGCGGGAGGGGCAGTTTCAGCAGCCCATGTTCGTACTGGGGTTTGGCTTTCACCTGCATACAAAACTGCTGAACCGGCTGGCACTTGGGCAAACGCAAAACGGCCTTCTTCATTAGAAACCGTTCGCACGATCGGCACGTTTTGAGCATCTGTTAGCACGACGACGGTACCCGAAGCGACTTCACCCTCGGCATTGAGTACGCGTCCGTGGAGTTCGTTTTGACCTTGTAGGGCAACGTCGAGTACTCTTACTCCGCTATTGCTGACTGGGCCTGCAGCCATGAGGTAAACTGGCTGCCCCACGGCCGTAACGGCCAAGGCCAGAAAAGCGAGTGAACGGCAAAATGTTTTGTAAGTGACCATGGGAGACATAACTCCAATATTTTGGTGGGATAAGATGCGGGTGTGTGTGATTGGGCGGGGCCTGCTCAAACCGACAGCATCGGTAGAATCAGTTCCATGGGAATATTCATCGGAGCCCCTTTGGGCATAAATCAAATGCGATTGCTGAAAAGCACAAATTTTGCCGAAACGTTATAAATTAACTAATCAAGACATTCTCGAAATTATGCGTAATTCTGATCGGGCGCATGCAGCGATAGCAACGGGCAGCACCAAGGTAGTGGAAACAGCAAGGGTCGGTCGCGGCCGCAGAGATGAGTTCAACCCGACGTTAACCTGCTACAGCGATTGGGATTGCTCAAGTTTTGCTTCTGCCAGCCAGGGGTCCATGTCTTCGAAGATACGGCCGGCCTCGGGATGAAAGATACGTCCGATGAGCAAGTCAACGAGATTTTCCCTGTGCTCAGGATGGGCTTTGATAAATTTTCCAATGCTGAATTCACGTGTATAAAAAGCCGCTACCAACTTACGCAGATGATTTGCCGCCGCATCGAACTCCTCAGCCCACGCTCCCAACTGCGTGGCAGAGGTATCGGCCTTTTTCAGGCCTTCAATCACGCAGTCGGCAGCCATTTCACCCATTTTCAGGGCAAAATAAACCCCGGAGGAGTAGACCGGATCGATAAATCCGTATGCATCGCCGATCAATACCCAGCCATCTCCTGCCGCCTGAGATGCCTTGTAAGAAAACTCGCGGGCCACCCGGAATGGTTGGACTTGCTCACTTCCTTCCAAACGTGTTTGCAGCGCCGGACAGATCGCAAGTTCCCGCTTAAAAGTTTCTTCCGGTTTCCGTCCTCCCGAAAACAGATAGCTGCTATCGCCCACAACCCCCACACTTGTGATGCCATCGCTCAGCGGGATAAACCAAAACCAGGAATCTTTTTTGGCGGTATGCAAAATCACCGTGGCCCCGGCATCCAAGCCTTCTCCGCGATGGGCTCCGCGATAATAAGTCCAGATCGCGCCTTTCCGCATGTGAGGATTTTCTCTGCGGATGCCTAAACGGCTAGCAATGAGTGATTGTTGCCCCGTTGCGTCCATGATGACTGCCGCTTCAGCCTCACTCGTTTGACCATCTTGTCCCACGAGCCGGACGCCTTTGGATCGTTTGGACGTGCCTTCAAATAAGACTTCCGCAACTCTTGTATTGTCGCGGCAATCGGCCCCCTTCTCGGCGGCATTCTCAAAAAGCATCTGATCAAAATCACCTCGCATCACTTGCCAGGTTTGAGAACACTCCCGTGGGTCATGTTTGTGGAAATAAAACGGTTCGGAATCTCGGCCCTGATGATTGACAAACTGCACGCTATGTTTTTTTGTATGGCGGCTTTTCTTGAGGCGATCAAGCACGCCCAGACGCTGAAGCGGCCAGTAAGTTTCGGGCATCAACGACTCACCCACATGAAATCTTGGCATCGAGTCGCGTTCGACAAGCAGGGTCCTCAGGCCAGCCTCAGCGACCAGCGCGGCCGCGGCGGATCCGGCGGGTCCGGCCCCAAGTACAATGCAATCAAAAGATTCTCGCTTCATCGTCAACGCCTTGGATGAGGGTCGATATAGACTTCAGCCATGTGGTTTTAGGCAGCTATTCCCACTTAGACAAGTATAAAAATTCTACTCGGGGAGGACAATTTCGAGTACTTCTACCGCTTTTTCCCCGTTAAGTTCAATTGTGGCGGTTCGTCCGTAGGTTGAGACTCCCATACTTGCTTCAAAAAGGGCTGCTAGATCGGGTCCCAATTGAACGTGCCAAAGGGTCTCCAGGCGAACCGATCGCATCACATTATGCCTCACAAGAATCCGGCCGAGAGGCCGTTTGCCACTAAGGATTTCATCCCGAACCGCATCTTCAAGTAGAGCTAAATCTAATCGTAGAATTCCAAATTGAACGACTGCCGCATCCTTCTGGCGACGAAGTAGAATTTTACGTGCGTAAGTGCATTTATCCTGCAGCGATTCAAGAATCTCAACGTCGACCAGACTTTCATGATGGGCTTCCATCGCCACGGTCATGTGTTCGTTATGTGCTAGAAGTCGCCGGTACTCGCTCGGTACTTGCTGGCTATCCACGGATAGCAGTTCTCCACACCGACCAGGATCATCATAAAACAGGTCAAGTAAATCAGGGAATTTACTTTTAGGAGGAGGCATCGGTACGCAACTCGACAACAGCGGGTTCAAACACCGGTGTACTCCCTCGATCCAGTACTGTCTCAATCAGATAATACAGGAGACGACGAAAGCTTTCGATTTCCATCTGCCCAACAATCTCTTCGGCACGTTGCTGATATTTATCGACCAATTGTGATGCCTTATGGAAGACATCGGCTTCTCTGTACAAGCTGCCAATTCGCGACAAAAGAATTTCATTAGCCGGTTCTTCGTCAAGAAAAGCAAATAGCTTACTCTGTTCCTCTTCGCTTAAAGTTTCCAGTGCCAGTGCCCAGAGTACCGTCGGTCGACCGCCGAGAATATCAGTTCCACTGGCAAGTTTATTATCTTCATCACCTGACCAATCCTTCAGGTCGTTGAGGATTTGAAAGGCGACTCCCAAGTGCCTTGCAAATTGACGAATCGGTTTGCGATACGCATCGAGGGGGCCTGCCAATCGTAATCCCGCCAGGAGTGCCGCTTCGAAGGCAGGTGCCGTCTTAAGGGCATAAATTTTTAACGCATCAAGCGGTTGCAGTTTACGCTGCTTTTGATCGCGCCACATCAATTCGGCCCCTTGCCCCTCCGAAAGCCGCATATGGGCATCCGAGAGGACCTCTGTAATTTCAGCCGCTACTTGATGCCCTAATTTTTCTGCATCCCGGCTGACTAAACGGTAGCCAAGTCCTATCAAATAGTCGCCCACGTTAATCGCTGTGGCAGTTCCATATTGCCGATGCAGTGTTTCACTTCCATAGCGATAGAGGTCATCATCTTCGATGTCATCATGCACTAGAGATGCTTTATGGAAAGTTTCAATTGAAAGTGCAGTTCTGCGAACTTCATCGGGGAATGCATCGCAATAGGACGCACCGTCGGTGAGGGTGGCTTTTCCGCCGCTGACCGCATCGTACGTTGCCAGCGTGATAAAAGGCCTCGAATGTTTCCCGCCTCGGGCAAGAAAGTCGTGGGCAATCGCTTCGGTTGACGCAATCGGATCGTGTTTTTCTGTCGAGCCTTCGACCTGCGACTGTTGCTGACGCATGCGCGGCGCGATGCGATCCAGTTCAGTGCTTTGAAGTAATTTGCCTGCAGCACGCATCAAGTGGATGTAACTTTGTGTCTGAGTCGGTTTGGCTTGTTGCTCGATGGTAATCATTTCCGAGACCCAATCTTCATCCACCGACGTATTGCGGCAATCACTCGAATGCAGTGGAACTGCCATGCAAGGAATGCCGGCGAGTAAGATTTTGTCGATCGCTTTTTCCAAAACATTCAGGCAGGCAACGCCCAAAATCGCATCGACATATCCGCCGATAATAATCTTTAGAACAATCGGAGAACCTTCCGCCACAAGCACCTTATATCCGAGGTCTTCCGCTCTGGCACGAAAGTCAGCAATGCTGCAGGCACCGCATTGACGACAGTCGAGGCCAAACTCGTCATAATCTGCCGGACACCCCTCAGCATGTTTGAGGCAATGTGGCAATAAGAGGAGACGTCGAGAATAGGGCGTTGCCGCAACCTGCTCCCGGAAAAACTCGGATGACAGTAAAACCATCGTCCACCCGACATAACTCTCTGGCTGATTGAGTTCGGTGAGAACCTGCCGTGCATGCCGCTCGAGTTCATCTTTGCTTAACGGGTTCGATTTATCCAAGCCATCTGCAATTTTCTGACATTGGAGACGAATTTGCTCGCGCAGTTCACGTGTGGCTGGCACCAGCTTAAGGTGACTCGTCTTGCGCCGCGCGGGACGCTTACGACTGGGTGCCGTTTCAGATTCAGTAGACGTTGGTGCCAAGGTGTCGCTCAATGGATTTCTCAGCCGCGTGTCTTTTCCAACACGCGATTTTCTCGGTGCGAGGAGGGTAGGGGGTCGGCAGCAAATACGCGAATTGCAGTTGCGAGTGCCGATGTTGCAAAAATCAACGGATATAGTCTCTCATAATACCAAAGCTTCGCAAAGTAGAGCCCAATCGGGGCCGCTTGTTCATGGCTGCCTCGTTCGATGCTATCGGTGAGCCATGCAAGTCCTTTATGGACCATGTGTTGTACGGAAGGGTCACTTTTGAGTCTTGGATGGCACAATAACGCCTCCAAGGCCAAAGCGGTTTCTTCCACACTGGATGGTTCGTGTGGAAGGCCCTTGGCGATGTGACGCCCGCTTCCGCCCCAACCTCCTCCAAGATCTTGTGATTTCAGCAGCCATGCTAACCCCCGCTGCGCATGTGGGCTATCGAGCCTGCCAGTGTCGCGGTATGCCATCAAGACCCGTGCCGTACCATAAAATGGATTCCCTTCATCTTTTTGTGCCTGATTTCCAAACCATAAGGGAAGCCACCGTCCGTCTTCTTGCTGTGCCGATTCTAAGAATGCGAAACCTCTTTCAATTGCCGTCTCGATTTGACCTGCGCGCGTGTGATCTGTGCTCGCGTCCGTTAAACCGAGCGTGATGGAAGAATCTTTCCAACTTGTTAAGGCTCGAATGGCATGTGCTGTGAGATCTGCTCCACTGCGGTCGAAGGGTAGCTTTCCCCAGCCACGACAAAATGTTGGCCAACCACCATTCTCATTCTGGAGTTTCAAAAGCCAGTCGCCCCCTAAGTTGGCCGCCATACCAATCTGCTCGTTTGCGTCACTCGTCGTTTGTAAATCTGCGGCAGCGGTGCTTTCCGTCGGTGAAAACGGCTTCATTTTTTTTCGTTCCACCAGTGCACGCATCGCGAGCAGTGCAGCTGAAGTATCGTCAACATCAGGCACCCCACCACTTCGTTCAGTCCAGGACCAACCTCCCGGAAGGGCTCCGGTGTAAGGATGCTGATTAATCTGTTGGCGTGCTAAGATCCATTCACCGACTGCCGCTGGGGAGAATTCGTCTTGTCCTTCATCACTGAGATTACCTTGTGTATCGTGGCTATCCGGTTGCCCTTTACAGAGTGCCGCGACACTTAAACTCGTATTCCAAACCGCAAGGTTTGTGTCGATGGCCCAACTCCCATTATCCCGTACCGTATCGGAGAGAAAACGAATTGCCGCTAACACGATCGGGTGATCGGCATAGCCGGCCGCTGCAAGGCTCATCGCGACGAAACTTGTCAAAGGAATCGCTTCTAAGAATCCACCGCTTTCCGGTTGCATCTCCTCGACGCGGCGAAGCCCCTTCTCGATACATTTCTTTCTGATGTATCGGGTGATCGGATTGAGTGGCGGAGCTTGCTTGAACTTGACCAGACCGACCGCGACTAACGCTGGCATGGCATAACTGACAACCGGAAGCCTGAGGTGGCGATAACTTGACTGTGGCAAGCAAGCCAATTCAAAGGGCAGGGAGGGAACGCGACTCCAGGTGGTCATTCCTGCGATTGCCATATTTGCCAAAATAGGCGCAGCGAAAGTCTTATCTCGGCCATACCTGCGTTTCAGTCCCCGCACCTCGCCTTCGCGAGTAATATAGGCATCGGCTTTGGGTAACAACTCTGCCGGATGTGCAGGTGCACCTGCCATTTGAAATGCGGACCGCACAAGCAGCGTGGTCGCAATGTTGGAGCGACTGCGATCGGTATCTCCCCAGCCGCCGTCTTCATTCTGTTGTTTCGCGAGGTAATGGAGACCAGAAAAAATCAAAAGCTGAATTTTTTCCGACCACTCCTCTTTGAGGCAATCTTTTCGCTGCATTTCCAGTTCACAACTTACAAGAGCGCTGACGGCAGTTGCCGTCGAGAGCGAGGAACTTGACAGTTCGCCGGGCCAAAAGCCGGTTGCATTGGAGGCAGCCAGTAAATCGGCCGACACGGTTTTATAGGCGGCCTGGATTCGTTCGACCATAATTGCTGACTCAGCGTACAATCAATTGTTCTAATGCTGGAGGGAGACTGACCTTCCACTCTAAACCGTTACTGCAGCAGTGTCGAGAGTCTGAAATACCAGATACCTGACGTCTCCTCAGGCCAACCGGTATAATCGGAAACATTCGTCGCGGTGAGGTGGATACCTCTGATCAAATTCATGGATAATTATCTCGATTGTAGTCGCTTATGTATTTAAAGATGGCCAAACGTGTTTGGCAAGAAACGGACAAGCGTTTGGTCTGGAAGTTTGCCTGGAACATGGGTTTCAAGGGCGTCCGGTCGGTGCAGCGATTCAAAAGTCGATTGCGTCGTGGTGAATACTTCCCGCCGTTCATCTACCTGTCCATCGTGAACAGTTGCAACCTCCGCTGCCAGGGTTGTTGGGTTGACGTCTCTGCTCCACAGCAGGCTCTCTCGGTCGAGGCTGTGGATCGGGTCATCAATGAGGCCAAGCAGTTAGGGAATAGTTTTTTTGGCATTCTCGGTGGTGAGCCCTTTATGCATCCGGAATTATTGCAGATCCTGTCGAATCACCCGGACGCATATTTTCAGGTGTTTACGAACGGTCATTTCATTACCGATGAGGTGGCTGGGAAATTACGCGAGTTAGGAAATGTTACTCCCTTAATTAGCGTCGAAGGAGATGAAATCGTCAGTGACCAGAGGCGAGGAAAAGCAAAGGTGCTTTCCAAGACCATGGCCGGTTTGGAAAACAGTATTCGTCACAAGCTTTTGACAGGTGTTGCCACGAGTGTGTGCCAGACCAATATCGACGACTTGGTTTCTGAAGCATGGGTGGATCGGCTGATTGAATTAGGTGCGATGTACGTATGGTTTCATACTTACCGGCCAGTGGGCCCTGATGCCGAACCCGCGCTCGCTCTCACACCGGAACAGCAGCGTCGCATACGCCAATTTGTGGTTGACGTGCGCGCTGAAAAGCCGATTGGTGTGATTGACGCCTACTATGATCATCAGGGGCAGGCACTTTGTCCTGCAGCGACAGGAATCAGTCATCACATCGGTCCCTGGGGTGATGTGGAACCCTGTCCGATTGTCCAGTTTGCTACCGAATCAATTGAAGATAAAAAATCGCTGTGGGACATTTTTAACGGATCGGAATTCCTACGTGATTTTCGCAAACTCGCCTCGCAGTCGACGCGTGGCTGTATCGTGCTGGAACGTCCGGACCTGATTGAGGAACTTGTTGAGACGCATTCGGCGCGAGACAGCACGGCCCGAGGCACGGCGAGGGAAGAGTTGGCACAAATGCAGCCCCGGCCTTCTCAGTGGGACGAAGGATACGAAATACCAGAGAGAAGTTATTTATACCGGCTTGCAAAAAAACATTGGTACCACGATTTTGGTGCTTATGATTCAGGACTGCCTTTGCACCGTGATCCGACCGCATACGTTGATGTGTCTGCAGTGCACAACGGTTCGAATTAGAGATCGAGCGCATCGAGTTGATCGATCAAGCGATCCAAATCGTCAGGTTCGGTATCGGTCGCCGGCAATTTAGGTCGTGAGATTCCAACGGCGTCGCCCACCAAGTCACGACCGGCAATTGAGAGTTGTTCGTCACGTTCACGAACAGCGATATCGACTGCATCGCCTTCCGGCGCACCAAAAAGCTTGGATAGATCAATCTTCAGCGCTGCAGCGACGTCTGCACTGCCGGCAATCGCGGGAGATTTGTGGGTCGGAAAAACAATGGCATTTTCCGGACAAACGCGCGAGCAGGCGGGGCATCCCTTGCGACAGTTATCCGGTTGTTCAACTAGAATCGTATCTTTTTGATCGACCCCGTAAACGCCAAAGAGACAAAAGTCGATGCATTCCATGCAGTTTGTGCAGCGACTCATATCAATCACCGGATACCAACGTCGTTCGGTCGTTTCATCGACGATATTTGCATCGTGCTGTGGTGGATCTACCACCGTCCCCACCGCGTGTTCCACATTCCCGGGTAGAGGATGATTCATCCGCTGCACGTGCTCCGGTTTTGGTTTTCCATTCAGCCATCCGATGGTCTCGACCGTCTTCACTTGTGTCTCTTGTGCAATACGTTGAACCTCCTGGATAAACGTATCGGGGTTGGTGTCCGCGGCAAGATTGAGGCAGTAAATTTTGCGATTTGGTATTTCAAGCGATTCGATCACCCGTACGGGTTTCGAATCCGAGTCTTCCTGTTCGTCGACGCTGTCTTCTTCGCCCTCGATATTTTCTTTCAGCAGCGTGATCCCCTCTTGGCCAGAAATACCGTTGCGATTGAGAATCCATCGTGTGGCTCTGGGAAACATCCACGCCAGTACGATCACGTCACGTGAAATCCCTTGCAGGCAAAGTATTGCCGATCCATCGGCCTTTAAATCATAGAGATGAGGAATCACGTTGACTTCGACCGCCGGTTCGGTCAGTAGTCGAGCGACGATCTCTTCTTCCAACCTGCGTTTGGCAGGATGGTGACTTTGTCCCTGCGATACCACGACCGAGATGTGGCTTGCCATGTCCGGTGCACTCTATAGGTGGGGTTTTGGC
>MDTB01140615.1_pt1 | contig 12910 bp, 9 predicted proteins | sample 811161 | NCBI WGS metagenome assembly MDTB01 (sample SAMN05326650, study PRJNA326480) | marine metagenome | isolation source: seawater | place: Mediterranean Sea | collected 2009 | reverse complement strand
TGATTCGCGTGATGTGAATTCTCGATCGATTGTCGAAATCACATTTCCAAACTCGTCAAACGCTGACACGACAAGTGTGAAGCTTCCTGGTGCCGGATCCCAGTCCATGACACTCAAGTTTGTGTATGTTGATTCGTTCTCTAAGATGTTAAATGTCGTAACACCAAGCGGAATGCTCTCACCTCGGTTTGTTGCAACCACGAACGAAATCTTGGTGCTCGTAGCGGGATCACCGACGACCTCACAAGTGACGATCTCTCCAGAATATGGCGCTTTGCCCAAATCAGTAAATGCTTGGTTAACAAACGAACATAGGACTGAAGTTTGGGGAATCTCTTTGCCGATAAGGGCAAGTTGAATTTTGTCATCTCCACTGCTCAAATTGACGTATTCCAAGCCATTTGGTATCGAGAAGGTGTGTGTCGTATCGGATGTGACTCCTTGTTCGTTACTGACTGCTTGACCTCCGTCGTTGTGGAACTCAATCGAAAGTTGTGTACCACTACGTGCCCACAGGACAGGGCTTTCCGCAAATGCGATGGTTGACGAATGCACTGTAAAATCAACTTGTTCCGAACCGAGCGTTGAGTGTGTCACTTCAACGGAAATTGTGAATGGGTTCTTGTCCCAATCTGTTGGAGGGATGAGGTCGATTGGAAGTCCGTGAATCTCTCCTGGGACAATTGCGATTGGTGAATCAATTGATGCTGTCCAGCCTACTGGTAAATTTAGGACTTCGAATTCCATCTCGGGTAAATCATTACCAGTGTTCTCGACCCAAGCGAGCGGATAACCACCAGCGGAGGAAATGTACCAGTCGTTGGTAGCCTGGATGTTATAATTTGAGGATCCAATCACGCGCACGGGTACTTGGAATACTTCCATTCCTTTTCCAACAGCATCCGAAACACGAATCTGCAAAATATTCACATCGCCTTCTCTGGCGTTCGGAGGTGCTTCAACGTACACGTCAACTACTTTTTTCTGACCAGGCTCCATCAGCGTCCCATCAGGTAAGGTAATGTTCCAGCCTTGACCATATTTTGTCATGAACGGTGTGGAGGGTGTGTTTCCTTTTTGTTCAAGTTCAACTTGGATTGTATCTCCACCTGGCATGACTTCGAGGTCGCTGTTTGCCAGATTAAGTCTCCATTCCGAATGTTCGAGAACTGTCAGATTGATCTCGAACTGCTTCAGGATATAGCCCGATGAGATAACCTGGTAGGATACGGTAGCTGTTGCGTCTTTCCATGCATTTGGTATTGTTTGATTAACCGACAAGGTTGAGGATGAATTTACATCGAGCATTGGTGAATTAATTTGGTTGTGTGGTTGCCAAACCACCGTGTCATTGGTGGCGGTAGTGACCGAAATTGTCGGAATTAGTTGAACATCATCCAGGAAGTTCCCAGTGTTTGTAATGTTAAATTCAAGGAGGTGGTCGACGTTGGGTTGAACGGATTGTTGTTCACCATCGACAACAACAATGTTCCATTCATGCCGTTGTTCTGCTTCGATGAGTAGCGTCGTTGTTGCGTAAACGGATTTGTTGATGATTGATGCCCATTCAAACTCGAGGTAAAACGGTTCAGCTGCTGGAAGCGTTTCACTCAATACGATGTCCAATGGCATGATGGTTGTTGCTAACGGACCAAGCTCACGAACCGGGTTGTAGTACGTGAATTGAACATCGTCACTCGATACAGTTTCGGTCGAAAGAACCCTTGCTTCGAACTCATACGTATCCTGGCCATTTCCAGGATTCTCAAGCTGAATAAGGAGTTGATGATTTATGCTGACGTTAAATCCTGACGGTTCGAATGTAGATTGTGGATCTATAACGCTCAATGCAGACCGGTGTATCTGGAGAACATGCAGACTCAATTCGAAACGATGTTGAACCAGTGGCGTTTGCTCATCTGCTTCAAATGACAATCGCTGGGGCTGAGCATTCGGCGGAATATACACTTCCAATCCGACAACATGGTAGGAATTGCTCTGCCCGGTCGCTGTAAGAATCCCATTTTCCAACGTCGCTCCGTTCGATGCATTCCATTGCCAATTTGGAAGTGCAATGTTTGCTTGATTCAAATCCCAACTTAATGTGCCCGACTGAGGCATAACCATTCTGAATTCAAATTGATGTGTTGTCGCAGGTACTGTACGAATGTGTGTTGGTGAGGTATGGGAACCTACAGCCGTAAAGTTTGCATCGAGTGAACGACAGAGCGTATCTTCACCACTTCCAATGCATGTGGTTAAGGTTGAAGTTGTCATACTCCCGTGGGAAACTGAGCTCGGTACATCGATGAGAATCTTCATTTCTTTCTTTTCACCGGGCTGCAGTGTAATTGAGTATACGTTGCTTGAACCATCGAACAAAACTGGAGTTCCACCCCAAGAAGGGCTGGTCCAATCAATGGATGTTGTTGTTTCAACAGCGTTCCCGAGGTTTTCGATTAAAACATAAGTCTCCGCAGTGTAGCCAGGTATTCCGAACCCTTCGGAGGATGCAAGTCCGGTTGGGCCTACCAGTGACAAACCGCGGGTACGTAGTGCTTCTATTGGAATCCAAGATGTCGTTTGAACACTTGAATCGGTTGTTAGCGTTGCTGTTACTTCAATGTAGCCATCTTCATCACCAAGGGCATCTGCAGGAAGTGTTGCGGTGAATGGCAAGATTACAGGTGTTGATGGGATTAGCTCTACGGCCACCAAATTGGTTCCTTGTCTGGGCTCGACTATCCACTCATCAGGGAGGTTGGTGGTATCGTAAGCAATGTCCCAATCAGCGGTCCGTGAACCGGTTGCTGTGATTGTGACTTCGACATCCTCTGATGAACCGGGTTCGATTCTCGTCACTGTCTCAGGTCCCTGGATGAGAACAGCATAGGGTTCGACGACTGTCAATGTCGTTTGTTCGACATTGTTGTCTTCCCTTGCCTCAGTAAGGTTTTGATTTACATCCAGAACCAACTCGAATGTGTGGGTACCGAGTGAGGCAGTCACGTCGACACTGAATGTTGCAGGACCACCCTCGCCACTCGGTGGGAGAGGTTTGAGATCATCAAATCGAATTCTTGTCAATTCTTGCCCGTTCATGTAGAGTGCACAGTCAATGCTGTCATCGTTTTCCCAAGTTCCGATGTTTGCAAATTGCCCGGTCACTGTGAGTGTCTGTCCAGGATCAGGAGAGACGGGGTTGAATGCAATCCCGTTTCCATCGGGCAATGGCGCGAGGTCAAGTAGACGTTGTGATACCAATGTATCGCCGTACAGTATGTCAAGGAATCCGTCTCCGTCCAGGTCTGCAAAGGCAGGTGCCGACCATACGCGATGGGGCATTGATAGGGGCTCATCCCAGCCTTCGGAGACTTCATTTTCAAACCCAGTGTCGCCTTCAAATGCAAAGATTCGTCGGCCAAATGCTACAACAATTTCGGGATCTCCTTCTCCATCAATGTCCATCCAAGCTGGCGGAGAAACCGCAATTTCATCGTTATCGTTTCCTGAACCTCCTCGATTCATGATTTTGGTCCATTCTTCCGTTGGAGGGTCGTTGGTCAAATCATGACAACCAACCATTCCTTCTCGGTCAAAGGTTACTGATGATGCAGAATACCACGTCACCCAGCAAAGCCGGTCATGGATGGAATCATTGTTGAGGTCGATTGGAAGAGGTGCTGCATCTGCATAGCCATTCCGAGCTCGAAATGAGAATATTTCCTCCGTTGAAGTTAGTTCCATACCGACAAAACGGGCCCCAAGACCGACCGTACGGCCGTTTGCATCGGTCGGAATCGTCAGAATCATTTCTGGCGCAGCGTCGCTATCAAGTTGTGCGACAACCGGACTTGGCAAACGCAATCGAGGAGCGTCCGAATCTGTATCGGTGCCAGATAACGGCACCAGACCCAAATCATTTGATCCAGTAAGTCCATCGATTCGCCAAACCCACATATTCCCAGAATTTTCATCGATTGTGGTCGCTAGGACGACAGAGTTTTGACCGTCCAACTGAGCCCAGGCTGGGTCGCTCGGGTGTGTTCCACGTTCAAGCGTAACGTCCCAGTTTTCAGTCGGCGTATTTGAACCAAGGGGGAGACTCAGAATGTGCGGGTCATCTGTCGTCGTATCAACGACTGTGAGAACCAATTCTGGTTGCCCGTCGAGTTCCAAGTCCGCAAGTAATGGCTGTGTGACAGAGAGATGATTGCTTTGTCGTGTCTGAAAGTGAGGACTCGTGATGCCTATACGATAATCTGTGCTGGTCCATGACCACAAGAGTTCGTTCGAGTGCCCGCTACTTTGCCATCCTGATTCATCGCAGGTTAGTTCAGGCGACCATACATCGACTTGAAGGGAGCTTTCAGTATCGTAGACGACGACAACTTCGATTGTACCGTCGAGATTTACATCCACGAGAACAGGCGTTGAACGTGCTGCCCGAGTCTCGCCCAAATCCACTTGCCATGCAACATCTGCATCATCACCTGCGATAAGCGATAATTTCGTCGAAGACGTCGAGGTACTCTCATGCATGATCACCGCAAAAAGGTTCGAAGGAGTGCATCGCTCGAATGCCCCTGGGCTTACTGTTAGACTTCCTGAAAAGTTGCCGATAATGGAACCGTATGCATCCGAACCAATGTTGTCGTCAAGAGCAACCCAATTGATGACAGGATCATTGATGCTAATCATTGTCCCAGAAGTAGAATCGTGCAAAGGCATGGTTCCATTGCGAGTGGCGCTCCCCCCATATTGCCCCCAAGGTTGTTCCAGATCGTCCCACACTTGAGCCGATGAAGGCTGGGCCACTTTATCTTCCGTTAGATTGGAGAATTGGATGTGAGTAAATGAAACCATAAGCATCAACAAAACAATGCTGAAAGCAGGGAGGCGTGGCCCTGCTTCAGAATGGCTTGCGCTACTCATTGTTTACATTCTGACATGAGGGGTTGTTATTGTTTTGCTCTTTCAGCATCGCAACCCCTTTCTTTTTTAGCAAAATACAGACTTTCAACACTGTATTTTCAGTTACGCAGTCACTTGAATTAATGCGTGGGCTTCATATAGGGGTCGACAGTGGGCGAAATGACTTCGGTCGTCTTCTCTCCCGAGGCGAAAGCCGGTGAAGGACGGATAGGTTCTGCCTCTTCGCCTTCGTCACTCGATGAGAGAAGCCCGGGAGAGGAAAACGATGTACAAAATTGTCACAAAAGAGGATACCATCCGCATCCCCGCAGAGTACATGAAGAAAGGCCAGTCTCTTGACCAACACATTGACCGTTTGGCGATGACTGCATTCGAAGGCCGTTTTGACGAGCAAAATAGATTTATTTTGGTCACCAGTAATCACACGCCGCTTGGCCGTGGAAGAATTATCCACGGTGACGGTGCCATCTATCAGCGTGTTCGTTTTGATGCGCTACTCTTTTGCATGGATGACTATGAAGTGGTCGAAGGAGCAATTTCCGAAGTCAACGAATTCGGAGCATTCGTTCGAATCGGTCCAATGGAAGCTCTCCTCCACAAATCTCAGATTCTTGACGATCAAGTCGAAGTCAATGTAGGTGCAGGAACAATTTCGGGACGAAACGATGACAAGCGTCTCGGAATCGGAACCGCAGTCCGTGCCCGAATTGTATCCCTTTCACCAGACACAAGCGATCCTCGACGGTCGAAGATTGGTCTAACATGCAAGCAACCGGGTCTTGGCTCTCTTGAATGGCTCAGTGAAGCAGGTGAGTGATTATGGCGAAGAATCCATTTGCATGCGGTGAATGTGGCCTTATCCTTCCGGATGGTGTCGACCAATGTCCTCGACATCCTTCAGCGCAGACCACAACAGACTGGCAAGGTTACGTCATCATCATCCATCCATCTCGCTCCGAAATGGCAGGGCGATTGAAAATAGAACAACCCGGACGTTACGCATTGAAGGTGAATATCCGATAAGGAGGATGAAAACATGGAAATTGTAAGTCGAACAGAAAACAAACTTCTCAACCGCGTTGAAATCGATTTCAAGTGGAATCACAAGAGTTCCAAGACCCCCTCGAAGAAAGAGGTCATGGACCTTGTCAAGACACTTGAACCAGGTTCGAACCCTGATTTTATCGTCGTTAAAAACTGCAAAACCCGTTACGGACAGGCCCTTACAACCGGCCAAGCTTTGATTTACGAAACTGCAGCGGCAATGAAGGTCGAACCTGACTATATTCACGAACGCCACAAGGGCTTCCGCAGTGGAAATGCCTCAGAAGAAGCATCTGAAGAGACAACCGAAGAAGCGGCAGAAGAACCAAAGGAAGGTGATGAGTGATGGGTGAACCAAATCCAAAAGCAAAGTGGTCGAAATATGCCATATCAGACGATGGCACTCTTGAGCGTAAAGCAGAGCATTGTCCAAACTGTGGACCCGGTGTTTTCCTTGCCGTCCACGCCGATCGCAAAACCTGCGGTCGTTGTGGCTACTCAGTCAAACTCGAGTGAGCGAGCAAACCATCGTTTGTGAGCAGCCAAAGTTGTTCATCTTTCACGAGATGTTGGACCACTACCTCATCTTGATTTTTCACGGTCACACCTGATTCACTCAGTACGATTTCCTCCCGCCAACCAGACAAAACCCAAGTAGAGTCGTTCATAAAGAGAGCATGTTGAATGGGTCCTTTCGTTGCAATATCTGCTATACGTGAACCTAACTTGTATTGATAACAGCGACCATCACTCAGTAACAGTACTCGTTGAGTTTCGGTTCCGTAAACACTTGAGAGAGCACCTTCGAGATCAAAATGAGCACTGCCTATCTCTGAGCCATTTGATTTTGAGAGACGAAGGCAGCCACCCGCCCTCGACCAAACCTCAATCGTTGAATGCGTCTCATGGAGCGTGACTGTTTCTTGACTCATCGGTAAATGCGATAGTTTCGGCCATTCAGGAGGTGGCGATCTCCAGCGTTCAACTCCATTTACATCAAAACCATATATTCCTCGATTCCATAGAACAAAACAGAATCCATCGTCCATCGCTGTCAAAGCAAGAGGCTCTGCGTCCAAAACGTGCGCCCAAACAGCACCTTCTGGAAGAATTGCTTGCTCAAGATTTCTTGCAGTTCGCAAATCACCTCGTTCAACTCCTTCTCGGAATGCTTGGTCAAGCGGTAAACATGCCATTCTGGCTAAGAGAAGTTCTCGATCAATCCATGTAGCAATAAGGACATTGTCAACAATGATCGCTTGTTGAATGGACATAGGGAAAGGGCGCGCATGAGGTTCCAAAAGTTCCCATTCCTCATTCAGTCGACAAAGTTCACCATCGACCCCGATTGCAACAGCATACACATCTTTGACATTGGGCGTTTCAAGTATTCTCATGGCTCGAAATGGGAGCTGAACTCGAGACTCGCCTTCCACCATGTTGAGACGAGGTGTTGGTTCCTTGTCAATACTCGCTTTCAAGAAGTGGTTGTGCTTGGGTGTAACCATGGCTGAAGTCATTCTCATCGCAGTAAACAGTGATGACATTGCTTCAACGAACCAAGCAAAGTATCTACTTCAATCGAGCTCTTGGGAGGAACAACCCGGTGTTGAATCCTATCCTTGTTACTCATTCGAAAACGTGAGGATGTGGTTTCTACCTGAGCGCATATTGTGGGAGGACCATCTTGACCAACGTTGGCTTCATGCTACCGGTGAAACGGTGACCGAGGTTATCTTCCCATCGCGACATGCTGCAGTAAGTGGCAAACCATGCCTGACACTCCACCCAATCGGTGTACCACACCACCCACTTGGTGAAAAACCACCTTTTGGTGGCCGGGCTGGATTTGCTCCACCACCGAACTCTCGAATCGCTCCTTGGTGGAGGCTGCTGCATAAAAAATGGTCAAACCAGGCAATTCCAGATTTTTCTCTCTCGCTTGAAGTAACGCACCATGGGCCAGTCCTCGATGTACCTGCTCTTTTCATCGAGGTTGGTTCAACCGAACCGTATTGGCCGAATGAAAATGCGGCTAAACTTCTTGCTGAAATCATCACAGAAGGGCTCAGCTTGAATGGAAGTAATGAATCGTATTCATGGAGTGAGAGCAATGAAACAGAGCCGGTATTGGTCACGCTTGGTGGAGGACATTATGCTCCGAAGGCGAACAAATTAGCACTAGAACCGAACGTTTGGGTCGGACATATGCTTGCGAATCATTCTCTCCCATTTGGTAGCCAAGACGAACCTGGTTTACTATGGAAACAATCGATTGATGCCGCTATAGATTCGACAAGAAAGGCTTACCCTGGGGGGAGGATTGTTTGCAATGTTGAGAAAAAATCCTTCAAAGGTTGGCAACGACAATTGATCTACCAACATCTTGACAGCATAGGGATTGAAGCTGTACGAACTAATGCTTTCTTGGAAATGGTCAAAGGATGCCAAGCAGGCCAATAACACAGGAGGGTGAAGCATGTTGTCGAAACTTATTGTTGCAATGACACTACGGATGCCACGTTGGTTCGTCCGATGGGTTTCACGACGATATGTTGCTGGATCGAATCTTCAGGATGCAGTTGCAGTTATGAAACGACTGGAATCAGAGGGTGCATGCTTCACCATCGATGTGCTCGGCGAAGAAATTTCTTCGATGGATGAAGCACAGTTTTTCCTCGATGAATACGTACGTGTCATGAATGCCATCGTAGAGAATAAATTCGATGCGAACCTGTCGATTAAACCAACAGCTTTTGGTCTTCTTATCGATAAACAACAGGGACTGGATAACATTGAATCACTTGTTCGCCAAGCAGCTGCACATGACATGTTTGTTCGACTCGATATGGAAGATCATCGTGTAACGACTGAAACGATTCAAGTTGTATTGGACTTGCACAAAAAAGGATTGACCAACGTTGGCACAGTGCTGCAAGGACGTCTGCATCGAACTCCTGATGACATACTTAGCGTTGCAGAAAAACTCGGTGGTAATGCAGACTATCGAATATGCAAAGGCATTTACTTAGAACCGGAAGACATTGCCTATACTTCTCGTTCCGACATACGAACAAGGACAAATGATGCAATCCGAATGGCCCTTGAGCATGGTGCATACGTTGGAATAGCCTCGCATGACATTCCTGTCGTTGATTTCACCTTGGACGCATTGAAGGAATTCCACATGGGTCCTTCAATCGACGATCCTAGGGAGAATGCAAGTCCAGCTCGAAATGGAAAAGGACCCGGTTATGAATTCCAGATGCTTCTTGGAGTTCGTGGACCAATGCGCAGAAAATTGACAAAGCAGGGTCATCGAACCAGAGTATACATTCCATACGGTGAAAAATGGTATGAGTACAGTATTCGCAGGTTGCAAGAAAATCCAACCATCGGATTACAAATCGCAAAGGCTTTGTTAATGCCGTGGACAAATCGTCCGTGATCAATTGCGAGGTTTCTTTCTGTTTCGCCTATTTGTTGGCTTAACACGCTTCTTGATTTGCTCTTTCGGCAAGATTGGATTCGGATTGAAACCAAGGCGACCTTCTTTCCATGCTTGTCGTCGCTCTCTCGGCGTATTCGGTTCGAAACGTTCTGGCCTTGGAGGTTCATGGAGATACATGCGTTTGATCTTTGAAGCATCAACCGTTCCTCGAAGGGTACGACCTTGGCCGGTATGAATCGCACGGATTCGCCACGTTTGAACGCCAATTTCCATGATTGTTCCCGCTTTGAATACAGTACCTTCTTCAACAATCAAAACATCTGGAGTCGAGAATTCACCACGGGTTTTCGTAATTTTCACACGCAACATGTCTTGACGGAGAGCAACTGCTCGCACCAGGTTAGTCGCTTGGATTCCCTCCAATGGTCCATTTTTTGACTCGAGTCGGGTAATCCTCCAAGTCATATCGTCGTGTTCGAAGACATCGTCAGTGTCGAGCCATTCATCAGAATCAAGATCAATGGTGGCCATGTAGGAATCAGGACCATCTGTAAGCATGAAGGGTACTCGTTTTAGAGGCGGTGCACGAAATTGGATTTCATGAACAGTCGTGCAATCTTCACATCGTAGAAGATAATCCTTGCCTCGGCCTGCTTCTTTTTCTCTCAGAATCTGATGACTTGTGACATCCTCACAAGTAGGACAGAGAACAGCGTTTTCCAAGACTTCTTCATCTTCGAAGTCGTCTTCGTAGAATTCGTCGTCCATGCTTCTCAAGACGGGCTCGAGGCATGTTCCCTTTGAATCCACCGCATGTGGTCTCGACACAGTGTTCAAAACAAACCGTTGCTGAGACCTTGGCATGAGCGACGTCGGTCGAGACCAAGTCCTTCCAAGTTTGCTCAGTGCAGATCACGAACGTTCACGAGATGAGCCGGAAATTGCAGCCAACATTGCGGCACAATTGGAGCATATGGGCCTCTCAACATGGTCCATATCTGTGTTACGCCGACTACGAGACGCAATTGGACGACAAGCGCCTAGGCGTGTTCTCGAAGTTGGTGGAAGCATTGGACACCGATCTGCATGGCTTTTTGACCTCTTCAACGATAATCCAATTGACCGTTTCGATATTGTTGAACAGGGTGCTAAATTTGGTGTCATCCTTCATCGGCTTCAATCAAGATACGAAGCTGCGCAATGGTCATCAATAATCGTCAATGATTTTGCGACTTTGTGTGCTGAGGAAAAAGCATGGAAATTGACAACAACTTCTGGCGTTGGTGCGGATGAACGGAGACTGTCTGAGCAATACGATGCAATCATCATCGATTCTCCTCTTTCTCGATTATCAAGTGACTTGGTGAATGGAATGGAACTTCTTTCTAGCAACGGTGTTCTCTACACGACTGAACCGGAGACACCGGTCGGTGATTATGAAGAACTTGACGACGATGGGAAAGCAAAAGTCGATGGGTTCAATTCATGGATTGAATTTATACAATCAGTGCAAACAACACACTACATCGCATTTGTTCCACTCTTCAGTGGAACTTTGGTTGCTTTTTTCAAGCGGTAGATTCTTGCTCAGCCTTGTCCAAAAGCGCATCGATATCGAGCAATCCGTATCCATAATTGTTGTCATGATCGGATTGCCCTTCCTTTGGATTGACAGTTTGCATGAGCCAATCTTTGACGGTATCGATTGTCGATACATCGCCTGATGTTCCATTGCTGGCCAATTGAGGCTCTGCTTCAAGAAGAAGAGCAAGAGCACCTGTGACGAAGACTGTTGCAGCACTGGTTCCACTCGAGGATGACCAAGTACCTTGAGCGTTAAGCACGGGTACATCTTTTGCAGGTGCGACAAGTTCTGGTTTTTTGTCCGGATCCCCTCGCGGCAGCTTTGGTGGAAAAAAACTCACTGCGTTGTTCCCAGTCGATGATTTCGGCCAATGACTGCCGGATTGTGTAACTCCTCCAACACAAATGACTCTGCGTTCACTTCCAGGAGATGCAACATCTCCGTCGTCTTCTTCACCACCATCATTGCCTGCAGCTGCGACAACAAATATTCCACGAGCCATAGCGTCGTTTACAGAATCTTCAATGGTTCGACTTGAAGAACCCAGAAGTGGAAACAAATCTTGACCTCCGCCCAAGGAAAGTGAAATGATGTTGACATTCTGATTAACACACCAATCGATTCCAGAGACGACATCTTCCTCATAGCCAGAACCGTTTTCGAGCAACGACTTTGCGACGTAGAGATTGACGTTCTTGGCAACACCATTGATCCAGCCATTTGCGACCAATATCCCAGCCATGCTGGTTCCGTGTCCGTTGTCGTCGTAGGGATTGGATTTACCTTGGACAACATCGATCCATCCTGCAACATCAAAACCCTCGAGATCGGGGTGATTTAGCTCCATTCCGGTGTCAACGATGCAAACATTGACTCCTTCCCCGGAGTATTCACTTGGTACGTTGATGAGACTTCTGTAAGCTCGTTCTGATTCAACCAATTCATCGCTTGGCCTTACAAACGTCAGACCCTCACCTGCGATGATGTTGTAAACAAATCCAGCAACAAGAACAAGCAAAGCAGCCATTGCTACACTTACGATTCGTCGCACGATGAGGAGATCTTTCTCCAGTTGAGGATTTAATGGTGCAACTTCTTGCGAAGAACCATTTGTTTCCTTCATGAACAGACCTCATTGAAATGCTTCTACGGCTTCGGAGAAGGTATCAACAAATCGCTTAACATCCTCGTCAGTGTTGTAAAAATAGGCGGATGCTCGTAGCGAGCCATTGTATCCTCTGCTGTTAAACCATGAGTGGACACAATGCTGCCCAGATCGGACCATCACACCAGATACCTCGTCAAGAAGAAGCGCAATGTCATGTGCTGGAAGCTTTTCATCAAGAAGCAGCGAACAGATACCTCCTCGTTGCGATGCGTCTTCTGGTCCTATAATGGAAATACCATCCAAGTCTTTGACGCCGTTTGACATAATACGGTTTAATCGGACCTCATGCTCGTGAACTTGTTGCATGTCCAACTGTGAGAGGTAGTCAATTGCAGCCCCAGTTGCCATCATTCCAGCGAAATGGCCAAGTCCACCTTCAAATTTTGAGGGGGATTGTGCCCATTCAACGCTGTCATAGTGTGAGGTTTTCACGGTCTGTCCACCGGATTGAATTGATCGCATGTTGTTGAGCAGTTCTTCTTTACCCCACAACCCTCCCATCCCAGATGGGCCCAGCATTTTGTGAATCGAAAATGCAAAGAAATCGATGCCCAGTTCTTGAACATCTACAGGCATGTGCGGAGCTGATTGGGCACCGTCAACGCAAACCAATGCATCAAAATCTTTTGCAATTTTGGTGATTTCTCGAATAGGGCTTTGGATACCATCCAGATTCCCTACTTGGCTGATTGATACCATGCGGAGTTTTGATCCAGCTTCAGAGCAC
>MDTB01030527.1_pt1 | contig 12910 bp, 11 predicted proteins | sample 811161 | NCBI WGS metagenome assembly MDTB01 (sample SAMN05326650, study PRJNA326480) | marine metagenome | isolation source: seawater | place: Mediterranean Sea | collected 2009 | reverse complement strand
TTGCACCCATAAGCATTTCTCGACTCAGACGATTTGATCCAAGTCGCAAAAACGGCACCCCCTTCCTTAAGCGAACTTCGCGAACTAAGGCGACCGCCATATCTTCTGGCGTATCAACGAGGTCGAGGAGGATCTTCTCACCCTTTTTCAGAGCGGTGGAATAGCGAACGAGTTGCTGTGCAAGCTGAATATACCTTGGATCCATACTTGAAACAAACCGTGCAAAGAAGAGTTGGACAACCAGAAAAGACTCTGTGACTCAAAATGTTTATCTTAAGCGGTCAACGACTTTTCTGACGCCACTCTGCAAAAGATTGCCCACTCGGATTTTCTGGATCGGGAAGGTGAGAATTTGCGTCAAGCTTTCGACCGAGCTCAGAATCGTCGAAGGCTGCCCCGCCAGCACGCCGACTCGTGCCAGACTCACAGGAAACCAGACTAGAGCACACAAGCGTTGGAATTGCAAAAATAACGATGATCTTCATAAGGGAACTATGTCTATTTAGGCATCCTCTGCAAGAGTCAGGAAAAAATCTAACAAAAGAATCCAAGAAAAACCTATTTAGCCCCTTCGAGCATCCGCACTGCTGCCTTGGAAAGGGCTTTCTCCAGTTCCTCCGGCATCCCGTAATCGGGAAGCTCCTTAATGAAAGTTGCCCAATCGCGCTTCATGCCAGATCCAAGATAGGCATTCAGACGGGTCGCCACCGTCGAATCAGCCAGTTCCTTTTCCGTCTTGTAGGACTTGGTAAGAATATCACGAATTTCCCCAAACCGAGTGAGATAATATTTTTGGTGGTAACCTTCGGCGTAAGTGAACTTTCCAACTGAAGCAATCGTTGTTTGTACGTCATCGACTTCGAGCCCCTGCTTTAACGCCGCACCAGCCCGAGAATTCTCAGCTGCGATTTTTTGCGCCTCGTCGTGATAAAAGACAGCATTCATATACTGTCGAGACGTATTAATCTGGTCGCATCGATGAGCCGACCAAAAGATCTCCAGAAGATCTTCGTATTTCAAAATCTCAGGATCATAATCAATGGAAATCACCTCGGTATGCTTTCCCAAGTTATAATAGGTAGGATCCGACTTTTCACCGCCCGCATAACCAACACGTGTGCGGAGAACACCTTTGAGACTTCCGAACTCGGAGTCAGGCCCCCAAAATCAGCCTAAACCAAAGGTCGCAGTCTCAAACTTCACCTTCGAAGTCTTCGCATCAAGGGGAAGACTCGTAGCCGAAACCTTGCCATCTGCTTTAGGAAGCGATTCTGCAAGTCCTGACATCACTGCCAAAATTGCGACCGTTCCAAGAATGATCAATCTAATTTTCATATCGCTTAAAAAATAATGACACAAAAGAATATTTATTCCAGCTCAACCGTCACTCTGGATTTTTCTTTGCATGAAAGCCGATTCCAACAAAGTCTTGTCTAGCGGAATGGCTGAACCACAAAATGTCTTAGAATTCGCCGAACGGGTGCTGATGTCCACTTCGCTGGGGGACAAACTTGCCCACGCTCCGGTCGCGTTGACCCTTGATCCACCAAAACGAGGCAGTTTTATCGCTCCTTCTCTTCCCGGGCGTCCCGATCACCTTAAACCAAAATCGAACGACGGAAAATCGCCGTTCCCCTCGGCTGATCAAATCCACAATGAAGAACAGCGCGGTATTTTACTCCATTTCTTCGCCAACCATGAACTCCTTGCCGTCGAGCTCATGGCACTCGCTTTGCTCAAGTTCCCAGATGCTCCCGATTCTTTCCGCAAAGGGATCCTGCGAACCTTGCAAGAAGAACAAAACCATACCCTTTGGTATCTCGAGCGAATGAAGGACTGTGGGCTCAACTTTGGAGATTACCATCTCAGCCCCATGATCTGGTCACATATTTCCTCCATGGAAAGTCCACTTGATTACGTCTCTCGCCTCTCTCTCACCTTCGAACAAGCCAACCTCGACTACGCGAAGCATTATTCCCAAGTCCTGGCCCGAGCCGGAGATCATAAGACCGCTGACCTTCTTTCCAGAATCTACAGGGACGAAATCGCCCACGTCGGCTACGGGCTCAAATGGTTACGCCACTGGAAGCAAAAGGCCCAATCCGATTGGGACGCCTGGCATAAACAACTCCACTTCCCTCTCTCCCCCATCCGCGCCAAAGGCCTAGCACCCTTTAATGAAGAAGGTCGCCGCAAAGCTGGAATGGACGAGCACTTTATTGCCTCGATCAGACGTTACCAGGCCTCTCGTGGTCGCAGTCCAGATCTTTACTGGTTCAATCCAGATGTTGAACTTGCTGCCAACGACATCAACTGGAAGGCCCCCCAACGTCTCGAAAAACTCGCAGCCGACCTCGAATTCGCCTTCGCACTCGCCGCACCCTCGTCTGACGATCTAATTCTTCTCCGCAATCAACCCAGCGATAGACACCGTGAAGCTCTCGCTCATCACAATCTCACATTTCCCGAAGTTTCGCCGATTTCTGAACTCAATCACATCCGAAAAAATAGAAAAGTAAGAGCGGAACAGCCTTGGGGAATTCCAAACCCAACCCTCCTCTCAAAAAACCTCGGCCTCGAACTCCGTGGCCTGCTCGACGATTCGATTTCCGCCCGAATCTGCCGCAACTCAGAAGAAATCCAAACCTTCATTGAAGAAAGCACACACCCCAACTGGCTTGCTAAACCTCTTCTCAGCTCGGCAGGCCGTGGCCTCCTCAAATTCACCTCTGACCTGATACCCTCGATCAAAGAGGACCACCTCATAGAGCCTTGGCTGAACAAAGAGCAGGAATTCTCTCTTCTTTACCAATCAAATCCAAGCGACCAGGGCGGCCTGCGTTTCTTAGGCATTTGCCACCAAGAGGTCAGCCATACCGGACAATGGATCTCGTCGACCTCGGTTCCCAAACCCGCCAATGGCCTTCCTACAGAATACTCTCGCCTCGTCGCCAACGAAGTCCTTCCCGCCGCAAAAAAAGAAGTCAAGAACGCCCTTAGCAAACTACTGGAATCCCACAATTACCACGGCCCAGTCTGCATTGACTCCTTCCTGCACCGCACCTCGGAAGGCCTAGAATGGCACCAAGTCAGCGAAGTAAACGCCCGTTGGTCGATGGGAAGGCTCGCTCACAATTTACGCCTCAAACTTTGCCCAAATCGTTCTCTCACCCTAAAGACCATTCCGAAAGACGTTCCTCTTACCAAAAGCACGATCCTCCTAGGCGATCCCACGACCGCCCACACTCGTATACCGATTGCCATCATTCAAAATTCATGATTGGACCTTCGGCGTTCGGCGTTCACACTCCACTCCATGAGCGATCTTTCTAATGCCATCAGCATTCACCCCTACTTTAAAGTCCAAGAAGGCAAACTCGACGCCTTCAAGGAAACCATGAAGGAGTTCGTGTCCCGCACCAGCACTGAAGACACCTGTCTCTACTACGACTTTTCAGTGAATGGAAATATTGTCTTCTGCCGCGAAGCCTATATTGGTGCTGCCGGTGTCCTAAAACACCTCGAAAATGTAGGTTCTTGTATCGAAGAAGCCCTTGCTTTCTCTGAGCTCTTTCGCCTTGAGCTCCACGGCCCCGCCGACGAACTCGACAAACTTCGCGAACCTCTCGCCGAACTCAATCCTGAGTTCTTCGCACATGTGACAGGCGTTGCGAACTAATTTAATCAAAACTACCGTTAGATATGCCGACGAAGAAAGAAATTCAGGACCTCTATTTCATGGATGCGCGTTTCAAGCTCCTTGAAATCGCCTCCTTCCTAGATCGTGTCGATCGCCACGAAGGCGTTGCAGACTTTCGTCACCCCGCCTTTGCAAAGGCACTCGCGGCCATGCAAAACCCTCCAGAAGGCACGACACGCGCGCAAGCTGTTCATCTCGCCTTTTCAGATCATTCCACCGAGCCCGCCCAATCCGCAGGAATTCAATTCGCGTATGGTGCGCACAATGAGGAGGTGAAATCATGAGATATATTGAGCCCCATGCCCACATGGTCAGCCGCACGACCGCGGACTACCAAGCAATCGCTCAAGTCGGCTGCGAAGCTCTCTGTGAGCCCGCCTTCTGGGCCGGATATGACCGTGCCTCTCCACAAGGATTTTACGATTACTATCGACAACTTACCGAATACGAACCGGCCCGTGCTGCTAAGTTCGGCATCAAGCATTTCTGCTGGCTTTGCATCAATCCAAAGGAAGCCGAAGACCCCGTCTTCGCACGTGAGGTAATGTCTCTCATTCCTGACTTCATCGACAAGCCCACAGTTCTTGGGATTGGTGAAATTGGGCTCAATAAGAACACTAAAAATGAACTCGCTATTTTTGAAGAGCACGTAGAAATTGCTAAGAAATACGATCAGGCCATTCTTATTCACACCCCCCATCTTGAAGATAAATTAAAAGGCACACGCCTTATTCTCGACGCTCTCAACAACGCTAATGTAGATCGTAGCCGCGTCATCATTGACCACGTTGAAGAGCATACAGCACCCCTCGTTCTCGATCAGGGCTACTGGGCTGGAATGACTCTCTACCCCGAATCTAAATGCTCCCCTGCCCGGGCTATCGACATCCTTGAAACTTTTGGAATGGAAAACATCTGGATGAACTCCGCCTGCGACTGGGGCATCTCGGATCCTCTCGCCGTGATTAAATGTGCCCTTGAAATGAAAAAGCGTCAGCATTCTTCTGAGATCATTGATAAAGTCATCTTCGAAAATCCAAAAACCTTCCTCTCACAGTGCCCAAATTTCGCGCTTTAATTAGCGCAGCCCGCCGGGCCTTTCTGCGAGGCAATGGGTGACAGTCGAAACTCGCAATGGGACAAGCACGAAGATCTGCCGTTCCTACCCACTTGCGAACCCCTTCCGGTTTTACCGTTTCGTCGCAATCGAAAGGTAATTCCTTGCAGCCACCGCCACCAAAGCTATGAAGCGGGGGTGAAGTTTGAAAGCCACCACCTCGCCTACTGCACCAACATTCATCCTGCCGAGAGTTGGGATGAGACTTTCCATGTTCTCAAGACTGATGTCCTAGCGGTGCGCGATCGTGTCGCTTCCGGCAAAAAGTTCGCTATCGGCCTTCGGCTCTCGGCTCAAGCGGCTCTTGAACTTCTCGAAGACGATCACCTCGATCAATTCGAATCCTGGCTGGCGCAAGAAAACTGCTACGTTTTTACAATTAACGGCTTTCCTTATGGGGCCTTCCACGGCACTCGGGTCAAAGAAAATGTCTACAAGCCGGACTGGACCCACATGAGCCGGCTTGTTTACACCGAGCAACTTTTTACGATCATTTCGCGCCTTTGTCCGGCTGAATCAGGTGGTTCAGTCTCAACCCTCCCAGGTTCCTTTAAAGAATTTGGAGCCGACGAAAACCTTATTTTCGCAAACCTTTATTCTTGCGCACTTACCGTCGAAACCCTCGCAAAAGAAACAGGCAAAGATCTCCACCTAGGCCTTGAACCCGAACCACTCGGCCACTTCGAAAACACTGAGGAAACTATCGCCTTTTTTGAGCGCTTTTTTGCTTGGTGTGATATCGAGGAACTCGATTCTAACCCGATCAAAAAGCACATCGGCATCAACTACGACACCTGCCACTTCGCTCTCGAGTTCGACGACTGCCACCAATCGCTAAAGGCCCTCACCGAGGCTGGACTTCGCATCTCAAAAATTCATCTCTCCAACGCTCTCTCTTTCGACCCGCAAAATCCTGAAGCTCTCGAAGCGATACGGCCCTTCGACGAACCGACCTACCTTCACCAGGTCATTCTCAACAGCGACCCTCTTACCCGCTTCAAGGACCTCCCAGAATTTAGAGAAGCCACCACGGCCACCGAAGGCCGAATCCATTTCCACGTTCCGCTATACTCGGAACCCCTCTCGCCCTTGGCTTCCACCCTTGACCACGCTGAAGCAGCTCTCACCTATCTCAAGGAACACCCTAAAACCTGCCCACACCTTGAGATCGAGACCTACACTTGGGGAGTTCTCCCCGACCAACTCCAGAAACCGCTGACTGATCAAATCAGTGCCGAATACGATTGGGTTCTCTCACGCTAATTTTACCCAAGGTGACTTCTAGACTACTTGAAGCAACCTCTCTAATCAATTCAGGAGTCTAAATTGGATTAAAGAAATAATTTTTTAAAGTTTGTTGCTTGCCAAAATCCACCTTGTTTCTGAGAGTTCGCTCGACGCGGAGGGGTGGCAGAGTCTGGTTTAATGCACCGGTCTTGAAAACCGACGTAGCGCAAGCTACCGAGGGTTCGAATCCCTCCCCCTCCGCCATACCTTTCCTTTGTAAAACATAGGATTGGGCGTTCTCAGAAATGAGAACGCCCTTTTTTTGTCTCGTACCTTAAATGCATCAAAACGCACCCAAATGATACTTTTTCGGGCAACAAATGGGCAACAGGATTATGTGGATCTCTAATTACCCGACCTGAACTCAGATAATCAGAACGACAAAACCGCCTTACGACCTCCGGAACAGCCTAGAAAAACTCCAAAATTCCAACTCCCCTAAGCTCAAACAGACTGCTTTGAACGCAGCCTGGCGTTCCTCTTTGGTCTTCCACATCTTGTTGTAATTGTTTTCTTTTGGCGCAGGCATAGAGCGATTGTTTAACCTCTATGATTTTACCAAATTTCGCGGAATTCTCCATAAAACAAGATGATGAACTATGTGAGTAAAGTCCCTTTGTTACTAATGTCTCAGGAGGTTTTAAAATAGGTGGTTATTCATTCTGCCCAAGGGGAGATAACGAAGGAGCGACCTCGCCCCACGAAGTGGAAGGCGTGCGTAGTGACTAGAGGTGTGGAAGAGCGCAGCTCCCACTCGTCCGGGTTTTCGGAGACTCTGGGAAAGACACTTTCCGATCAATTTAAAGGGCGAGGCTTTCGCGCTCGGAATTAGCGACCGATTCAGTCAATAATTTGGGAGGACATGCATTCTTTTGTCTGGATCCGAAAAATGATTGGTAATCGATCAGCTCGAAGCGGCCGTCGTGGTGCTCCACGATGCCAGTGAGGGATTCCACCCAGTCGCCGGAGTTGAGGTAGTGGATATCACCGAACATTTTGTCCTCTGGTGTGTGAATGTGCCCGCAAATGATGCCGTCGCAATTCCGGCTACGGGCGTATTTTTGTAACTGCTCTTCATATTTTCCAGCGAAGGAAACGGCACCTTTAACTTTGGCTTTGATGGCCTTGCTCAAAGAGTAATATTCCTTTCCGCGCTTTTTGCGGAACCAGTTGTAAATTCGGTTGAAACGTAGGAGTAGACCGTAACCCACTGAGCCCAGATGGGCGACCCAGGCGTAATTAGTTGAAACTTGATCAAAGCCATCACCATGTACCACAAGGTAATTTCGGCCGTCGCGGGCTTGATGAATGTATTCTTTTTTTAGTTCCAACCCTCCAATCATCAGCGGTAAAAAGCGGTCGAGGATCTCATCATGATTTCCGCGAAGGTAGATGACCTTCATTCCTTCTTTTTCTATTTTACGAAGGATCTGGCGGATGAATTTGGTGTGCTTATTGAGCCAGCGGCCGCCCCTGCGAAGTGCCCAGCCGTCGATAATGTCTCCATTAAGAACGAGTGTCTCACAATGGATGTTTTTTAAAAAATGGGTAACTTCATCAGCTTTGCTATCGGGAGTACCAAGGTGGATGTCAGAAAGGAAAACTGTGCGATAGCTGGTTTTTTTATTTGGAAGATTAGCAGGCTCTTTAGGAAGGGCAGGACTTGCGATGACATCGTGAAGATGTTGTTCAAAGGTTGCGACAACTACATCCCAATCCTGCTTTAGGGCGGTGGTTCGAGCCTCGTCGCGTAGCTTGGTCCATTTCAGGAGATTCAGGCTTTTAATCGATGCTTCGATAAAAGCCGATGCATCTCCTAGCGGGACCTTGAGGCCGTTTTTCTCGTGCTCCACATGGGCGTAGGATGCAGCGTAATCGTAACTTACGGTGACGAGTTTACTGGCCATTCCTTCAAGGAGAACGTTGCCAAATGTTTCGGTTTCGCTAGGGAAAAGAAGAATATCCGCAGAGGCATAATGTTCGCCAAGAGCATCGCCCTTTTGCATTCCTGCGAAGTGCACCCACGGGTGGCTTTTCTCCAACCTGTTCCGAAGCGGACCATCGCCTACCACGACACAAATTAGATCAGGCAATCGCTGGCGCATTGCCTCGAAGGCGAGCATTGCAAGTTCGAGATTTTTCTCCGCGGCGACTCGGCCGACAACCATGGCGACAGAGCTCGCCGGGCGGGCACCCCACTGCGAGCGAAGGAGTTGGGAGCGTTTTGAAGGTGTGAAAAGTTTAGTATCGACTCCGCGACCAAGGAGGAAGAGTCGCTCGAAGCCTTCGTTCTGCAACCGATCTTGGACGTGGACGGTTGGGACTAAGGTGCGATCGGCGTGAGCATGTAATTTGCGAAGGTAGGAAACGGCATATGGACGAATGCCATCAAGGTGATAACGACTGAGATATTGATCAAAGTTGGTGTGAAAACCCATCACGACCGGGATACTCATCTTCTTACAGGTCTTGACCGCCGAGGCACCCATCGGACTTTCGGTGGCAACGTAGACGACATCGGGTTGGCTTTTCTTCCAGAGTTTTTTAAATCGAAAAGGTTTCGGGAATCCCACGCGCACCTCTTGATAACCCGGGAGAGCTACGCCCCGGAAGTGGGTTTCATTAGGCTTGGTTTCGCGCTCTGCAGTGTGGATTACATGCACTTCATGGCCTCGTTTCCGCAGGCCTTTGGATAATTTCCCAAGGGTCATCGCGACCCCATTCACATCTGGTAAAAAAGTATCTGTAACTATTTCAACGCGCATAATTTTTCTTTAATTTCGAGTATAATTAAGAAAAATTAAAGAAAACGAGGAAAGAAAGGTGTAACGATTTTGTTTAAATGAACGGTTCAATTTGTTTGGAATAACAATTCCTTGAAGTGCTTTTCTACCATTATCTTTCCTTCTCTCGTCAGAAAGGAGGTCTCCTAATAACACCATTCCCTTATTAAAGATGATCCAGAGAAGAAATTCATAGCAGAAATAGCCAAAGATCTCTAATTCATCATAAAACGTAATAATAGTTGTTGGGAATCATTACTCAGCGACCCTCACTTTCGCACGGAAGAATCGCACCAGCGCAGAATCACCGTTGTATGAATAAGCATTGCGCCGATACTCTTCGCCTAAGGGAGAGTCGCTCCTATCTTCGCGATTGATCAACTCGGTAGACCAGTTTTCCAAATCGCTACTCCACTCAATATCAATCAGGTAATCTTCTACTCCTCTACGAAGGTCGATAATGAAACGGCCATCGGAGATCGAAAGTATGGGAAAGGAAGCTGAAGAAGTAGGATCTCCACCAAAGAGATATTCCTCAAGCGAAGTCGCCGAGTCATTATCCGGGTTTGCGTTTTCAGGAGAAATACCAAAGCCCGCAAGCCATTGCTCAAAAGGAGAGCCTACTGTCAGCGTAAATTTCTGCGGAGTCTGATTAAATGTAGCCTCGCCATCATCTGCTAAAAGCTCGATCGCATAGGTTCCAACATCATCAAAGGTAATGGGGCGATTATTTGAAATTACGTTACCGCTGAGTGTCAAAAACTCAGGCATGGTCTCAGCTTTAATCGTCGCTGCTTCTGATAAGGTAATCGTGTAACTATAATTTTCTTCATCTGGGGAAAGAATCGGAAGGCTAGTAAAGGAAGGTGGTGTGTTGGACGTGACATAGGGAGTAAAATCCTGAACAAATGCTCCTGCCGAGCCAACATTAGGCTCCCCAAAACTGCTTGATTTTCCATCGTCGTATGCTGCAAACATCGCATCTATCGCCGGGCTCGGATCTTGTTCCAACTTGTATACCTCTCGAGCATTCACACTCGGCGAAACATCTGGAAAACCATCGTTGTCGGTATCCGTTGAAAGCACGCCTTCACCCGAAGGACCAAAAACCGCCTTACCTGAAGCATCAAAGACTATGAACTGTGTGTTAGAGCTGTTGATCTCGATTTCATCCCCAAAATTAGACTGATTCTGATCAATGAAAAATGGATCATTGAGCTGAATGTTTGTCCACAGGTAACCCTCAGTATCGAGTTTCGAAGTCTGATTGATAGCTGTATCATACCCCCCATCCGCACGCGAGCGTTCGGTGAAGGTCAGGATCGTCCCTGCAGGAACTGCCGCCCAGTAATCGTCTTGTGAAAGCTTAATCGTCTTAGGAATCAGAGAGGTGGTGATCTGCACCGACCAACCGCGCATATCCACCGTAGTTCCAGCTTGCGGCGTTACCGGAGAATTCGCGGTGTTGCCCGTTCCGACCACTGCAAGCTCAAACCAATCACCACCATTACCTTCCTCCCGATCAAAAAATGTATCCACTCCCTCACCATCATCACCATCGATAAATTCCTCGGCAGCGACCGCATTGTATTCGTTCATCAAAACCACATTGTTATCTCCGAAAACATGTAGCGTGAATGTCTCTGTCACTGGATTAGTCACTTCCGAATCGTCTTCAATCCTAACTTGAAAAGTAAATACTCCCTTTTCTGGAGGAGTCCCTCCCAACTTTGCCGTGCCATTTCCTTTATCAGTTAGCGTGAGCCATGCTGGTTGGTTGGCGATGGAAATAGAAATTATTTCTCCCGCATTGGGATCACTAGCAACCACACGAAATGCTGAATTTTCAAGCGGTAATCCCTTCCGCCATGTCGCGACTAATGGAGGTTGGAAGGACGGTGAGACAAGCGATCCGGCTTCAACATATTCTCCAGGTGAACCGATGTCAGTTCCGGCTTCCCCTTCGCCATTACTTCTCGCTATGAAAGCATTGTTCTGCCCTTCTGCTGATAATCCGAGAGGCGTGCCTGCACTATTCCATTCGAAAGAAATACCCGGGTTAGCGGCAGGAAATGTCACGCTATCGATCAAGACCGCGTCATCGTGATTATTAGGGTCCTTATCCCACAAGCTCAAGGTCTCACCCCCCGAACTAAGTCCCGAAAATAAGTCAGGCCCCGTGACATCATCTTCATCAAACAACTGCAAACCCGTTGGCGCCCACATTCCCTCGAAGTCACTTTTCTCTCCTTCGATAATAATAATGCTCTCACCTGGTCCAATCGTAATGTCTGGTAAGATGGCGCCGTCGTCTCCCGACTCCCCATCATCGTCCCAATAATATCCCTCGACATTGACGGCCTCATTATCAGTGTTGCTCAGCTCCCACCAATCTTTATCAGCCGGGTGAGAAGACTTTGACATGACTTCCGTAATCACCAGCTCGGCTGATGATATTGAGAAAAGCAGAGGAGCCACTGTAAGAATTGATAACTTTTGCTTCATGAGATAAGAACAAGACTCAATTGTCACCGTGCCAATTCGTAGAAAGTGACAATGTTGGAACCTTCCCAGCTAATAAACCCCAGAGCCTTTCCATTTGGAGACTTTTTAGCTGGAAGGATCAAGGCCGATTCCGGCGAAAAATGTCCCTCCCTCATTTCGTTCCGTGCGGAAAGAAGCCGTGGCTTTTTGGGTAGTGAGCAATCAAAAAGATATACTCCATTTTGCCGCTCAGTCGCTACTAAGAGAAGCGGCTTTCCACCTACAATTGCAGTGTGAAGCGCTTCCGGCTCTGCCCCCCTGTTATCTGAACGTGTGTCCCACTCTGTCACTCGCCCGTTGTTCACATTAAAGGTGCCTTGATCCGACTTAGCAAAATCCGCGAAAAAGGAACCCGAATCATAAACGCGCCTTCCGCTTGAAGCATCCCAGATTGAGAATGATCTCGTCCCAAGAGCCGTCAATCGATCCAAGTCGCCATCACCATCAAGGTCTCCATCAATAGAAGATACCTGAAGCCGCCCCAGTGCTGAATCATGTTGGGGGTCAATCCCATATTGCTTTTTCAATCTCTCCCGATAATCGGGATCAAGCTTAGGTGATTTTTTCCCCAAATGCTTTACCCTTACAAAGCCCTCTTTATCTCCCTCATTTGCAGTCACGAGATAAGTGTTCCCCTGCCATTTGAAAGACGATATAGTATCCGGCATCGGTAGGGCGTCGATCCTGCTGTTTACTTGAGCTTTGCGCTTCCCCCACGGACCGTCCCGATCTGAAACATCCATCCGCACCGTCCATGATCCAAGTGGGCGAACGTCGACCCACCTCCTCTGCAGCAGGTTGAAGATTCCTAATGCGTTGTTTTCTTGAAGTGTTACATAGGCACGGTCCCGCTGAATCGTAATGTATTCCGGTTCGATGTCATGGGGGTGATCCTTCAAAAGCCGGACTCCTTTCTTTGTAATAAGCGGAATATCGAAGGAGCGAATTTTTTTGAAATCTAAATTACGAGGAATTTCGTACATTGAGATTGACCCTGGAGTATTTTCTTTTCCTTCTCGGTGTTCGCCCTCGCAAGCCGCCGTAAGAAAGCGACCATCGGGAGAGAAGGCGACGCAGTCAGGATGATACCCGGAAGCAACCACTCCCAAAATAGATCTATTTTCCAGACTGAAAAATACCACCACTCCATGCCGACGCGTAGGATTCTTTGGAATCACCGCCGCCGCTCCGAATCCACGTAAAAGCGGATCTACTGCGATACTTGAGACCCCTTCAATCCCACTTGGGATAACATTTTTAAACGAGAGGTGTCCTAAAAGATTAGGCTCGTTCAGATTTGATAAGTCTACAAATTCCACTCCTCGCGCACTCCAACCATGTCGCGTTGTCACCAAAACTTTACGCTTTCCATCCACGGCAATGATTTCACCCGCTCCCTTTGGAAGCCGAATTTCTCCTACTCGCTGCAAATTTTGCCCCGAAAGCAGACTGAATCCCATCAAGATAACTAACAAAAAT
>MDTB01010554.1_pt1 | contig 12910 bp, 13 predicted proteins | sample 811161 | NCBI WGS metagenome assembly MDTB01 (sample SAMN05326650, study PRJNA326480) | marine metagenome | isolation source: seawater | place: Mediterranean Sea | collected 2009 | reverse complement strand
CAAAAAGTACCTGGCCTTTTTTGACTTGGTCATCCACACGAACATGCATGGTTGGACGCATACCGATAAACTCTTCACCTAGCACAGCTACACGTTTGATGGCAGAACCATCATGAATAACTTGCTGAGGCGCGCCCTCTATGGGTAAATCCAGACCTTTTTTTATGTTGATCATACGCACTTGCATTAATTAACGGAAAGAAACTGAAAAATCGTATCAACCACGTCGCCACTTGAGTTATCCAAGATATATCAAGGTACAAAAGAACAACTTGCTAGGAATATCAAACAAGCAACGCAGTAAAACTCCTCACATATTGCTTCGATTTTAACATCATTATGTACGACTATGCGAGTGTATTTATGAAAATTATACGACAGAAACACTTATTTAGTTTTGTTAAGTGTTTTAAATAAAAATCAAGGTAGACCAAAGTGGTAGCCTAAGCACCTAACTGCCACAAAATATCTAAAACACTAAAAGCAAAAAAGCCGCAATAAGCGACTTTTTATAATTACAAAGTATGATTAGTCAATCATGTTTGCAATTGGCTTCACTGCATCTACATCTTGCTCATAGTCAACAGCGTCAATGCCAAAACCAAATAAACGTAAAAATTCGTTATGGTAGCCTACATAATCGGTTAGCTCATCAATTGAGCTCGTATCTACTTTATCCCAAACAGCTTGCACACGTGCTTGTACATCGTCTTCTAGCTCTTTGTAGTTTTGGAATAAGTGGCCGCCCTCGTCAAAGCGTGGGTTTTCACCGTATAGGTTTTCGCTAAATAAAGCATGAATTTGCTCAATGGTGCCTTCATAAGTGCCATCGGCTTTCATTACTTTAAATAAAGCAGAGATATATAGCGGCATAATAGGAATGGCAGAGCTTGCCTGAGTAACAACAGCATTTAACGACGACACATAGGCTTGACCATTTAAATCTTTTGTCGATTCTTTAATTGCAGCAGTTGCTCGGTCTAAATCTTCTTTTGCTTTACCTATAGTTGCGTGCCCGTAGATTGGCCACGTTAACTCTTTACCTATATAAGTATAAGCCGTGGTTTTAAAGTTATCGGCTAGTACGTCTGCTTCTTTTAATGCATCAATCCACATTTCCCAATCTTCACCGCCCATCACTTTAATGGTGTTGTCGATGTCATCTTGGCTTGCGGCTTCTACTGTTACTTCGTCAATTTCGCGCTTTGACGTATTTAAGTTTTTTGTAGTTACAGCACTGCCAATAGGTTTAAGTGTAGATGAATACACCTCACCGGTATTTGGATCGGTACGACGAGGCGATGCTAAGCTGTAAATAATACAGTCTACTTTGCCTAAATCTGCTTTGATTGTCTCGATTGCTTTTTGCTTAATTTCGTTAGAAAACGCATCGCCATTAATATTTTTTGACCAAAGCCCAGCTTCATCTGCAGCGTCTTGAAATGCTGCTGTATTGTACCAACCAGCAGAACCTGTTTTACGCTCTGTACCTTCTTTTTCAAAGAAAATACCCAGTGTTTTAGCCCCACCGCCAAATGCCGCCGTAATACGAGACGCTAAGCCGTAACCAGTAGATGCCCCAATTACGAGTACATTTTTAGGCGCATCTTTTAATTCGCCTTGTTGTTTTACATAGTTAATTTGCTCTTGAACATGCTCTGCACATCCTACAGGGTGTGCGTTAGTACAAATAAATCCACGAATTTTAGGCTTAATGACCATTGATCATCCTATATCTTTTACAATAAAAATTAGCGCTAGTTTAAAGGCTAATACTAAAAACACTGATCTGATCAGTTAAACCTGATCAAATACCCCTATTATATTGGCTAACGTAAATTGTGGTTAATTTAGCTTTGAGCCGCCCATACAATTTGGAGAGTCAGGTGCTTCGCCACCCTGCTCTGAAAATTCATCTGGCGTGTACGTATGAATTGCTAAGGCATGAATGTGATTTGCTAGCTCATCTTTTAGTACTTCGTTAATTTGGCGGTGGCGCTGTAGTAATCGTTTACCCGCAAACTCTTCACTTACCACAATTACTTTAAAATGCGACTCAGTACCGGCGCTGTGCATATGGCTTTCGTTAATTACGTTTAAATGCTTACAGGCAATCGCGCTACTAAGCTTGTCTTGAATTTGTTGTTGCATTGACATTAAAACACCATATTTAGTCACTGATTTGTGCAGCTACTATAACAAGTTAATTTAACTAACTAAATTGCTTTTGTTTAATGTGCTCAATAAAGCGGTACGTCAAGCTGATCCGTGGGTGAGCAAGCGTAGTTTGTTTGGGGATTGCGTGCTGGTAGTCGCGCTGACTATGCCCACTCATCACTAAGCAACTACCGCTTTGTAATTTTAAGTCGGTGACTTTATTAGTGGCTTTTTGTTTTAATTTGAGTACGCGCTCAGCACCAAGTGATATACATACAATGGTAGGCTCAGGGCCTAGCTCTATTTCATCATCACTGTGCCAGCCCATGGTGTCGTTACCATCACGGTAATAATTAACTAATAACGAATTAAGCGGCTTATTTAAATGTCGCTCTAAACGTTTTCGCATTGCTAAAAGCACCTCATCCCACGGCTCTACTATTTGTTTACTGTGTGAGTAACCATATTCAATATTTAAGTCGCTCATAAAACATTGCAAACGTGGAATGGGCCCTGTTCTGCCATACACAGTGACATTAGGCTGCTGCCAATTAAGATTTTTTTGTAAATAATAAAATAAATCGAGGCTTTTTTGCGCACTAAGCGCCTTACTTTGATAAGAAAAGCCGTTTGGTAACTGTTGGGGGTTGGCGTTTTGCCGTTGCATGTTAGAATTTACCTACATTAGATTACTGATCAACAAACCATTATGACGACGCAAGCCCAGCTAGGCGATAAAACATTTACTCTTGAACGTTTCCCTTTGGATCAAAAAAACCGCAGTTTACAAGCGTGGGATTCGGCCGACGAGTACCTTATCAATTATGTTAACGAACATCACCCTGATTGTCGCTCATTACTAATTTTAAACGACGCGTTTGGTGCCCTTGCCTGTTATTTTAGTGAATTAACGGTTTGTTCAGTTAACGATTCTTATATTAGCCACCAAGCTGCAGCCTATAATTTAAAAGAAAATAAACTATCAACAGCCCAATTTACACAGTTAGATAGCTTATCTGCGCTGCCTGAAGAGGTTGATTTAGTACTTATAAAAATACCGCGTAACGTCGGGTTTTTACAGTTTCAATTAAGCGAGTTGAGTGAAGTACTTGCCCCTGGCACACCGGTTATTGCCGCGGGTAAAACAAAGGAAATTCATAACTCAACTATAAAAGCGTTTGAGCAATTTATTGGCGAGACCAAAACAAGCTTGGCCGTTAAAAAGTCGCGTTTAATATTAAGTACAGCTAAAGGCGGTTATAAAGAAGCTAACTTCCCGGTAAGTTGGCAGCTTGAAGGCACTGATTTTAATATAACGAACCATGCCAATGTGTTTTCGCGCGATTCGTTAGATATAGGTGCACGGTTCTTTTTTAATTACTTGCCGCAAACCTCAAAAGCAAAAAGTATTATCGACTTAGGTTGTGGTAATGGCGTGGTGGGTTTAATGACGTTATCACGCTGTCCAAATGCGTCGGTAACCTTTGTTGATGAGTCGTACATGGCGGTCGAATCTGCACGTTTAAATGTAGAACTTAACCAAGCAAATAAATTTGATGATTGCCAATTTATAGAAAATGATTGCTTAACCGGCTTTACAAGAGACAGTGTGGATATGGTGTTGTGTAACCCTCCATTTCACCAAGCCCAAGCTGTTACCGACCACATTGCGTGGCAAATGTTTAAACAAGCAAAAGATACATTAAAAGAAGGTGGCGAGCTGCGTATTATTGGTAATCGTCATTTAGATTATCACGATAAATTAAATCGTATGTTTGGTAACTGTAAGCTATTAGGTTCAAACAAAAAGTTTGTAGTGCTCAGCGCAACTAAAAATAGTGGGATGCTATAAAATGAAATTAACTAAATTTATTTTAGCCTGTTGCTCCATGCTGGTGTTTAGCGCATGCAGTAACCAGCCAAACCAAGTGATACTAAACCCGGTTTATAAAAGTGGCCAAATTAGCGTTATTTCAGCCAGTTTAAGTACCAGCGTTATTGATTTACGTGGTGATAGCGCAACCCTTAAGCTTGTTGAGTCGGACAAAACCAAAACCTTTGCCAGCCAAGATATTGTAACCTCTGTTAAAAGCGTATTAGATAGCGCGCTAAACCGTAACGGAGCAAGTATTTCTAACCTAGCAACAACCCGCTTTGAACTAGACATTCATGCCTTGCAAGCACAGGTGACTGAAAAGCTCATGAGCCATACCAGCGAAGCGCACATTGAGCTAGGCGTACGGGTCATTCGCTCTACCAGCAATTTTAGTAAAGTGTATCGTGGCAGTGCTAATTTAGAAGGGCCGCTGAGCCATGATCGCGCCAAAATTGAAGGTCAACTCAATAAGTTGACGGAACAAATTATAACCCGCATTGTATCGGACCCAGAATTAATTGAATTTTTAGAAGGTTAACAATGAAACGATTTTTAATCTGCTTAAGCCTACTATTTAGTGTAAGCACCTTTGCCGCGCAAGAAGGCCGTTTTGTTCAAAAAGACAATATTTTTCCGCGTGTAGAAATAGTCACGTCATTGGGTAGCATTGTGGTTGAGCTAGACCGCTCAAAAGCCCCTATTACGGTAAATAACTTTTTAACCTACGTAATGGATAAAAGTTACCAAGGCAGTATATTCCACCGTGTAGAACGTGATGTTGAAAACGACCGTGACTTTGTAATACAAGGCGGTGGCTACGATAAAGACCTTGATGGCTTACACGAAAACGACCCTATATTTAACGAGAGTGGCAACGGTTTAAAAAATGATATGTACAGCATCGCTATGGCGTATCAAGACCGTGAACCGCATTCAGGAACTCGCCAGTTCTTTTTTAATATGGATGATAACGATCATTTAAACCCAGGTAGAGATTGGGGCTTCGCCGTGTTTGGCAATGTAATGGACGGTTACGACACTCTAGATAAAATTATGGCTGTAGAAACCGGCTTTAATGAAAAAATTGGCTACGACTTTGTACCAAAAACGCCCGTTGTTATTTTAAATATTAAAGTACTTGAGCAAACCCCATTATAAATCACTGAGGTGCAACTAAGTTGCACCCAACGCCAATGAAGGCCCTATGAGCAAAACCCTCTCAGTAAGCGAATATTTCTCGTATTTTAAAGATAAACGTTTAATCAATATTTTTATATTTGGTATGAGCAGTGGTTTTCCATGGGTACTGATTGGCTCTGTGATGTCGGCTTGGCTAAAAGACGAAGGCCTAAGCCGCAGTATGATTGGCTTATTTGGTATTGTATTTGGCGCATATAGCATTAACTTTATGTGGTCGCCGCTTATTGATAGAACCAAACTGCCGTTATTGTACAAATGGTTTGGGCAACGTCGCAGCTGGATTTTATTTTGCCAAAGCTTTATGTTTATTGGCACCCTGCTTTTAGCGGGGCTTGATTTAAAAGCAAACTTAGCGATTGCCGCCGGCTTATGTTTACTCATCGCAGTCGCCTCTGCCACACAAGACATAGCAATTGATGCTTTTAGAATAGACACGTTAAGCGAAAACGAATCTCATAAAGCCACTGCAGCTGCTGCTATGGCCACATCGGGTTGGTGGACAGGTTACGCATTACTGGGCGCTATTCCTTTTTACATGGCCGATATCCCCTCTTTAGATTGGCCACAAGTGTATTACTTTTTAGCCGCTGTTATGTTGATACTAATGAGCGGCGTGTTGTTTGCCAAAGAGCCTAAATCAAACCGAGAAGCTGTTCACGCAGAGCTTGAGCGCGTATACCTTGAAAAACTAGCCAGCATTAAGAAAACGCCCTTTACTAAAGTGATTGCTTGGCTTGGCGTTACAGTGGTTGATCCCTTTAAAACCTTTTTTGCTAAAAATGGGGTTAAAACAGCCCTTGCCTTATTAGCATTTATTTTCTTATTTAAAATAGGCGAAGCTTTTTTAGGGCGTATGTCGATTGTTTTTTATAAAGAAATAGGCTTTAGCAACAGCGATATAGCTACTTTTTCAAAAGTAGGTACTGCAGTACTCACCATTGCTTTTACCTTTGTGGGCAGCTTGTTCAATCAAAAGTACGGCATTGTAAAAGGGCTATTTATAAGTGGTGTTGCTATGGCGGGGTCTAATTTAGCATTTTCGGCTATTGCGCTGGTTGGCCCTAATTTGGGCTTATACGCTTTTGCTATTGTAATTGACGGCTTTACTCAGGCTTGGTCGTTAGTGGCTATGGTGGCATTTATATCGATGTTATGTGACCGAGCATTTAGTGCAACACATTATGCATTACTGGCTTCGCTTGGGAATTTAGGGCGTACATTGCTTTCAAGTTACAGTGGTGTGGTTATTGATGATTGGCTAATGGGAAATTGGGCATTATTTTTTGTGTTAACGGCACTAATGGTAATACCTTCGCTGGTGTTTTTATATTTGATTAGGCATAAGCTCTATCAGTTAGAGCAAAATTACCATAAAAATATGTAATGCATCCCTGCATTAACGTGATTTGCTTAGGCCGTTCAAGTGCCCCTTATAACACCCTAAGCAAAACAATATTAATCCGCTTTAATTAAGCCTAGCGCTTCATGCGGATCAACTTCAAGTGCATTACAGTAGCGTACAAACTCAATAACATCTAAGCGGCGTTCTTGATTTTCAATCTTACCGATAAATGAGTGAGGTGTTCCTAGCACTTGTGCCAGGCTACGCATTGTATGACCCTTTTCATGGCGTTTTGTTTTAAGCCATTTAGTTAGCTTTTCGTTTTCTTCAGAAGAAACAGTCTTGCCCATCATTTTACATCTCCTACTAGATGATATGACATACCCGTCAAAGCAGTAGTCACACAATGATTGGAGGCATATAAGCAGATACCCACTACATTATTCAATAGCAAGCTATTGCTTAAATAAGCAAAGGTATTGCTACTTATTCAACCTACCAATCTATTCAGTGCTAACCCGCAAAAATAGGATATAGGTTTATTTTTATTAAGAGTGAAATTTTGCCCGTCTCACTCTTGGATACATTATATACTATTAACAGTTCGGTTAAATAATTAATTACATAGTTTGCATAAATTTACCCAACCACTAACCTTTACTTATGCTGAATATTTAAGTTAACGTACCAAAAATATTAAGTTTTTTCCTAAAAAATTAATTGTAAGATAAAAGCACTTTGTTACAAATTAACGTGCGAATATCCTTGCTGTATTGATGTTTAAACAACAGTAAGGGTAAAAAAGTTCCCATAAATAACGTTTTTCCCTAAGTAAGGGACTAAAGAGGAAGTATGTTTAGAGTCTTATTTTTGTTGCCTATTTTACTATGCTTTTTATGGTTTTTGTTTTTACGTCACTACGGAGTACCCATTAAACAAGGTAAAAAAGGCTTTTTATACATACTTGCCTTTTCTGCTTTTGTATTAGGCTTTTTTGTATTAATAATGCAGTTTACCCATTACAGCCCAATTGAATTTTAGGCATTAAAAAAGCCGCTAACGCGGCTTTAATAGCTAAGCGTAAATTGCTTAAACGCTAAAACTTGCACCACACCCACAGGTAGTCGTTGCATTAGGATTAGATACAAAAAAGCGTGCACCTTCTAACCCTTCTGTGTAATCCACTTCGCCATCAACTAAGTACTGAATACTCATTGGGTCAATAACCAGGGTTACACCATTTTTAACTATTTCTAAATCGCCAGGATTTGCTTTTTCATCAAAAGTAAAACCATATTGAAAACCAGAACAACCACCACCTGTTACGTAAACACGCAGTTTTAAATCTGGATTTTCTTCTTCGTCGATTAACTGTTTAACACGAACAGCAGCTGCATCGCTGAACTTTATTGGTAATTCTTCAGACATTTTAAAACCCTCAATATCGCAATGGCGTGATTATCTAATACCCGAGTGTTTTAATCAAGTATAGTCAAACATCTCTTGTGCTATCTTAGGCTTTTAACTATTGCTTTAGCCGATACGATAGCAAAATGTGTTTTCAGTGATTGCTGTAATATTTGTTAATATAAGTGTTTAAAATTGCAAAATCACAAGGACTTACCTGCACACTTTTGTTAAACTGCTCGCTGAAAAAATGTGGTGGAGAATACAGCATGTGGCTTGAGCAACTCAGGCGTCGATTAGCAAAACCAAAAACCTCTGTGCAATTATGCTTATTAGGCGTAAGTGCTGGTTTAATTGCTGCATTTTTTATTATTTTATTTCGCTTAACGATTCTGTTTTTTCAAAGCTTATTTTTAGACACTCCCGATAATTTTACTACTATCCCCACTCTTGAACGAGTTTTAATGCCGTTGATTGCTGCGCTACTGATTGCTACATTTGCTGCATTTACTGGCTTTAAGCACTACCGGTTAGGCATTCCTTTTGTTATTCATCGCATTAAACGCCACTACGGGCAAATGCCGCTTTACAACACCGTAAACCAATTTGTTGGTGGTGCACTGGCACTTATTAGTGGTTTTTCGGTGGGCCGCGAAGGGCCATCTGTTCATATGGGCGCCACTGGCGCAAGTATATTAGCCGATAAGCTTCATTTACCGCATAACGCCATGCGTACATTAAGTGGCTGTGGTGTCGCCGCGGGTATTGCGGCCTCGTTTAATACCCCACTGGCTGCGGTTATTTTTGTAATGGAAGTGGTGCTACGTGAGTACAAAGTGCATATTTTTGTACCAATTATGCTTGCCGCACTAACTGGTGCATTAGCAACCCAATTTGTGTTTGGTGAAGGCTCAGAGCTTGCACTTATTAGCATTACGCCATTGAGTGGTTGGCATTACCCATATTTAATTTTATGTGGCATGGCCCTAGGGGCAATTGCCTATAGCTTTAATCAAAATTTAATGCTGATCATAAAAACATTTAAACCTTTAAGCATGTTTCCTCGTTTACTCATTGCAGGTTGTATTGCGAGTATTATTGCCTATGCAGTGCCACAAGCAATGGGTTCGGGTATGAGCGCGATTACTATTGCGGTTGAATCGCCTGAAAACGCGCAACTACTTACCACTATTTTAATAGCTAAACTGCTGGCGACCCTTTTTGCCATTGGCCTAGGAATACCGGGCGGCTTAATAGGTCCCGTTATTGGGCTAGGTGTATTAACAGGTACTTTAATGGCCTTTTTTGCCCAATTTATAAGCCCAGGTGCTGACATTGCAGGCACATACGGCGTATTAGGAATGGCAGGATTACTCGCAGCTACATTACATGCGCCGTTAGCAGCATTAACAACTGTGATGGAGCTTACGTCCTCGCCAGAGATTATTGTACCGGCCATGTTAGTGATAACAACCGCCTATGTAACGGCGCTGCAAGTATTTGGCAATCGGTCTATATTTTTGCAACAGCTCGATTTTCAGGGGCTACCCTATCATGTATCGCCCGCAACGGAGGCGCTACAAAAAGTGGGCATAATGGATGATATGGATGAGGACTTTAAACTGCTTTATTCAGACGATAAAGAGCAAATTAAAAACACCTTAGACGCCATGGACAGCCAAACCCCTTTAATAGTTTACGATGAAGAAAACGGCTATCGCCTAGCAGAGTACGACCTTACCCTGATGTCGGGCGAAAACATAAATATAAACTACATTAGTTTACAAGGCATTAGCAGCCAGTCGACCTTAGCAGATGCCTTTGATATTTTAAAAGATAAACGCAGCGGCGCCCTGTATGTATACAACTTGCTAGATGATCAGCAAATAATGGGGCTATTACGCTGGGATCAAATAAATAATATTTTAACTATTCGTAACAGCCTACTTTAGGATTCTTATGAGCGCTTTACTAATTTATAAAACACTGCACATTTTTTTTATGATAGCTTGGTTTGCCGGTATTTTTTATTTACCACGGTTATTTGTATACCACGCAATGAGCGAAGAAAAAGCCTGTAACTCTATGCTTAAAGTGATGGAACGCCGGCTACTCTTTTTTGTTACCCCGTTTGCTATTTTAACGGCCGTTTTTGGTGTACTCACTATTGTAGAATATGGCCGTGAGTGGTTTAGATATAGCATGTGGCTGCACTACAAACTGGTACTGGTCATTATTTTATATCTATACCACGGCTACTGCTTTAAATTACTGAGCGACTTTAAACACGACAGAAATACCAAAACGGACCGCTTTTATCGTATTTTTAACGAGCTCCCGGTTATTGCGCTGCTAATTATTGTTGCGCTTGCGGTAATAAAACCTAATTTATAAGCTGTGTAGCGCATGTTAAACTGCGCTGCAATTTACAATACTTGCTATAACACGCGCGATTGCGTGCCCCATTTTAATGGATTATCGCGCCCCTTTGATTGATTAGGAATAACCCCATGTTAAGTTTCCAAGGTGAACATATACTGTCGGTAAATCAACTCGACAGAGACTGCATTGAGCGTATTTTTGCAATAGCGAAAAAAATGGAGCCTTATGCTAAAAAACAAAAGCAAACAACAGTGCTAGAAGGCGCTATTTTAGCTAATTTGTTTTTTGAACCAAGCACGCGTACGCGTGTAAGCTTTGGTACTGCCTTTAATTTACTAGGCGGTGGCGTGCGCGAAACAACCGGCATGCAAAGCTCTGCCCTTGCTAAAGGCGAATCGCTTTACGACACTGCGCGTGTTATTTCGGCTTACGCTGATGCCGTCGCTATGCGCCACCCTGATGCAGGCTCGGTAAGCGAATTTGCAGACGGTTGTACCGTACCGGTAATTAACGGTGGTGATGGCCCAAACGAGCACCCTACTCAAGCATTACTTGACTTGCTAACTATTGAGCGTGAACTCAACCGATTTGATCAAAACATTGATGGCATGCATATCGCCTTAGTTGGCGATTTAAAATATGGCCGCACAGTACATTCATTATCTAAATTATTGTGCCATTACAAAAACGTAAAATTTTCGATGGTGGCGCCCGATGGCCTGCAAATGCCAACGAGTATTTTAGATGCGGTAGAAAATGCAGGCCATAAAATACAATTAGTCAACAAAATGGAAGGGAACTTAGCAGCCGATATTGTGTACCAAACACGTATTCAAGAAGAGCGCTTCCCTTCACAAGAAGAAGCTAATAAATACCGTGGCGGCTTTAGAATTAGCCAATCAATTTATAACGCGCACTGTAAGCCAAACTCCGTGCTTATGCACCCGCTCCCACGTGATAGCCGTTTAGAAGCTAATGAGCTTGATAACGACTTAAACAGTAACGACAATTTAGCTATATTCCGCCAAGTACAAAATGGCGTGTTAATTCGTATGGCACTGTTTGCTTTAACCCTCGGCGTAGAAAACAAAGTCGAGCAATATGAAGTAGACGTACCTTGGTTTAGCCGCAAACGCGACAGCTAAACACTTTTACCAAGCGACAACTAATAGGATTTTTCATGACAATTAGCCAAGATTTATTTAATCGTGCACAAACTTCAATTCCTGGTGGCGTAAATTCACCTGTACGTGCATTTAACGGTGTAGGTGGCACGCCACTATTTATTACCAAAGCCGAGGGTGCATTTACCTTTGATGCCGATGGCAACCGTTATATTGATTACGTAGGTTCGTGGGGTCCGATGATCATGGGCCATAACCACCCAGCTATAAAGCAAGCTGTTCACGAAGCGGTAGAAAACGGTTTAAGTTATGGGGCGCCCACTGAAGCCGAAATTTTAATGGCCGAAAAAGTAAAAGCGCTTGTCCCATCAATCGAAAAAGTACGCATGGTAAGCTCTGGTACCGAAGCAACAATGAGTGCCATTCGCTTAGCTCGTGGCTATACAGGGCGTGATAAAATCCTTAAGTTTGAAGGTTGTTACCACGGCCATGCCGACTCATTATTAGTAAAAGCAGGTTCTGGCGCATTAACCATGGGTGTGCCAAATTCACCTGGTATCCCTGAGGATTTTGCAAAGCACACACTTACCGTATCGTTTAATAACCTTGATGAAGTAAAAGCTGTATTTGAAAAATACGCAGACGACATTGCCTGTATCATCGTTGAGCCAGTAGCGGGTAACATGAACTGTATTCCTCCTGTAGAAGGCTTTTTAGAAGGCTTGCGTGCAGTATGTGATGAGTACAAATCAGTGCTTATTTTTGACGAAGTAATGACCGGCTTTCGTGTTGCTTTAGGTGGCGCTCAGGCGTATTACAACATAAAACCTGACTTAACATGTTTAGGTAAAGTCATTGGCGGCGGCATGCCTGTTGGTGCCTTTGGCGGCAAAACCGAAATTATGGATTACATTGCGCCAGTAGGTCCGGTTTACCAAGCTGGTACTCTTTCTGGTAACCCTATTGCAATGGCTGCGGGTTTAAAATCGCTTGAGCTATTAAGTGAGCCAGGTTTGCACGATAAGTTAGAAGCTATTTCTAAAGCTATTTGTAAAGGCTTTGAAGCAGGCGCTAAAAAAGCAGGCATACCTTTAACCACTAACTACGCAGGCGGTATGTATGGCTTTTTCTTCACTGAAGCAGAAAAAGTAACCACTTATAAACAAGCTACAGAATGTGATTTAGAACGCTTTAAATGCTTTTTCCACTTAATGCTTGAAGAAGGCGTATACCTAGCACCTTCTGCATTTGAAGCAGGCTTTGTGTGTGCAGCGCATACAGAGCAAGAAGTACAAGCGACTATAGAAGCTGCTGAGCGCGCCTTCGCTAAGCTATAAGCATCTAATACATGTGTTAATAATGTGCGTTATTAACTCTGTAGTTAAAAAAAGCCCTTACGGGCTTTTTTTATTTGTGCGTATT
>MDTB01142596.1_pt1 | contig 12911 bp, 9 predicted proteins | sample 811161 | NCBI WGS metagenome assembly MDTB01 (sample SAMN05326650, study PRJNA326480) | marine metagenome | isolation source: seawater | place: Mediterranean Sea | collected 2009 | reverse complement strand
TTTTAAAACTTTTACTTTAATAACATATGATTTTGTACTATTAAGACCATTTTCAATTTTAATATCTTCTATTATATCTTGTTTATATGCTGAACCAATTGTTAAAAATAAAGATACTGAATTAAAAAATGATGATACTGACTCAGAAAATTATTCTGATGTTTCTGATTCAGAAGAGGATATAAGACATAAAGGAAGATCTCCAGTATGTGATTATACACAACTTTTAAAACATTCTTCTTTTCAATAAATGATATTAAACAATACTTAATATCATTTTATGATCAGATGATTTTCTTTTATACCAATTAAATTTATCTAGTAAGAAAGTTTTAATTTCTTTTGATTTTGTATCAATAACTTGATCTGAATTATATTGATATTTTTTATTAAATATATCACAACAAGTTTTATTATCATTAATATTACTTTTAAAATTTTTTTTTTTATCATTAATTTTAAGATAATAATTATTTTTTTTTAATTCTAAGTTAATATCTCTGTTAAAGTCACCCGATATTATAATTCTTTTAATTTTAAATTTATCAAAATTATTATTTAATTCTTTTTGTATTGGTTTAAAAAAATTATTAAATGTATTATTGTTATGAGAAGCATGAACATTAATAAAAATAAAATATTTACTAAATTTTAAATTTAAAAATAAAAAAATTGTAAAAGGACGTCCTTGTTCAAATTCACCATCTATAAATTTAATTAATTTTAAGTAAGTTATGTCCCAAACAGTAAGTAAAACATCTTTATCAGAAATATTAATATGATATTTATATTTTTTTTTATTAAAAATTAATAATATTGATTTATAATCAGATGCTTCTTGAAAACAAAATATATTTGGATTTAAATAATTATATGTATTTAAAATATTACTTAAAATATTTTCTTTATACTCATAAACATTAATATATTTTTTTAATTCAATAGGACAATTTTCATGATTCATAATTTTCCAAAATAAATTATATGACGCTATAGTTAAAAAATTTTCTTTCATTATAATTAAATTAAATAAACAAAATTATATTTTTTTTAATGTTTCTATAATAGTTTCATAAATATTATCATAATCACAACAAATTAAATCTTTTGGAACATCATCTATACATTTTTCAGTAATTATAGTCATACCAGCATATCTCCATCTTTCACATCTAATATTTTCATATATTTTAAAATTTTCTTCACCATGTATGTTTAATAAAATTTTTGATTTTCCGATTAGAATATCTCTTTCATCACCAAATATATTATTAATAAAAGTAATATTGATATTATTATCAACAAGTTCTTTATATTTAATTAGTCTTCTAGAAGAATTTGTTCCAACTATAATTACATCATATTCTTTTGGTACATCTAAAAATTTCTTTAATTTATTAACTTCATACTTATTATAGGGATAAGGAATATATATACCACATCCAATTAAATTTATATTATATAATGAATAATCATAGTATTTAACATTATATTCATTTAAAAAATTCTTTATATTAATTAGATCTACATTTTCAGTTAATTGATCTAAATTAAAGAATGCTAATTTTTTTTCATCAATATCATAAAATTTAGGTCCATCAATAATGCTTAAAGGATGTTCAGAAATATATTTATTTTTTTTTTTTAAAATTTGTGGTATTCTTCTTATACATATATATTCATTTTCATTATCATAAATAATTTCTTTACTATTAAATAATTTAATTTCATTATTATATATTAAACCTAAAAATTCTTTAATATATTGATAATCATCTTCGTGACATAATACAATACTTTTTTTTGACGTTTTAATAATATAAAAAATTGAGTAAATTAATATAATTATTACAAAAAAAATTATTATATTTAAAATATACATTTTAAATAAGTATACAAAATTTTTTTATATTAATTCCCATTTTGTATAATATTGCAAAAATTAAATACATTTAAATTTTCTTATATAATTATATAATCTAATTAATGGATGACAAAAAAAATAAAAATGAATATCCAAATTTAAAAATAAATGGAAGAATTTTTCCAATTTGGATTTTAAAAAATTTTTCAAAATATAAATTACCAGAAATAATTAGAAAAGATGATGAAGATCCCTGTCAAATTAAAACTAAATTAGAATTAAGAAAATATCAAGAGTTTGTTGCTGAATATTTAGATTATAAATCACCTTATCATGATATTTTATTATATCATGGCCTTGGTTCAGGTAAAACAGCAACTGCTATAAATATATATAATGTTTTATACAATGCAACATCAGGTTGGAATGTTTTTTTACTAACTAAAGCAGCATTACACGATACACCTTGGGAAAGTGATTTAAAAAAATGGATGGGTAAACAAGATTATGCTCACAGATATTCTAATATAATATGGATTCACTATGATTCACCATATGCTGACACTGAATTTATGGAGGCAGTAAAAAAAACAGATAGTACATTAAAAAATTTATTTATTGTTGATGAAGCACATAATTTTATTAGAAATGTATATTCGAATTTAACATCTAGAAAAGGAAAAAGATCTATAAATATATATGATTATATAATACAAGATAAAAAAGAAAATTCATCAACAAGAGTGATTTTATTATCCGGGACACCAGCAATTAATAAACCATTTGAATTAGGATTAATGTTTAATTTACTAAGACCTAATATTTTTCCATCATCAGAGATTTTATTTAATCAATATTATGTTAGTAGTAGTAATATTCCTACAATCAATTTACAAACAAAAAATATGTTTCAAAGAAGAATAATGGGTTTAGTTTCATATTATATTGGTGCAACCCCTGATTTATATGCAACAAAAACTATACATTATGTAGATGTTAAAATGTCTAAATATCAAACTGAAATATATGATTATTATGAAGAAATAGAAAAAGCTATGGCTAAAAAAAATAAATTTGTTTCAAAAAAATCAGAAACTTATAAAACATATGTAAGACAAGCTAGTAATTTTGTTTTTCCAGCAATTGATCAAGTTGTAACTGGTGAAAATAGGCCTAGACCTGCTAAATTTAAAATTGGTGAAAAAGAGATGGAATTATTATTAAAAACAAAAAATACAAAAGAAATAAAATTAGCATTATCATCAGAATCTCAAGGTTATTTCAAAATGTTAGATAAATTTAAAAATACTTTTGATGAGTATTTACAAAAAATTTATAATAAAGAAAAGAAAAATTCAAAAAGTAATATAGAAATAGACATAGAAAATTTTAAAAAATACGAAAGTTATGAAAATTATTTAGAGGATGAAAAAAATAAATCAGAATTATTTGTAACAATGGAAAAATGTTCTGCAAAATATATGAATATTATATTTAATATATTAAAAAGTGATGGCCCAGTATTAGTTTATTCCAATTATGTGTTAATAGAGGGTTTGGATATGTTTAAAATCTATTTAAAATTTTTTGGATTTAATAGTTTTAAAAATAAAAATTCTAAAGATTACTTAAGATATGGAGAATTTCATAATGGTATAACAAAAGATATAAGAAAAGAAACTATTCGTCTTGAATCAGATAAAGAAAATGTAAATGGTAAAATTTTAAAAATTGTTATGTTTTCGCCAGCAGGTGCTGAAGGTATTAGTTTAGAAAGTATACGCCAGGTTCATATTATGGAACCTTATTGGCATGAAATAAGAATCACACAAATGATTGGTCGTGCAATACGTCAATGTTCACATAAATATTTACCTAAAAATGAAAGACATGTTGATATATTTAGATATAAAACTATAAAATATAATGTAAAAATTATTGATATTATTGAAGGTCAAACAGTTAGAAAACAACAAGAAATTATAACAAATTTATCAGATTTACAAACTGTTGATAATGAAATTGAAGAATTAGCTTTAAATAAAAATAATTTAATTGAAACATTTTTAGATACTATGAAAGAAGTTGCTATTGATTGTGAACTTTTTAAAGCACATAATATGATGGCTTCTAAATATAGATGTTTTCAATTTAATGAAATTTCTTTATTCGATAAAAATATTGGTCCAGCATATAAACAAGATATAATAGAAGATATTAAAATTGAAAATGGTCTTAATAGTACAAAATCATATGTTATTAAAGTAAAAGTTTTAAAAATACGAGGTATTATTGATGATAACGAAGAAGATATTCAAAATTATTGGTATAATTCAGATACCGGTGTTGTTTATGATTTTGATTTAAACTATCCAATAGGTAGAGTTAAAATAGATGAAAATGATGTAATTGAAAAATTAGATAAAGATACATATAGAATTGAAATTATTGATATTCCAAAAATAAAAAATTAATAAAATAATATAGTACAATAAGTGGCAAAAAAATTAATAAAAAAAAACTTTTTATATATTGTTTATTTATATAAAATGATTAAAAATATAATTATTATAATATTAATTTTATTATTAATAATTACTTTATATTCATATTATTGTTTAGCAGGCAAAATGTTAGATTATCAAACTAATAGAATGGAATACATTGTAAACAAAGAAGATGAACTCAATAATAGAGAAACAAAAATTAGTGAAATTGAAAATTGTAATTATAAGTTAGTCGATTGTACTAAGGCTGTTAGTAATATAATTGATTTAACAAAAAATATTCCTCTTGTACATAAATATATGAAAAAAGAAAAAAATATTAAAGAAGAAAATATTAAAGAAGAAAATATTAAAGAAGAAAATATTAACGAAGAAAATATTATAGAAGAAAATATTAAAGAAGAAAATAATGTAAAAAATAGTTATGAAGATGATATTATGAGATTTAATATTAATGTTGAAGATGATTTAGAATGTGAAGAAGAATCAGATGAATATAATATTGATGATATTAAAAGATATTTTTCTGATGGAGTCTTAGATGAAAATGATTGTGATGATAATATTGAACCATATACACAAAATGTAAAACTTGAAAGTGTGAATAAAGCAGTTATTAAAGCAGACGGTGTTATTGATCCTGGTAAAATAGAAGTAAATACTAATATCACTACTTCTTAAATATTTTATATAAACATATATTTTTATAAAAATTATATATATTTTTATAAAAAAAATATATATTTATAAAAAAATTAATTATTATAATCAATCTTAGTATTTAATTCGTTAGTATATTGACCCATAACAAAAGTTAAATAATTTTGGAAGACTTTAGAAGCTGGTAAATTAATTATTTCTATTTTTAATTTATCTAATATATTGAAACCAAAATTAACATAATTATTATTTATAGCTTCAATATTTTTGTTAAGATTTTCATTATTTGGATCATTACTATACCATATAATATTATCAATATATTCATTAATTGATAATTTTACACATTTATTTTTTTTAGTCTTTTTAACTACATCAATAAATCCAATTGAAGTAACAAATTCATTAAGTTCTTGGTAAATATTTTTAACTTCAAATATACTTTGATTTAATGTTATTAAATGAATATCAATACAATGTTCATTAAAACATAAACCTTTTAAATCAGTCATATTTTTTGAAGAATAAAAAGGTATTTTACAATAGATATCATAATTTATAGCAACAAAACATTTAATTATTTCATTTATTTTTTCAATATAATATCTTTTATGTTCATTATTATTAATAACTTCACAAATATTATAATCAGTTGGAATTACTAAATCAGTATTTTTTATTTGATTAATTTCATAATTAACAGTATCAGTATTAAGTGTTAGAGGTTCACCCCATGAATTATAAAATTTTATAGTTAATTTATTTAAATTACCTAAAAGCGAGTCTTTATATGTTTTAATAGCTGAATATGGTGTTAATTTAAAATATAAAGTTCCTAGAATTTTATCAAATATCATAATAAACGAAGTATCAGTAATTTTATTTGTGCCAAAATTATTATTATTATTAATTTCACCGATAAATATTTGAACAAATCTATCTCCAATTGGGGTACTATCTGTTTCATCATTAGGAATATATCTTAAATTCATCAATGTATAATCTTTAACTCTTTCATAATCATCTTTAATAAATTTTTTTTTATGATAATTTTCTCTACAATAATTCCATTCACAATTAATCATAACTTTATTAAATCTTGGTAAAACAGCAGTATCTAATCTAATAAATTTAATATTATCAAAACTTTTTGTTAAATAAGGATTATTAATTCTTTCTAAATTAATAGTATATTTTTTAATTAAATCAGGACTCGTAAATAATAAGTTATTTACTGTAGGGATATCATTATTTTGTTGGATACCTAATACTGATTCTTCAGTATGTCTAATTACTTTATTTAATTTTCTATCTAATTTTCTAACTTCTTTTTTTAAATTAACTCTATTAGGAGGAAATTTTAAACCACTATTAACAACAGGTCCTAAATTTACTACATATTCAAAAGGATTAGGATATAATTCTATATCTCTATCAATAGAATCAATATTTAATCTAATTTCTGTAATTGATTCTTTTAATAAATTTTCATTTAAATTATTATATATTGTATCATCCTGATATTTAGTATTTAACATTTTTTGAATAGGTTTATTTTCTTGGAAATTTTCTTTAATATTAAATTGTGATAAATCATTAATATTTTGATAATTAGCTGAATTTGTTAATGGATTATAAAAGGTACTATTGGGACTAAAACTAGTATTATTAATTTCATATTGTCTTTGTTGTTTAACAGCATTAGAAAGATCTTTATTATCACTATATCCAGATTGAGATATTGAACTAGCATCAAAACTTAAATTTTGTTTTCCATTATATGAATAATTTTCATCAATTCCTGAGATTTGAAATTTTTTATTATCATTTTTATCCATTTATATAAATTAAAATTATATATTATCTTTTATATAAAAAAATTTTTTAAAATTTGTGTTTAATTTTATATAAAATAAGATAAAACAATATTATATTAATAATATTAATTATGGATAAATATTTTTTTTCAGAAAAAAATGTTGGAGATTTAACTAAGAAGTTAATTTTAAATTTACAACTAAGTGAAGATCAAATAAACAAAGATGTTGTTGTCAAATGTAAAAAAATAATAGTAAATCATATGAATGAAACTTATGATAAATATGCAAATATTAAACCAGAATCTATTAGTACTAGAAATTATATTGGGAAAATGAATAATAAAAGTCTAAAAGATTGTTTAAGAGTATTTGATGTAAAAAAAAACGAAAAACATATTAGTAGTCCTAATTTAGAAAATAATTATAGAAAAAATTATGCAAGCGAAAATATACCTTTAAAACCAGCTTTAAAGAAAAACAATGATCAATTAAATTATAATACAAATAATAGTAATCAACAATTTTTAAGACCAAATGAAATTATGAATAATTTTAAAAATCCTAATCATCCTCAACAAAATAATAATCCTTCAAAAGAATATCAATCATTTAATGATACAAGTGGTTATGCATCATTTAATAAAGAAACTCCATCAGGTCCTTTTATAACTGCTACAGGAGAATATGGTATGCCATTAGAATCAGAAAATAATATGCAATTTCCAGAACAAAGTGGTAGAAAAAATTATGCTGAAGAAATTGAACAAAAAATGTCTGCATTAAATTCTCAATATGGAGGAGGTGGTGGATTTGGTCAAAATATGTCAACAGCACAAAATATGAATCAAGGGTCTATGGGTGGTAATGGTTTTTATGGGGTACCAAATGGTGGTCAACAAAATCAACCAGGAGATATAAATCCAAATGTAGCAAAATGGTTAAATTTAGATCCAAGTTCTATTCCCGGTGCTCCAAGTCCTCCTCCAACAACGACCAATAATAATGGTAATTTAGAAAATCAATTAAATATGTTAAAAAATCAATTAAATCAATTACAACAAAGTGGACAAGTTAATCCACAATTATTACAACAAATGGTTCAGCAAATGAATCAAATGCAACAACAAATATCATCGAATAATGGTACAGATACAATTAGTACTGCAAATACAGGACAAATGGGTTTTAATCAAGGCCAAATGAATCCAAATGTAGATTATTCATTTACTGCAGGAAATGAAACTATGGGAAATGACTTAAATAGTGCATTTGGTACTAATGGTAATAATGGATATAGTGGTCATGATTCATTAGATAATTCATTTAAAGACATACAGCCTCAAAATATGAGTAATTCAATGTCAGGAACTACAAATAATAATTTAAATACAGATCAAAGATTAGATATGATGAAATCAGAAAGAAGTAAAGGTTTAGATATTCAAAAAAATGATAATTTTGATCCAATGAAATCACCATATCAAATGAATCAAGAAATTTTAAATAATAAAAATAATAATAATCAAAATAATAATAATCAAAACAATAATAATCAAAGCAATTCAAATAATTTTGATGAATCTTTTTTTTTTTTAAATAATAAAAAATCATTTGATGAAAATATAAAAAAAATATCTAGTAATTCCAAAAAAAAAGATAAAAAAACATCCTATAAAAAAGATAAAAAGACATCTTATAAAAAAGATAAAAAGAAAACTGTAAAAAAAAAATATGATAAAAATTCTGAAGAAGAAATGGAAAATTATGATTCTGATGAATTAGATAATCAAATAAAAATGTTAAAAAAAAAATTAAAAAATGATAAAAAATCTTCTAAAGTAAATGAAATAGAGTCAAATAATGATTCAATAAAAGAAGATAAAGACATTAATAATAAAGAAGATAAAGATATTAATAATAAAAAAAAAAGCATTATTTAAATTATTAATTGATGCAAAGAAAAACACTGATGGTAACATTGAAAATTCAGAAGAATCATATAGTATTGAAAAAGAAGATACTGATACAATGAATTTAATTATTAATAATAAAAACAGTAATTTGATTATTGATAATGAAAATGAAATTATGTTAAAAAAAAATCAAATTAATGATATAATTGATCATAAAAGATTAAATAAATCACTAAAAAATTTAAAAGTAATATCTAGTGAATTTACTAATAAGGAGTGTTACAATGATTATATGATTAAATTACCAAATGAGATTAAAATAACAGATTTAAACATTAATGATATAGATATACCAAAAAGAATTAACGAAAATATAACTTCTGATAATAATAAATTAACAGTTGAAATTGATAATATTACAAAAACTTTTGAATTAGAAAATAATTATTATAATAGAGAAGAATTAGTTGAATTTTTAAATGAAGGTTTTAATGTAAATCAAATTAATATTAATGTTATAATTAATGATAATGAAAAATTTCTTTTTAAATCTAATGATGATAAAAAATTTAAAATAATTAACGAAGATAATAGTATATTATCATATTTAGGTTTTAATAAAAATATTTATATTAATAAAAATCAGTATGAAGCAGATACATCTTTAAATATTGGAGATAATATTTTTTATTTAGTAGTAGAAAATATAAGTGATGATCCATTATTTAAAATTAATATGGATACAAATAAGATAGAAAAATTATTTGATTTAGAAAATGATCAAAATATAGATCATTTAATAATTAAATTTTATAAAACAAAAAACACTATTATTAAAAATGATATTAAATATTCCTTCTTTTTTAATAATGATCATCAAATAAATTTTGAATTTATTTAAAATATACTAATCTACATTTATTGACTTTATTATCATCTAATCTTTTTCTAGTTATATGATCAAATGTTTTTCCTTTTAATAATCTTAATATGAAATTTATGGAATAAACACCACATTCAGAATTTCCTTTTTGATGTTTTGTTTTATTATATTTTTTATCAATTTTATTTATTTTTTTTTTACTAATCATATATTTTTCTATTATATCAATAAAATTTTCAATTCTATGATCAGGATTAGTGGCAAAACTGTCACTAAAATAAATTTGTCCTTTTTCAACATCAAAAAAAAGACTTACCCAATGAGATCCACTTTTCCATGATTCATCTAAATTAAAAATTGTACCAAATCTTTTAAAATTTCTATTTTCTAAATCTTTAAAATTTAATTTATTAAACTTTAAATAATCTAAATCCATAAAATCTATAGGTACTGCTCCTAAAAATTTAAAATCATCATATTTGTTTTCATATTGTTTTAATACTTTATTTATATCCATGGTTGATAACCATTCAAATTTACCTTGTGGTCCTTCTGGTCTGAAAATCTTATTCTCTAAAATATTAAAATTATCTTTTGATAACCTTCCAATTGAACTGTTATTAATCCATTTTTTTTCATCTTCTCCTAATCTTTTTTTTAATTCTATTAATAATTTTGATTTATTATCATTATCAATTAAATTAATTTTATCATTACTATTATTTTCATTATATGCTATAGATATATCTTTTAATAAATTCAGTGGTATACATGAACCATTTTCAAATTTAGTATTTGGAGCACATTTATTACTAACCATTTTATATATTTGTTATATATTTTTTTTTGTTTCATTTAATATTTCATCATTATTAAATATATTTAAATCAATATCATCGGTTCTTATAGTATTGTATAATTTTATTTTATTATTAAAAGTCATACATGCGCAATAAATTGGAAAACTAATATAGGGTAAATAAAAATTATCAAGTTCAATTACACTATTTTTTATACTTAATTTATTTTTTGAAGGTAAATTAGCTATCAGTATATCTAAACAATTAGTTTTAATTTTAATATTATAAATATTTGATATTAAATAATTTAATATTGCATGCTGATAACCATAATTATCCATATATTCAATAATTTGTTCTAAGATATATAGAAGTTTACAATCAAAAGATAAATTTTGCCAGTTATTATTTTTATAGATATAAAAATTAATTATTGAATAATTATTAAAACTGTAATTGTTTGAAAAAGCAACAATAATACCAACACTTAATTTTTTTTTTTGATTTAAAATCATATTCTTCGTGTGTATCATCAAGCCATTCTTTTCTATTTTTATATCTTTCAATATTACATTGTATAAAATCACATTCATCTAAATCAACACACTCCATTTGTTGTTGAATTTGACAATAGTAATATACAGGACATATATTATCAATGATATTTCCTTTATATTTAATTTTTCTCATTGTAGGACATTTTATTTCTAACATTCTTCCTACTAAAGGACTTTTTGTTTCTCCATCTAGACAATAAGGACTACATATACCATCAGGAGATGCTGCTAATATATTAATTTTTTCATGAGCTAATAAACCAAATTCTTCAGTTTTAACATCGTTTTCTAATTCATACATCATAGTTACAACTTCTTCGAATACTTTTCCATGATAACAAGCATAATTACCTTCAAATGTACTACCTAAAACCTTTTTAAGGATAAAATTATATTGAGGTTCATGTTTATTCATACTTAGAATACAACCAGCATCAGAACCAGTAATTTTTTCATTTCTCATAGCGAACCATTCTGGACTTCTTTGTGCAGGTAAAATAATTTGTTTTACCTTATTAAATATTTTTTCACGTCTTTCATAATTTTTATTATTTTTCTCAGGAATTATTATAGCTTTATATTTTGATGAATAAGCTTCGCCCTCGCTTAAAATATTACCTTCAGGAGATTCAATATAATTAATAGGAGCTTCTTTTTTTCCAAATTTATAATTATTTTTTTTCAATGAATTTTTAATATCTTGAGTACTAGGTTTAATTTCTTTTTTTACTTTTAAACTATCGATTTTTTCCATACAAATTTCCAATACAACTAATTGTTCGTTAATATTAAGTTTTTTATATAATTCATTATTTTTGATAATAATTTCAATTTTATTAAAATCATATTCATATTCCTTTATAAAAAAATCTAATTTATCAATTAAAATATATAATGGATCATCATTTTCACTCATACTTAATAATTTATAATAATTTATACTTTAAATAAAAAAATAATTAATTATACAAATTTAAATAAAAAAATATTTTTATAATATATTAAAATATATGTTTAAAATAGTAGATTATTATTTTTTACCAATTTTAACAGTTTCCTTATTTTTAATAAATAAATATTATATTAATAAAAAAAAATTCAAGAAATTTAAAGGTATTGATTCTCATATGTTAACAAATGAAGATATGAAATATACTAATATATTTTATACATCATTTCATTATAATTGTGAACCTGAAATATTCATTAATTATATTAATCAAAAATTAAGATTAATTTTAGATGAAGAAGAATGTATTTTTAGGTATAATATAAATCATGAGAATATAAATGAATATTTTTATAATAATAAAGACACAGATAAATTTATTGATGAAATATTTTATATATTAGATAAAAAACCAAAATATGAAGATATTTCAGATATACTTACAAAAAAAAATTTATCAATAATAATTTTAATTTCAAAAGAAGACAAAAGTTTTACTTTTGGTCAAAATCATTTATTAATTGATGGAATAAATTCAATTAAGAATTTAGAAAAATTTTGTGATAATAAATTATTTGACACAAAAATGATACCTAAATTAACTTATTTTCCTATATTAACAGAATTATCAATTATTAATAAAGTACCTTTTATTTTGAAAAAACAATTTTCCATGAAACCTGAATTAGTTTTAAATACAAAAAACTGGGAAAATATTGATTATATGAAACATATTCAAATTGAATCTAGTGTAGATTATGTAAAAGTTATAAAAGAAAGATTACAAAATTTAGTAAAATGTAAAATAAAATTTAGCTATATTATGTTTGCATTAATAATTACAAAATATTTAAATTCTTTAAAATCTGAAAAAAAAAAATTAAGTGTTGGTATTATTGTTGCTTTTTCAAACAATTACAGTTTTAATAATTATTCAATAATTAATTTTTATATCTAT
>MDTB01127422.1_pt1 | contig 12911 bp, 12 predicted proteins | sample 811161 | NCBI WGS metagenome assembly MDTB01 (sample SAMN05326650, study PRJNA326480) | marine metagenome | isolation source: seawater | place: Mediterranean Sea | collected 2009 | reverse complement strand
GACGCTAATCAAAATGATAAAATCATACTTGAAGTTTTTCCAAGTGTTCAAAAAGGGCAAAGTAAGGTCATTGCTAAATCTCTCGAAACGCGTATTATTTTAGTTGGTGAAGAAATGATAGTTGAAGGTCCAGTAAGAACGCAAATTGTTGGTGTTGGGTTATCGGATGTTGAAAATGAAGAAGGAGAAAATGAGCCTAATTTACCCGAGAGTTCACAAAGAGAGACCATAATTGATGCAGAGAATGGTGCCGTATTTAATAAGCCAAGTAATGAAAGTAACAAAAGACAGTTAATTTTTGAGGGTAATGTATCCGTCTCCGATTCTGATTTTAATTTATTATCTAATAAATTAACCGCCTACGTTCACCCTTTTTCAAAAACTGGCTTAATTGACAAAGCGATCGCAGAAGGGAATGATCAGTATCCAGCCCAGATTAAACACCTTTCGGAAGATGGTAAAATGCACTTAGGGAAAGCTGGATCAATAACCTTTTTGGGATCTTCAGGCGATATAATCATGGATGAATGGCCAGAGGTTCGTAGGGATGAGCACTCGAGTATTGCAAATCGACGCGATGCTCAAATTATACTCAAAAGAGATGGCAGCATTAGTTCTAGAGGAGTTGACACAAAGATTTTCAGAGAAAAAGAGAAAGAGGGTCGATAAAATACTGGCAATAATTATAAGTTTTATTTATCAGCATTGAACAAAAAAAGAACAGATTCCGAATATGGTGAATATCGACCCCTCTCAGCTAGTGAGGTGTCCAAGGATAGCAACTGTAAGACTATACAGGATCTGCTAGAAGAAGAGCATCGAAGTGTAGGAAATAGTGACAAGAATAAAGTCAATACACGCGGTCTTAGAAAAACAAAAAGAGATTCTAATCTGTTACTTTCTACAGAAGGATTAGTTAAAATCTATGAAGAGCGTAGAGTTGTTGATGGTATTGATGTTAAAGTTAATGATAAAGAGATTGTTGGATTGCTTGGGCCTAATGGTGCGGGAAAAACAACTTCTTTCTATATGATCGTTGGTTTGGTTCGCCCTGATGCTGGGGAAGTTTTATTTGGATCAAGAAATGTTACGACAATGCCAATGCATTTAAGGGCACGATTAGGTATCGGTTATTTACCTCAAGAAGAGTCGATTTTTAGAAAACTTACCGTATATGAAAATATTATGGCGGTACTTGAAACAATGAATTTCGGAAAATCTGAAATGAAAGATAGGTGCCACGTATTGATGAAGCGTTTTGGTATTGATAAATTAGCTAATAATAGAGCAATTACGCTATCTGGAGGAGAAAAGCGGCGCCTTACAATAGCCCGATCTTTGGTCTCTAATCCCAAGTTGTTAATGTTAGATGAGCCATTTTCAGGGGTTGACCCAATTGCTGTGGGTGAAATTCAAGAAATTGTTAGTCAGCTAAGAGAAGAGGGGTTGTCAATTTTAATTACGGATCATAATGTTCGTGAGACTCTAGGAATTGTTGATAGGGCTTATATGATTTATGAGGGAAAAGTTCTTACTCAAGGAACACGAGATGAACTTGTAAACAATCCAGAGGCTCGTAAATTTTACTTAGGAGATCACTTTCGCATGTAGTGAAAATATTCTGCGAGTAAAATTGTAGATTATCGATATGGCTTTCAAAAAAAGATCAGGTAAACAAAAGAATAATTTATCAGTAGGTGAGTTTTACAAAAATAATTGTGACGAATTAGGATTATCGCTACAAGGTTCAGACATTGGGTTTAACCGTCTAATTAAGGAACCGACAATAAACAGACCAGGCCTAGTTCTCGCAGGTTTTTTTACCTATTTTGCATTTAGACGGATCCAAGTCATGGGTAATTCAGAAAATTCTTATTTAAAAAATCTTTCCAAAGATCAGCGAATTAAGCATTTTACCAACTTATGTAGTAGAAAAATTCCTTGTATAGTAATTTCTAGAGGCCATGAACTTCCAGCTGATCTATTACAAATTGCTGAAAAACATGAAATATCTGTTTTGAAAACTGATATGATTTCAATGAAGTTTATTAACGCAGCTACTATTCGCCTTGAGTGGGAATTTGCACCTGTTACTAGTGAGCATGGTTGTATGGTGGATGTGCAAGGAATAGGAGTAATGGTTAGGGGTGATAGCGGTTCAGGAAAAAGTGAATGTGTTTTAGGTTTAATAGAAAGGGGAGCAAGTCTAGTTGCTGATGATATTATAAAATATCGAGCAATTGAAGGTAGAGAATTAATAGGTACGTCTCCAGTAACTGGTAGGTTTCATATGGAGGTTAGAGGAATAGGTATAATAAATGTACCTGCTATTTTTGGAGTTGCTTCAATGAGAGTTGAGAAACGCTTGGATTTAGTAGTAAGTCTAAAAGCCTCTGATAAAATCGATAACATCGAGAGAGTGGGTATTCGTAAGAAAAAATATGAAATTTTAGGGATCAAAGTTCCTCATGTAGAGCTTCCCGTTGCTGCAGGCCGAGATATGGCTAGTCTAGTAGAAGTGGCTGCACTTGATCAAAAACTTAAGAGTTTTGGTCACGACAGCGCTATTGAATTTGAGGCGAAATTATTGAAAACTATTTCAGAAAAAGGAATAAACTAGCACTGAGCATTTATATTGTTATAGTTCATAAGATCATGGAAGGTGATGCACAAAAATGTAGTAAAAGGTTTATTATAGGAAATAAACTTGGTTTGCATGCCAGACCTGCAGCGATGTTTGTTAAATTAGCAAATACCTTTACCTCCGAAATATGGGTCAAGCTGGATGATGATGAAGTCAATGGTAAGAGTATTATGGGTTTAATGATGCTTGCGGCACCAGCAGGAAGTGAATTGGAGGTTTCTGCAGAAGGTCTAGATAGCACTAATGCCGTTGATGCTCTTGGTGAGTTGATCGAAGGGGGATTTGAGGAATAATCAGCATTACTTGTTTTTGTTCTGAAAGGAATCCTTAAACAAATTTGAATTGAATGGGAAAGGAAATTATATCTATTAGCTCAAATTCAGAGAGAAGATTCCAGGGTGTGGGAGTTTCTCAGGGAATAGCTATAGCCCATGCCTATGTTCGAGGAGACGTTTTTATCGAACCAGATAAATACTCTATAGATCCATCTCAAAAAAATGAAGAGATCCAAAGACTTGAGACTGCATTAGAGGAGACGAAAAAGCAAATTCACAATCTGAAAGAACAAGTTCGTTTAGCTTCAGGATCAAATAAAGAAGAGGCCATATTTGATGCTCATCTTTTGGTTTTAGAGGATCATGAGGTGTTAGATAAGGTGCAAAAGATGATTCTCAATGATGGGCTTAACGTGGAGTACGCTTTTTACGATATAATGGGGCGATATATTCGGGAGCTCAAAAAAATTAATGATCAATATCTTAGAGAGAGAGTGGTGGACATTGAGGATGTAATGAAAAGAGTATTGGTTAATCTTTCGAGTGTAGAAAAAGCCGAACAAAGCGCAACTCATGATCATATTCTGGTTATTAAAGAGTTAACCCCATCTGATACTGCTCAAATTGATCATTCATTGGTTAAAGGTTTTGCGACCGAAGTCGGTAGCTATACTTCTCATGCGGCGATCATAGCAAGATCGCTTGGGTTGCCTGCCGTTGTTGGTATCCGTGGGTTGAGTCATCAATTACATACGGGCAACACAATTTTAATTGATGGTTATGAAGGGCTCGTAATTTTAGATCCTAGTGATGAAACTCTTTCAAACTATAAGCATTTAAAGCAGGAAAAAAATAAAGTATTACAAAAACTTAAAGAAGCGCGATTTGAAGAGCCAGTCACTAAAGATGGGCGCTCAATCATACTCTCTGCAAATATAGAATTTGCTTATGAAGCTTTGCATGCAAAAGAAAATGGTGCGCAGGGTGTAGGTTTATTCAGGACAGAATTTTTTTATCTGAATAGTAAAGGTTTACCTGATGAAGACACCCAAGAGAAAATTTATTCTGAAGTTTCTAATAACTTAGCTCCAGACAATGTAATAATAAGAACGGTTGATATTGGTGGAGATAAAATTCCTACAGAAGACAATGAAGTAGAGCTGAACCCATTCCTTGGTTGGCGAGGTATCAGAATTAGTTTAGATAGGCCGGAAATGTTTAAAACTCAACTTCGGGCGATTTTGAGGTCTGCTCATTCGTCTAGTATTGGTATAATGTTCCCAATGATTTCAACCATTCAAGAGTTGAGGTATGCAAAACAGTTACTTGAAGAAGTTGAAAGTGATTTAGATAATGAAGGTATTCCTTATGGAAAACCGAGAGAGGTTGGAGCTATGATTGAAGTGCCTAGTGCCGCACTTATTTCCAGTCAGTTGGCTAAAGAAGTTGATTTTTTTAGTGTCGGTACCAACGATCTAGTCCAATATACTTTAGCTGTTGATCGAATTAATGAAAATGTTAGTGATTTATATCAACCCGCAAATCCTGCAGTGATTAAGTTGTTAGATCAAACTGTACGTTCTGGACATGATGAGGGTATTTGGGTCGGTGTTTGTGGAGAGATGGCATCCGATCTTTTATTGACCCCGCTTCTATTAGGATTGGGATTTGATGAATTTAGTGTTGGTTCACCTCAAGTTCCTGCAGTCAAATATGCTTTGAGGAAACTTAACTATAGAGAATGTAAAGAGATGACAAAAGAAGCAATTAAATGTGGAGATGAAGAAGCGGTTTTAAACTTATGTAGAGAAATCGCCAATACGGCTTATCCGGAGATTATAAATTAATGTTTCCAAATATCTTTTTAGAAAAAGGCCCTCGAGCACCTGTGCTTAAGAAGAAAAAAGTTATTGATGTTGTAACAAATATAGAAATAAGTTTCTTAAACTTATTTCATACAGAGTTAAAACCCTGAACTCATTAAATGCTCACGTGGCGGAATTGGTAGACGCGCTAGATTCAGGTTCTAGTCCAAGCAATTGGGTGAAGGTTCGACTCCTTTCGTGAGCATATCCTTTATATATGCAATAAAATGGATTTCTAGGTATAAATCTATCAACTATAGAATCTTTTACTTCAGTGCGTCTCTGATTCTCTTAGGAAAGTCTGTAGTTATAGAGTCTACGCCCAAATCTCTGAAGTGCCTCGCTGTCTCAATGTCATTAATGGTCCAGCAGTGAAAAGACAACTGATTTTGGCGTAATCTTTCAATAAAACTCTGTTTCAGAACTTCTTTATTAGCTTGAGTTCCTAGACCGCTTGCTAGAGATAATTTAAGAAACTGGAAAACCTCATTTTCACTTGGAGTCCATTTTGATATTTCTTTTATTTTTTTATATGACTCTAAATAATTGGCTTCAATTTCTGGCCACTGGGATCGACACGATCTAATCACGTTTATATCAAAAGATATAAAACTAATATTCTCTTTGAGTTTTGGTCTCTCCTTAACTTTTAAATCGATCACATGAATTAATGGTTTGATGATTTCAGTTCCACATTTTATCTCAATAAAAAATTTTTTACCCATCGGCAACGAATCAATAACTTGCTCTAATGTTGGAATGCGAGCTTTGAAATATTTTTCATTTTTCCATGACCCTACATCTATTTTTTGAAGTTCGTGGAGGTTGGATTTTTTAACAATAAGTTTGTTTTTCCCTTTGGTTACTTTGTTCGTGTCCTTGTCATGAATTGCAACTATATGGCCATCGCGAGTAAGGTGGAAATCCCCTTCAATGCCATCAGCCCCTAATTCCCAAGCCAATTTAAAAGCGTCCATAGTATTTTCTGGTGCTTCTCCAGAAGCACCACGATGAGCTATTATGAGAGGTTTTGAAAAAGCATTAGTTATTAAAGTTAAATAAACAATAAGAACCAAAATATGATTGATTAATTTATTTTGAGTTCTTTCCATTTGTCAGCCTAACCTTTGTGACCTATCCATTTGTATATAATGGGTTACGGTTTATTTCCATTAAAAGAATGGATTTAAGAAGTCACTAATGTGCTAAATGATACTTGATGCTTCGTTTATTGACTGGCCTTGCCATCGATCCAGATTATAACTCTTTCCTGAGCATCTCTAATCAATGCTATTTTAAAGAATACGTCGTATTACGTTTGGATCCTTTTTTCTTCAACCCTTTGATGTCTTTTAAAATATTTCTTATTTGATTAACCGGTCGATTAGTTTTAGCGCAAATTTCTGAAATGCTTAATGATGTTTTAGAAATTAGCTTTCTTATTTGGTTCTCAACTTTTATTTTATCGTCCTTTGTTAGTCTCGTTCTGCCTGTAGAGGGTTTTGAAATATTATTCTTATGATTCTTTTTTACGCTTATTTTAAAATGAAAATCTTCTTCAAATGTTTGAGCGTATTCCTGTCCAAGTTTTAATATCTCTTTTTCTTTTTGTTTAATTCTTTTTTTTAGGTCTGCAGCGGCCTCTTTTTTTAGTGCAAGAATTTTCTCCTCAAGAGTTTTAATTTTTTGTATTCTATTAACCATTTAATTTAAAATAAAATATTTTATATATTAAAGTAAGTTTATTGCAATAAGAAAGTTATTTGTAAGATATTGTCTACGAGTGGCTTATTCGTTGCCGCCTTCCTTAACATCACTCCTTTCAGTAAAAGTGAATGCATTATGAATTTTACTATAATTTTCATGGGTTACCGCATACTGGAATCCCTTTTTTGTTCCTGCTCCCCCATATTGACCTTGTTTGTTTAATGCTATAAAAAATATATCAAGATTCATGCCCTTGGGATCAATTTTAGCTGCTCTTTTTATTACTTCTTTACATGCTTCGGTAGGATTAAAACCTTGTCTCATAAATTCTACGATCATGAATGAGCAACAGTGTCTTAGTATATTTTCTCCAACACCGGTTGCTCCTGCTGCTCCAATTTCGTTATCCACGTAAAGTCCACTTCCTATGATTGGGGAGTCACCAACTCTTCCCGGTTTCTTATAAGCGAGACCGCTGGTTGAACACCCTCCACCGATATTCTTATTAGAGTCTATCATGAGAAGAGCTATAGTATCATGATTATCATTTGATATTGGTAGTTTATTTTTCTCTCTCCTCCATTCATTCCATTTATTTCTACTTTTGGAAGTGAGAATTTTTTCCTCCATAAAACCCTCATCAATTGCAAACTTTTTAGCTCCAGATCCAGCCAGTTGAACATGGGGTGTTTTTTCCATAACTTTTCTAGCTACTGAGATGGGATTTTTGATTCCCTCCAGTGCCATGACGCTTCCTGCTCCATGATCAGGTCCATTCATTATACATGCGTCTAGTTGAACAACGCCATCTGAGTTAGGTAAACCACCAATTCCTACCGAGCTATTATTAGGATCATTTTCGGTAATATTTATTCCTTTTTCTATTGAATCCATTAATGAACCGCCATTTTTATTTACATTTAAGGCTTTCTTGTTGGCTGCTTCTCCAAATGACCAAGTTGAAATAATTAACGGCATTGATGCATCTGGTTTTGAATTGCTATTAGCTGATCCTGCTTTAACGCATTGAGTAGCGCCAATAATGGTGGCCCCCTTGGCCATTAGGTTTCTTCGGGACAAATTCATGATAAGATATGTTTATAAATTCCTAGGTTGTGAGAAATTAATTCCCAAATAAATATTCGAGAACTTTATTCTATTGGTTAGCGTTTACTACAATTAATGTATAAACAATTAACTAGAATTTAGTAAATCTAATTTAGTTATAGTCTCTCAATAGTAATTTTTTTTAAGAATGCAAGATCCGGAATACGTTAAAAATGCCTTCTCTGGAATTGCAAAAAAATATGTTATTACTAATCACATACTCAGTTTAGGTATTGATATTTTATGGAGAAAAAAAGTTTCTAGGCTAATTGCATTAAAAGAACCAAAAAATGTGCTGGATCTAGCTACTGGCAGTGGAGATCTTGCCATGGAGATAAAACGCAAGTGTCCTAGTTCAAAAATCACTTGTAGTGATTTTTGTCAGCCGATGCTCGATATTGCTAAAAATAGAGGTCTCAAAACTGTGTTAGCCGATGCCTTGTCTTTGCCATTCAATGATGGTGAATTTGATTTGGTTTCTGTTGGGTTTGGACTTAGGAATATGGCTAATTGGTCAAAGGCTTTGCATGAAATGAGAAGAGTTATAAAGAAAAATGGGACTTTGGTTATTTTAGACTTTTCGTTACCTCCTGACCGATTTCGAAAAAAAATTTACGGTTTTTATTTGAACAATATTCTTCCATCAATCGCTGGAACCATTACTCGCCAGAAAGCCGCCTATAAATATTTAGCAAAGACGATTCATGAATTTCCATCAGGCAGTGAAATGTGTGATTTTATTGAGGAGAATGGTTACAAAGAGGCTAAGCACTATCAATTGAGTTTTGGAATTGCTTCTATTTACGTAGCTGAAAGAGCTGAATAAAACTTATGATTATTCGCCAGTATCTTTTATTATTTGTGAATTTAGGATATTAAAATTCTCTTGATCAATAAAGCATATTTCTTTTGAGTCATTAATTCTTGCATAATAAAGCAAATTGTTCCCATCTCTGTTAACCGGTGCAATTTCGATTTTATATTTTATTTCGGTATTGCTCGAATCACTTAGAATGAATTCTATTCTTCTAGTTGGTTTAAGTAATTCAATTTCAGCATCACCTGTATTTTTACTTAGCCATTGTGTTGCTCTTACTGGTAAACTTAATTGTTGTGCTAATGTAAGGGCTTGTGTCTGATCAATTTTTTGAGAAACATTTTCCTCTGCTATACTTGCAGTCCATTGATTGGTTTCAAACTCATAGTTTAGTTCAAGTGGAATTTGTGGTGGATTAGTTGTTATTATTTTTTTAATGCTTGAGATATTAAAAGGAGGCCAGAGATAAAGTTCTTTATAATCTAGGGTCCTGATTGGAATTATTGAAGGAAAGGCAGGGCTAAGTCGTGCTACTGACCCGCTGCCTTTAATAGTTGCGAAATATTGAACAATATCCTGATTTTCTGATAGTTGTCCTTTGACTAATAATTCTTTATTGATGTCAATCAAGTTGGGAGATCCGTCATCCTTTTTAGGTTTCTTTGGATCTATTCCTACTAACTTAAGTGATATTTTTAAGGTAGGTTGGTTGAGTCCCCAGGGTTCTAAATTTCCAGCTGCATCTGCTACGAATTCTCCCACTTTTTCAGAAGCGAGTGATTCTAAAATTTTGTATATTCTTTGTCGATCAGCTTTAGTTTTTGATGAATTTTCAACAATTTGCCATCCATTATTATCCTGAAGTAAATTTACTTTATAGTCAGGTTTTGCTTCGATGTTCATCGCTATCACTGATTTTGGATTAAAGGGAATGAGTCTCTTGTCTCGTATAGTGTTTGGATTAAGGTCGATGGACTTGATGGCTTCGCTCCCTGCCTTGAATATAATACCTGGTCTGTCAGTAACTCTGACATAGGATTCATTTTGAATATCAGATTTAGCAAAATCGATAATTATAAATTCATCATCATCAAATTGTTTAACTTTAATGCTTTTGTAAATTGAATTAAAGTAGCTAGCGGTAATACTTTCAGAATTATCAATATAGTTTTGAGAAGTTAGATTAACAATATTAGATAACCATTCATTGATACGCTTTGAATCAGTTCCAGTATTCAATGGTTTATCAATTATCCAATCAGATTTTTCGATTTTTCTTATAACGCTAAGAGAAGCTCCCGTCTCATCACTTACTTCGATTTCCTGAATTTCCTCAATCAAAGATTTTACAAGTTGAGGATCTCTTAATTTATCAAATGGAATGTCAATTTCATTTCGAGCTTCAGCCCAACAAAAAAATGAATCATTAACTTTATTACTACTCCAATTAGCATAAACAGTTCCGCTGAGACCAGTTTCGTCACCAAAAGTAACTTTTCCGGTATATTTATTATTTTGAAATATTTCTAAAGAAACCGCGCCATCATCTATTCCCATGTCCTTTCCTTGCGTGTCATCCTCCTTAATTTCGAATTTTTTTAATGTTGTAATAGTTTCGAGCATCTTTGTAACAATGTTTGAATCTGCTCGATCTTGAATAGGGTCTGTGATTTCCCAAATTTTATCCTTATTACGGGTAAGAACAATTTTGGTGCCGTTTGTTGATAGAATTAATTGATTAACGGAATCGATATTATCAATCGGTATGGCTTTTAATTTACCAATCGAATTTACAGTAATTTGTCTTCCTTTATTATCCCAAATTACATAACCAAAGAGTACTACTGCAAAAAGGAATAGTAAGTATGTATGTTTGGAGGACATTTATAAAAATTGTTTTCTCATTAGTTTCGCCTTGCGCTCCACATAGCAACACCAAAAAGAAAAGCGCTGGCTGGAAGAATACAAACAATTAGATAAAATAAAGTTTGGTATTTCTCGGCGGACATATTGATTTTATAATTATTGAGATTTGTTGAATTTATGCCAATGCGCTCTTGACGATCTAGGGTCCAGTTAATTGAATTCATGACAAATTCAATATTTAGTTTGGTAGGGATAGGGTCCAAGAGTGTGGAGTTAGCAATAACAACGAGTCTAGAACTATTTATATTTGTGCCATCATCATCTGAAGTGCCTTTTTCAACCATTGCTGCTACGTAAATTGGATTTTCGCTTGGTAACATATCCTGTTCACTTTGTTTTGGGTAGCTTTCAGTATGTTCTAAATCTCCCCAGAATTTAGAATCTGCTATCATAATCGGGGTTGCCACTATTCCTTTATTTAATAACATTTCGTTATTTTCAGCCACAGAGATGGGGCATGTTTGTCCTGCAAAAGTTGTTATTTTACCACCATCATTTGCAGTGATTGGATTTTCTGAGAGAAGTTTACTTTGAACTTCATAGATTTTTTGAGCTCCACCTATGCCAGTGGTTTCTGAAAATAAAACACGATATTTATTATCAACCCTGATTCCAAGTGATCGAAGGAATGGATAAAAGTTGGGCATCTCGGTAGATGGATTTAGGAGGAGAACTAAGGAACCTCTTTGATCTTCCCAATATTTCGTGATTATACCTACTTCTGAGAGTGTAAAATCTGTTTCTGGATTAATTAATATCAGTGAATCTGCATCATCTGGTATTTTGGTGATATTTCCTAAAGTTAACTCTTTGAGATTAAAAAAGTTTTTTTGACTTAAATTTAGAAGTTCCTTATCTGCTGACCTTTTGTTTACTTCTTTAATTCTACCTTTTCCTGCAATTAAATATACTGTCTTGGGTTTATCCTCAGTAACTGCGAGCATTGCGGAAGTGATAGCATCTTCACCTGTGAAAAATCGACCTTGATCATCAAGCAGTTCGGTTTCAGTTAAGCGTTTAGCCTTTCCATCAATCTCAATGAATAGAGAATTTTGATCGATTTCTTTTTCATATTTATTGGTAATTTCCAGAGCCTTTCCCTTATCGATAACGGGATCAAAATGATTGAATGTGATTTTGCCTTCCGAAAGACGAGCATATTCCTCGAGTAACAGTTTAAGTTGTTTGCGGACTTTGGAGCTTTTTAGGAACGCCATCGTAATGATGACTTTTTTATCTAACTGTTCGTTAATATAACTTTTAGTTTCATCTGAAACGCTGAACTTTCTAGTTGTACTCAGGTCCCACCTTAAGTAATCAGAGAATGAAAGGTAGTTAATCAAAATGAAAATCACCAATGCTGATACTATTTGTAGAGTAGTATTGAAGCCTATTTTTTTTCTATTGATACCATTTACCTGATGGCCTCCACCTGAGTCATCTGTATTTGATTTTTCCTTGTCTTTTAAAGGCATGTTAAGCTTTCCACTTGCGGAATTCCAAAATGTTATAGGTCAATAATAGAATAAGAGCAGTAAAGCTCAGGTAGTAAACAAGTTGTCTGGTATCGATTAACCCATTAATGAAAACCTCCACATGATTAACTGTTGATACATAAAATAAACCATTCCTCCATAGATCAGGAACAGGTAAATCTTGTAGTATAAAACCAATTAGAAAATGTAGCATACAAAAAGTAAAGCAAGCCATGGCGGCTACTAATTGATTCTTAGTTAGCGCTGAAGTTAGGCAGCCGATTGATAAATTGAAGATACCCAATAATAAAACAATAGTGTATGCGCCACCAAGTGACCCAATGGCTTCGCTATTTTCTTTTGAGCTAAGCCAAAGTAAAATAAAATTAACAACGCTTGGGATCCATAAGATTATATAGAATAATAGAGAAGAGAAGTATTTTGCTAGGAGCACGTGAATTGTTTTAACAGGTGCGGTTAAAAGGGTCTCGATTGTGCCTACCTTATTTTCCTCAGCAAATAATCTCATTGTGATTACTGGAAATATGAAAAAGTAAGTTAACCAAAAAGAGGTTGAGCTGAAGGTGTAGCCAACAAGAGTTTCATCAATATCATTTTTTCTGAGAATTTCTAATGCGGCAGTAAAAGAAAAGCCATTCAGCAACATTACTAGAGAAACGATTATCCAAGCTATTGGTGAATAGATTATAGATTTAAGTTCTTTCTTTAAAATTATAATCCCTGTCCTATTAAGTAGAAAATAAACTGTTGGTATTACAGTTATAAATATAATTAGAAATAAAATAATGTATTTGGATCTTTCCATTTTCTAATTCTATTTGTCCTTATTTTGAATCATTTCGATATAGGCATCCTCAAGATTTGACCGCTGATAATGAATTTCTCTTATTAGCCAATTTCGTTTTTTTCCCAAGTTCATGATTTCTTCTCTTAAGTCATTGCCATAGTCGATCCGAATTCTAATGAATTTCCAGCCATTCTCTTCTTTTTCGAGTGTAACTTTTTTGATCCCCGATATATTTAATATCGTATCCCTGATATCGTGATCTTGGGATTTAAGCTCTAGGTTGATCG
>MDTB01121848.1_pt1 | contig 12912 bp, 10 predicted proteins | sample 811161 | NCBI WGS metagenome assembly MDTB01 (sample SAMN05326650, study PRJNA326480) | marine metagenome | isolation source: seawater | place: Mediterranean Sea | collected 2009 | reverse complement strand
TCAGCTTGAGCTGAGTGAAGATGAGTTGGATGCTTTTACTTCTCAGTTAGCTGCTGTTTTAGATCATGCAGCTGATTTAGAAGCTTTGAACGTAGATGATATCGAACCGAGCACACACCCATTTCCCCTTAAGAATATTCTACGTATCGATGATCCGGGTGAAGGTTTTAATATCGAAGAAGTGCTTGAAGGCGCACCGAAGGTAGAAGAACGCCAATTTCGAGTCCCTCCGATCCTGGGAGACGCGTCGTGAAAGCAATAGAAATAGCAGAAAAAGTTTCGTCAGGTGAGATTAGTGCCCGTTCAGTGGTCGAGCAACATATCGAAATTATTAACGATATTGAACCTGACGTCAATGCATTTAATCTTGTAACTGCTGAAAAAGCTTTGATCGATGCTGATGAAATAGATTCAAAAATTGCGTCTGGAGAAACTTTGGGCCCATTAGCAGGAGTTCCAATTTCGGTTAAAGACAATCTTTGCACACGCGGAGTTGAGACAACATGTAGTTCGAAAATTTTAGAGGGCTGGAAACCACCTTATGACGCCACGGTGATAGAGAAACTTAAAGAAGCAGGAGCAATTATCATCGGCAAAACCAATTTAGATGAATTCGCTATGGGTTCTTCAACTGAGAATTCTGCCTTTGGACCAACCAGAAATCCGCATGATTTGGAGCGTGTCCCAGGAGGTTCATCGGGAGGTTCCGCAGCAGCCGTAGCAGCAGGATTTTCTCCCCTTGCCCTAGGAAGCGATACAGGGGGATCCATAAGACAACCAGCCGCCCTTTGTGGAGTTGTAGGAGTGAAGCCAACATACGGAAGAGTTTCACGGTATGGGCTCGTAGCATTCGCTTCTAGCCTCGATCAGGTCGGCCCTTTTGCCAATACGGTTTCAGATGCTGCTTTAGCTCTTGAAGTAATTAGTGGTCATGACCCGAGAGACTCCACTTCGATTCCAGAGAAACCACTTGATATTTCAGGAGTTTTAGACGTTGGAGTCAGGGGTATGAGAATAGGAGTGATTGAGGAGCTTTCTGGTAAAGGTTTAGGAGGGATTTCGCAAGACGTGCTTTCTAGAGTCGAAGAAGCCATAAAAGTTCTTTCAAATGCAGGGGCAGATGTTGAATCAGCCTCAGTTCCAGCCTCTGTTTATGGCCTCTCCGCTTATTATGTTATTGCACCTGCAGAAGCATCTTCTAATCTTGCACGGTACGACGGAATACGTTTTGGTCCTAGAACAGAAGCAGCAACTACTGCAGAGACAATGACAGCTACCCGCACAAAAGGTTTTGGTGATGAAGTTAAGCGTCGCATCATGCTTGGCACTTACGCTCTGTCAGCTGGTTACTACGACGCCTATTATGGCAAATCCCAGAGAGTAAGAACATTAATAATGAATGATTTTGCAAAAGCTTATGAGAAATTTGACATTCTTATAAGTCCCACTGCGCCAACTACTGCTTTCCCCTTAGGGGATAAAACTGCAGATCCTATGCAAATGTATTTGCAGGATGTATGTACAATTCCCTCGAATCTTGCAGGGCATCCAGCCATGTCAGTTCCTTTCGGTTTCGGAGCAGATGGAATGCCTGTGGGGATACAAATTCTTGCTCCGGCTATGGCTGAGAGGGAAATGTTCCAAGCTGCAAAAATTCTTGAATCTGAAAGTGGTAACGGCATTGAATAGTCCTGAAATGAATGGGTGGGAAACGGTAATTGGTTTAGAGGTTCATGCAGAATTAGCCACTAAAACTAAAATGTTTTCATCAGCGCTTAATTCTTTTGGCGGGCAACCTAATAGTAATACTGACCCTGTTTCACTTGGATTGCCCGGATCATTACCTGTATTGAATGAAAAAGCCGTGGAGCTAGCGATCAGAGTGGGTTTAGCTTTAAATTGCGAAGTGCAAAAGTCAGTTTTTGCTCGTAAGAATTATTTTTACCCAGATATGCCTAAGGCCTATCAAATTTCTCAGTTCGATTTACCTATAAACAAAGAGGGATGGTTGGAGCTTCCTGACGGACGTCGGATAGGAATTGAGAGAGCTCATCTTGAGGAAGACACTGGAAAAATTACTCATGTTGGGGGCGGAGGAAGAATACATGAAGCTTCTTATTCTTTAATCGACTACAACAGGTCAGGGGTTCCTTTGATTGAAATAGTTGGAGCGCCAGACCTTCGAGGCCCCGATGATGCAAGAGACTATGTTTCTGAATTGCGTTCAATATTGGTAACAATTGGAGCTTCTGATGGGAAGATGGAAGAAGGTTCTCTCCGCGTTGATTGCAATGTTTCAGTCCGACGAGAGGGGACAGAAGAGTTTGGGACGCGCTGCGAAATCAAAAATATAAACTCTTTGCGATCTCTCGGGAGGGCTATCGAGTATGAAGCAAAAAGACAGATTGAAATAATTGAGTCAGGTCAAAAAATTGAGCAACAAACGCGCCACTGGGATGAGGCTGAAGGTCGTACACACAAACTTAGATCAAAGGAAGAAGCTTTTGATTACCGGTACTTTCCAGAACCCGATTTAGTGCCAGTTGAACCATCTGAAGAATGGATAAGAGAGATTTCTGAATCTTTACCTCCACTGCCTAGAGAGCGAAGACACCTACTGGCTGAGGCAATTGGAGTTGAATCAACCGAGACATCTTTGATAGTGCAACGAGATTTGGATAGTTTTGCTCTTCAAGCGATTTCCTCTAATGCTAATAAAAATCGTATTTTAGTGCATTTAGAGAACAATCTTGCCGATGGAATTGGTGAGCTAACACCGGAAGCATTTGCATCTCTCACGGTGATGGAGGCAAATGGCGAGTTAACCGCGACACAGACTAAAACAGTTTTATCGGAATTAGTCGAAGCAGGTGGTGATCCTCAAGAGGTTGCTAAGAGTCATGGTTTTGAATCTATGGACGATTCTGAATTGGAAGAAATAGTTGACCGAATCATTTCAGAACACTCTGATGACTGGATTGCTTTCGCCAATGGTGATGACACTGAAAGAAAGAAAAAATCAGGTTTTTTCGTTGGTTTAATAATGAAAGAAACCAGAGGACAGGCTGATGGCAAAAAAGTTAATCAAATTTTAAGCGCCAAAGCTAATAACTAACTTCCTAGTTTCTGCCAACTGTTACTTCTAAAACGAATATACAAAGTGCAGGAACGAACCAACATTAGAATCCAAATTGATCCCCAAATCCAACCTATGCCGAGATCTAATTTGGCTGTTAGGAGCATTGCAGTAATTGCAGTAATTGCCGAAAGGCTCATTGCTTTTGCAAGGAAACGTTGGTCACCGGCACCTATCAGAATGCCGTCCAGAGCGAATGCTACTCCTGATAATGGGGCCATAGCCGCCACATGTAGAAGAAGAAAACTTGCAAGCTCAATTACCGCAGTATCTTCAGAAAAAATTTCTGCAAAAGGTGCATGAAATATTGCAAGAAAAGAACCTGTTAAAACACCTATTCTAGTTGACCAGATAATAGCCCTTCGACCCATTTCTCGAGCCTCATCTGCATTACCAGCCCCTGAAAGGTTTCCTATTAGTGCCTGCGCTGCTATAGCAATAGCATCCATTGACATGGACAGAAAAAACCATGCTTGGAATCCCACTTCATGTGCCGCAACATCAACATTTCCTAGACGAGCCGCCATGGCTGTAGCGACAATAAATGAAGTTGTCAGTGAGAGATTCCTGATTAAGAGCTCACTGGAACTTCTCAAAAGTTTAATTAAAATGATGAATTTTGGTTTAAGGGAAATTTTATATTTACCTACAGCTTGCCAAATCCACGCTAAGTAAATCAAAGCACCCATCCATTGAGAAATGACAGTAGATGCTGCGGAGGCTCCTATTTTTTTGTCAAAACCATAGATGAGGATTAGTTCCAGACCCAGATTTAAAAGAGCAGTCCCTACTGCCACCCATAGAGGTCTAATTGTGTCTTTGATTCCGCGTAAGTAACCCACTCCTGCAAGCATTATCAACATCGCTGGAGCGCCGAGCATACTGATGCGCAGATAGATGCGAGCCTGATTCAGCAGTTCCCCATCAGCACCTAAAAGTTTTAGCAAAGGGTCAGCAGCAAAATATCCAAGAAAAGCAATTGCAATGCCAAGAAAAAAGGCTAACCATAGACTTTGGATTGCTTGATTCGAAGCTTTTAATGGTTCGCCGGCTCCAGTAAATCTGGCGACTGTTGCGGTAGTTCCATAAGCCAAAAAGAAACAAAGTCCATAAATCAATAGCAGGGCAGCCGACGAAACAGCTAACCCTCCGAGCGGCACAGTCCCTAAGCGGCCTACCACGGCAGTGTCCGCTAATAAATACAATGGTTCGGCTACGAGAGCACCCAAAGCTGGGATTGCTAGAGCTAGAAGCTTTTTATCGCGATCTGGGATGTTGATGATGAAAGTCTAAACCCATTCAAGTCGTCAAAGCATCGATTTGAGCTCTACCCTTCATGTATGAGTGAAAATAAAGAAGTTGATATAAAGCCAAGGTCTCGAGAAGTTACAGATGGCGCTAGTAGGGCACCAGCTCGCGCGATGTTGCGTGCTGTAGGTATGGGGGAAGAGGATTTCTCAAAAGCGCAGATTGGGGTAGCTTCATCGTGGAATGAAGTTACACCGTGTAATTTGCCGTTGGACGCACTTGCAAAAAGGTGTAAAGAGGGGGTATCTCACGCCGGTGGATTTCCCATGGAATTTACAACTATTGCAGTAAGTGACGCTATTTCCATGGGTCATGAAGGAATGAGGGCGAGTTTAGTAAGCAGAGAGATTATTGCTGACTCTGTTGAAGCCGTCATGCATGCCGAAAGACTTGATGCATTTGTTAGTTTTGCAGGTTGCGATAAGTCACTACCCGGGATGCTTATGGCGTCAGCACGCATAAACCTTCCATCAGTTTTCGTATACGGAGGTTCAATAATGCCGGGGGAGCATAATGGGAAATCTCTTGACATCGTGAATGTTTTTGAGGCGGTGGGGGCCCATGCGGTAGGTGATATTGACGATGAAGAGCTGCTTTCCATCGAGCGAGCTGCTTGTCCCACCATGGGGAGCTGTGCAGGAATGTTTACTGCTAACACGATGGCTGCTGTGGGAGAAGCACTGGGTATGTCATTACCAGGATCGGCATCTGCAGCAGCAGTTGATAGCAGACGTTCAGATGTGGCATATGCAAGTGGGACAGCTGTGATGAAACTATTAGAAGCTGGCATCTACCCCCGCGACATAATGACTCAAGCAGCATTTGAAAATGCAATCGCGGTAGTGATGGCTCTAGGTGGCTCAACTAATGCTGTTTTGCATCTCCTGGCAATAGCTTTTGAAGCAGGCGTAGATCTTCAATTAGAAGAATTCAACCGTATTGCCGAAAAAGTTCCACACCTTGCAGATACGAAACCACATGGTCTTTATCACATGGTTGATATAGACAGAGTGGGAGGTGTCCCTGTGGTGATGCAGATGCTTTTGGAGGAAGGTTTGTTTCATGGAGATGAAATAACTGTCACAGGTCTAACTGTTAAAGAAAATTTAGAACTTCTTGATCCGCCAAAGCCTGACGATGATGTAATTCATTCCTTTGATAATCCAATACATGACATAGGAGGAATAGCAATCCTTAGAGGTTCCTTGGCGCCTGACGGAGCTGTTGTGAAAGTCGCGGGAATAGATGTTGACAGGTTTGATGGTCGGGCCAGAGTATTTGACGGTGAAGATATGGCTATGGAAGCGGTTTTGGACGGGAAGATAGAGGCTGGTGACATAGTAGTGATCCGTTATGAAGGCCCTAAAGGCGGTCCAGGCATGCGTGAGATGCTTGCCATTACAGGTGCTATGAAAGGTGCCGGCAGAGGGAACGATGCAGCTCTAATTACTGATGGCCGATTTTCTGGTGGGACGCATGGTTTCTGCGTGGGGCATGTCGCTCCGGAAGCAGTTGACGGAGGTCCGATAGCCCTTGTAAAAGAAGGTGACCGAATTGTTATAGATGTTCGTGAACATTCAATTGAACTTCTAGTTGACGAAAATGAATTAGAAAAACGGCGAAACGAGTTAAAACCCTTTAAACCGCGCTATGAGTCCGGTTTCTTGGCTAAATATGCGCGATTAGCGGCAGGGGCGGACCAAGGAGCTGTCACGAAGGCATAAAAAGGGTTGTTTGCTATTAGCTTCCCAGCGATACTGGATAGATGCGAGAATTTTTCGTAGGTGTAGTAGTTATTTAACGTGTGCCATTAAGGGTGCACGATTTGACCTCCCTATAGGGAGGTCAATTGTTTTTAATCAAGTTCTTATATAAAAAGATTTAATCTGAGAAAAAAATGACCAGTGAAAATATAGATGGCGGCAAGGCTCTAATTAGGGCTCTGGAAAAAGAAGGCGTGGAAGTTATGTTCGGGCTTCCCGGCGGAGCGATACTGCCCGTGTATGACCCGATCATTGATTCAAACATCAGACACATACTTGTCCGCCATGAGCAAGGTGCTGGACACATGGCTGAAGGTTACGCCCAAGCAACCGGCAAGCCTGGTGTAGCTATGGTGACTAGCGGCCCGGCAGCTACGAACATTGTCACGCCCTTATGTGACGCGTATTTGGACTCAATACCATTGGTGGTAATTACTGGGCAAGTGCCTTTAGCTGCGATCGGCACAGACGCGTTTCAAGAATGTGACACCACCGGGATCACAATGGGAGTTACAAAACATAATTTCCTAGTTAAAGATGCACAAGATATTCCAAGAATAGTAAAAGAGGCATTCCATATAGCGACCACAGGTCGACCAGGTCCAGTACTGATTGATGTACCTAAGGACATTGTTGATCCTAAAAATCCAAGGTCAAAGCTTAATTGGGTGGAGGACCCTGAAATGGATTTGCCCGGCTATGACCCGGAAAAAAACTTCGACCTCTCTGGAATAGAGAAAGCCGTAGAGCTTATACAAAATGCAGAGAAGCCAATTTTCTATGTTGGAGGCGGAATTCTCAAATCAAGAGCAGCCGAAGCCCTCAGAGAACTAGTAGAGATTACAGGGATTCATGTTGTAACAACTCTTATGGCTCGAGGAGCTTTTCCTGATAGTCATGATCTTTGTTTAGGGATGCCTGGAATGCACGGAAACTATACAGCTGTAACTTCTATGCAAAAAGCTGATTTGTTAGTGGCTTTGGGTGCCCGTTTTGACGATCGTGTCACCGGTAAAGTCGACGGTTTTGCACCAGATGCAAAAATAATTCACGTAGACATCGACCCTGCAGAAATTGGAAAGGTCAGAAAACCGGATGTAGCTATTACTGGCGATTGCCGATTAGTAATTGAGGCAATGGTTGACTTGATAAAAAAACAGGGAGTTGCTTCAACAGACCGTTCAGAATGGAAATCGATTATTAGTGGCTGGCAAGAACGTTTTCCTCTTACATATGAAAACTCTGAACCTGGAAGCAAATTGAAGCCTCAATATGTTATTGAGCAACTTAGGGATTTAGCCCCTGATGATGCAATCGTTGCTTCGGGAGTTGGCCAGCATCAAATGTGGACAAGTCAATATTGGAATTTTGATAGTCCATATACTTGGATAAATTCCGGTGGATTGGGGACGATGGGATTTTCGATACCTGCTGCGATTGGAGCAAAAGTAGGAAACCCTGACCGGATGGTTTGGGCAGTTGATGGAGATGGTTGTTTCCAGATGACAGCACAAGAGCTTGTAACTGCAACAGTTGAAAATATTCCAATAAAAGTCGCACTACTCAATAATTCGTATTTAGGCATGGTTCGCCAGTGGCAGGATATGTTTTATCAAGAAAGATTTTCAGAAGTATTCCTCTCTGAGGATGTGCCAAATTATAAGGCATGGGCAGAGTCAATGGGTTGTGTCGGTATTCGAGTTGACAGTCCCGAGGAAGTTCCAGAAGCAATAGCTAAGGCTAATGAGATTGAAGATAGATCAGTTGTAATAGATTTTAGAACTGCCGCCGAAGAACATGTTTATCCTATGGTCCCGTCTGGCCAAGATAATTCTTCAATTGTTGTTCCTCCATCTCAAGAAAGCCAAGAACGGTGAAAAAGAATCAACCGAATTACAGAACTTTAGTTGTAACCGTCGATAACAAGTTTGGTGTTTTGGCACGCGTTAGTGGCCTTTTTGCCCGCCGTGGCGTAAATATCAAGTCTTTAGCTGTTGCACCTACTGATAAAGTAGAATTTAGTCGTATAACCGTTGATCTCGACATAGAGCTTGAATCTGTTTCTCTGGATCAAATAATAAAACAGCTAGACAAACTCATAAATGTTGTCGAAATACGAGCTTTAGATCCTGATAAGTCAGTCGAAAGAGAGTTGATGATCGTCACAGTCAAAGCTGAAGCCAGTCAAAGAGATGAGCTAGTTGATCAGTTAGATAAAGTTGGGGGAAAGGTACTAAACATTGGGACCGAAAGCATGATGCTTTCACTGGTGGAAACCTCATCCGTAATTGACGATTTTGAATCTTTTTTAAGCAATTTTGGCATAGTTGAATTACAACGAACAGGTCGTGTTGCTCTAGATTCGTTATGAATAAATAAATCTTAAATAGTAGAAGAAAAACAATTAGGAGAAATTCGTGGTAAATATTTTTTATGAAAACGATGTGAATCGTTCAGCGATATCAGATCGCAAAGTAGCAATTTTGGGCTACGGGTCACAAGGTCATGCTCACGCTTTGAACCTAAAAGAATCCGGAATTGATGTATGCGTAGGGTTGCGAGAGGATTCTGGTTCTATCGCAAAAGCTGAAGAAGCTGGACTTACAGTCCGTTCTCTTTCCGAAGCATCAGACTGGGCAGATGTAATCATGCTTTTGCTGCCTGATACAGACCAAGCAGCAATTTACGAAGAACACATTGCTCCAAATTTGAAAGCTGGGGACGCCATTGCTTTCGCTCATGGCTTTAATATCCGTTTTGATCTGATCGCACCGCCTGATGACATAGATGTCATCATGATTGCCCCCAAAGGGCCAGGTCACTTAGTTCGCAGAACTTATGTGGAGGGTGGAGGCGTACCTTGTCTGATTGCTGTAGAGCAAGACCCCACGGGTGGAGCAAAAGATCTAGCCCTAGCTTATGCAGATGGGCTGGGAGGGGCTAGAGCAGGAGTTATTGAGACGACTTTCACCGAAGAGTGTGAGACAGACCTTTTTGGTGAACAGGTAGTGCTTTGTGGAGGACTTACTGAGCTAGTTAGAAGTGCTTATGACACATTAGTTGACGCGGGGTATCAGCCAGAGATTTGTTATTTCGAATGTCTTCATGAATTGAAGTTGATCGTAGATCTTATGTATGAACAAGGCATAGGAGGTATGCGTTATTCAGTTTCCGATACTGCTGAATACGGCGACTTGACTCGTGGTCCTCGAGTGGTAGATGACCATGTAAGAGAAACAATGAAACAGGTCTTAGACGAGATTCAATCTGGAGCTTTTGCAGAAGAATGGGTGAAAGAAGCTCATTCTGGTAGGGAAAACTTTTATGCTTTGGAAGAAAAAGGGCGCCAACATCGCATTGAGCAAGTTGGTTCTAAGCTTCGTGACATGATGCCATGGATTAACGCTGGCAAAGTATCTGTGCAAGATGCATCAGGTGGTCAGGGTTAATAAATTGGCGTGGGGAAAGACACGTATCTCGTCGACCCGCTATCAGAAGGCGAGCTGATCTGTAGCGTGAAGTTCCCGCAGATTCGACCTCAGTCGTTCGCCGGTCATCTGAAATTGACCTAAAGTATGAGAAATTGAACAGAGATAAAAATGACTGGGAAGAACTTAGTCGCCGTGCAGCGTTTGCTTCCCATCGATTGATCGGTTGGATTTATTGGGATCCGAGGGCCATTGCAAATTATGAAGCTCTTGGAGTTCCAGACGGATTTGGTTATTACGTGTCTACCCGCGCGGCTACTCTAGGGAAAGCTGGAAATAAAGCAGTCTCTGCGTCTTTTTACTCGATACACCCAGATTTTATTAAAGCAAGTCTTGATAATTGCCGCGAACATACAACTTTCGAAAAAGCGGCAGGAGCTAGAGACGCCGCTGTAGCTCCTGGTTTACAGCAGTTAACACCAGAAATCTGTGAACCTTTAGCAACGATGTCTCCCGCTCTTTGGAATGCAGCAGAAAAACTTCCTTTATCTGGCCGCGCTTTATTTGCATCGTTACTGGATCGGCCACGCCATGAAGACCCGCTCACATCAGCTTGGTTAGCTGTTAACGCCATCCGTGAATGGCGGGGTGATACTCATTGGGCAATCATGACAAGCGAAAATATTGACGGAACTATGGCGGGCATTCTGGACAATGCCAAGCACAATTATGACGACCAATGGCTTCCACGTAGCAGAGGCGCAGACGATGAAGCGATCAGTTTTGCATTTAAAAAGTTAGCAGAGCGTGGTTTGGCGAATGGAGAAGAAGTTACAACTAAAGGTTTGGAATTCAGAGAAGAGCTCGAAAGAAAACTTAACAATATGGCAAGTGCTGCTTGGCGTAATCTTGGGATTGATCAAACGATTCAGTTTCTCGAATTGATAGAACCAGTAGGTTCGCGCTACATGGATCATATTGATAGGACAGCTGGATCAAAATGGATGCCAGCTGGGCGAGAAGTCAGGAGTTAGGTAGTTCTGGCGTCAGCTCATCCGCTGAACTATCATCGCCATTCCTTGTCCACCACCAACGCACATGGTTTCAAGTCCGAATTCTTTGTCTGCGTCTTCTAGTCCATTTATAAGTGTTGTCATTATTCGGGCACCAGTCATTCCAAATGGGTGACCCAAAGCGATAGCTCCACCATTTACATTCAATTTGTCATGATCTATACCAGTTTCTTCTGCTGAAGGAATAACTTGCGCCGCAAAAGCTTCATTTATTTCGACTAGGTCTATGTCGCTAATTGCCATATTGGCTCTTTTTAGGGTCTGGTTAATTGCATCAATCGGACCTAACCCCATGACCTCTGGATTCAGGGATGAAACTCCTGAGGCCACAATTTTCGCTAGCGGAGTTACTCCCAATTCTGAAGCTTTTTCTTCACTCATTACGACTACGGCAGCAGCACCATCATTCAAAGGACAAGCATTACCAGCAGTAACAGTTCCATCAGGACGGAAGACAGGGTTTAGCTGTGAAACATTTTCATATGTTGTTCCAGCTCTTATTCCATCGTCGGCTGTGACTACAGTTCCATCCGGAACTGTGTATGGGGTTATTTCACGCTCAAAAAAACCTCGAGATGCAGCGGCTTCCGCGCGATTTTGCGAACGCACCCCCCATTCGTCTTGATCTTTGCGCGAAACTCCCTTACTTTGCGCTACGTTTTCGGCAGTTTGTCCCATTGCTATATACACATCTGGCAAACCTTGGGGTGGAGTCCAAGTTTCCACCCCTTCTCCGGTCCTTTCAGCGGTCCGAGTCTCCGCATCTTTAAAAGAGTCGTTATGCGGTCCGGTATCGGAGGCGCCAAATTGGTAGCGACTTACGCATTCGACACCCCCGGCAACAAACACATCCCCTTCCTCAGCTTTAATTGCATGAAAGGCCATGCGGATTGTTTGCAAGGAAGATGAACAGTACCGGTTTACTGTCACTCCAGGAGCGTCTATTCCGGCTAAGAGACTTGAGATGCGCGCAATGTTATAACCTTGTTCTCCACCAGGTTGACCGGTTCCCCACAGAACATCTTCAACTAAATCATTTTGAAGTTGTGGAACCTTGGAGAGGACATCTTTAATTATAAAAGCTGACATGTCATCAGGTCTGGCTTCTGCCAGACTTCCTTTATTTGCTCTACCTATAGGAGTTCTTGAAGTCGCTACTATTACAGCATCCGGCATTATTAACCTCTCAATTTTTTATCGAATCTGCCGAGATCCTAACCGGCAGAAATAGACCTTGTTTATTTTTGCATAAAAACTTTAATTAGTGCGCTTTACTAGAGTCAGTCCGTCACCGACCGAGAGCATTACAGAAGAGACTCTGTCATCTTGATAGACGTGATCATTGAAGTTCCGGATAGAGACAGTATCTTCGTCAGAAATTTTTGGGTCAACCACTCTGCCCGACCATAAAACATTATCGATTGCTATTAATCCATGATCTGACAATCGAGGCACAATCTGTTCATAATATTCCTTGTAACCACCCTTATCTGCATCAATGAAAGCAAAATCGATTTTTTTATCATCGGGCAAATTAGCTAAAGTCTCTTTCGCTGGTGCAATAACAAGATCAATTTTTTCAGCTACACCGGCTTTTTTCCAGTAGTCACTAGCTACTGAAGTCCATTCTTCAGAAACATCACAACATAATAGTTTTCCATTCGGCGGCAGAGCTTTTGCAATGGCCAAAGATGAATAACCCGTGAAAGTTCCTATTTCAACAGCAAATTCGGGTCTGATTGCAGCGACTATCATGTAAAGAAAAACACCTTGGTCCTGCGCTACCTGCATGGCAGAAACGCGTCCCAATCTAGATGTAGTTTCGATAAGAGATTTTTGTGTTTCATCGGGTTGTGAAGTGTGGCCCAAGATGTATTCGAATAGTTTTTCATCGAGAAAAAAAGAGCGATGGTATGTATTTCCGTCTGAAATGTTCGAATTATTCTGCATATAGTTTTCTATCCTTGATATTTACTAATAATGGATTACTAAAGTAGTAAATGCAGAGGTTAGTAAAGAACTTTTGAGCATACTCAAATGGGCTTAGGGGGAATGATGACGAAAATAGACCCGCAAGAGCAATGGAAATTGCTTATAGGAGGCGAGTGGGTAGAAACCTCAGGAACATACCCAGTGGTAAATCCTTACACTATGGAGGTAGTAGGTCACGCTCCGGAAGCATCTCTGAGTGATTCAACTGATGC
>MDTB01235821.1_pt1 | contig 12913 bp, 11 predicted proteins | sample 811161 | NCBI WGS metagenome assembly MDTB01 (sample SAMN05326650, study PRJNA326480) | marine metagenome | isolation source: seawater | place: Mediterranean Sea | collected 2009 | reverse complement strand
TATGCCTGCAGTTTTTGCTGAAGCAGGTATGGAACATGCTAGACAATACGGAACTACTTTTGAACAATTTGCAAAAATTTCGGTAAAGAACCATCACCATTCAACAATGAATCCTAAGGCTAGATATCAAATTGAGACTCCGCTTGATGAAGTTATGAATGCAGAAATGATTTCTTATCCTAATACAAAATTAATGTGCTCAGTTAATGTTGATGGGGCTGCAGCCGCAGTTTTAGTTTCAGAGAAGAAAGCTAAAGAGCTTGGTATGCAAAGAGCAGTTAGAATAAAAGCTTCTGTCATGACAAGTGATCCTTACCAAGAAAGAGATCTTGTAATGCCGGATGTAAATTCTTGCACTCGAAAAGCTGCTACTGAGGCTTATGAAATGGCAGGTCTCGGTTCGAGCGATGTTGATCTAGTTGAATTACATGATTGTTTTGCCACAGCAGAGATGCTTCACTATGAAAACCTTGGTCTTTGTGACGATGGAGAGGCTGGAAGATTGATAGACGATGGAGAAGTTGAACTAGGAGGAAGGATTCCGGTAAATGTATCTGGTGGCCTATTATCAAAAGGTCACCCTTTAGGAGCTACAGGTATAGCTAATATATATGAAGTATGCACTCACCTGAGAGGTGAGGCTGGCCAAAGACAGGTAGAAAATGCAAAAATTGGCATGACTCATGTCATAGGACTTGGAAGTGCTTGTGGAATACATATTCTAGAAAAAGTATAGCCTCTAATGCTGGTTGGTGTTGTTAGTGATACGCATAACAACCAAAAAAATATTGATAAAATAATTTCGATATTTAACCAAGAGAAAGTTGATTTCGTAATTCATACTGGAGATATTGCAAGTTCAAAAGCCTTAGAACGATTTTCTGAACTTAATTGTAAATTAATTGGTGTTTATGGAAACAATGATAGGGAAGAAATTGGTCTAAACGAAGTCGCTAATAGATATAATTTTAACTTCCAAGAACCTCCTTATCCTATAACAATTCAAGAAAGGTCTATCGTGATCTTTCATGAACCGGATAAAATTGATTGTTACCTCGAAAAAAATAAAGACATTGATGTTATTCTTCATGGGCATACACACAGGTATAGAAATGAAAGTAAAAATGGAGTTTTAATATTCAATCCTGGTGAATCTGCTGGGATGTCAAAAGGAAGAAATGCTTTAGGATTTATTGACTTGAAAAATCTAGTTGTCAAAAGAATCTTTTTTTGAAATATAAATATAAAAATAAAAAAATAAGATGAAGAGGCAAGGTAAATAACAATGGTCTCAAGGCTCTTGTAGAAAAGTTATTTTCAAGAAATACATTAAAAAGAAAAGTAAAAATCGAAGGTGCGTAATCTGCAGTAGATATCTGTATTTGAGCGGGAGTTAGAAATAATATTAATGAAAAAGTGAATATTCTAAAATACAAATCCCTATTGAATAGAGCAAAAAGATGACTGGTTAAAATCGATGCTAGTATGTAAGTTAACCAGAACATCAAATCACTTTAAAAGGTCAAGAATACTTTTTTCAATCAAATCTCTTCTCCACATAGTTATATCACTGCAAGCATTGGCAATGCCATCAGCTAGCACTTTCCTAAGGAAATCTTTCTGATTTTTTTTAGAAAAAAATAAAGTTGGATTGATCTTATTTCTGCTGGAAATACTTAAAACTATCTTATTCATTTCTTTTAGTAAATAATCTTCTTCGCTTTTAGAAATGCATCGTTTGATGTCATAAGGAACGAAGTCTCTAGTGAAAGTCTGATTTATAAGTTTCTCTATGTCCTGTTCCAGCCATTCTAATTTGTCAGATTTTATAAGTTCATTTTTCTGTTCTGAATACAGATGAATTAAATACTCCACATCTAGTGCTGCATACTTTAATTGCGCGTCAGAAAGTGGTCTTCTAATCCAGTTGGATCTGGTTTCCTTTTTGTCTAAAAATATTCCTAGTTCGTTTTCAACCAGAGCTTGATAGCTTATAGAATAATCACCATTTAAAAAGGAATTGGCAATTTGTGTATCATAAATATTTTCCATTCTTTCTTTAGTCCAAGAATAAACAGCCTCAAGATCTTCCTTGCAGGAATGAAAGATTTTGGTCACTACAGTTGAGTTCAGGAAGTTAGCTTCATTGCCTGGATCACCTATCGCGATTGCATCAATTAAATATATTTCTTCTCCATCATTTATCTGTAAGAGAGAAAGTCTCATATTATCTTTAGTAGTTCTGCGAAATTCTGTATCTACTGCAATGAATGGTTTAGTCAAAAACTCTTGATTTAAGACACTCAGGTCTTCAATTTTATTAATTAAGGTAAACAATATAATCTATAATTTAAATATTCTTCTGGTTATAAACTACATCAACAATATCTTTTTCAGGCGTGAAACCCGATACTGCCATTTTAAGAATTTCTTTCAAAGCCAGAGTGTCTCCTGATTTCTGTGCCTCTTTTATCATGTAAAGATATTCTGATAATTGCTTTCTAGATAAGGAATCTTCTTGCGCTTTAAAAATCCTTTTATGTTCAGTGAGGCTTATATTGTCGCCAATTAGTAATTCTTCATAAAGCTTCTCTCCGGGTCTCAAGCCCGTAAACTTGATTTCTATGTCACCCTCAGGATTTTTATCATCTATAAGTTCCATTCCGCTGAGACTGATAAGTCTTTTTGCTATTTCAATGATCTTGACCGGCTCGCCCCTATCAAGGACAAATACGTCTCCACCTTCCCCCATGGCGCCAGCCTGAATAACAAGCTCAGCTGCTTCAGGGATTGACATAAAGTATCTTATAATTTCAGGGTGAGTAACAGTTATTGGCCCCCCCATCTTGATTTGCTGTTGAAAAAGAGGAACTGCAGATCCCGATGACCCTATTACATTACCAAATCTAACCATCGTCATCTTCGTCTTCTTATCTTCAACCATTGACTGAAGTATTAATTCTGAAAATCTCTTTGTCGCTCCCATTATATTCGTTGGTCTCACGGCTTTATCAGTAGAAATTAAGACAAATGTCTCAACAGCTGATTCAAGAGCTGATTCGGCACAGATTTTTGTGCCCATAATATTATTAGAAACTGCCTCAAAGGGATTTTCTTCTACTAGAGGCACATGCTTATATGCAGCCGCATGATAGACAGTATTTATTTTAAACGAAGTGAAGACTTCTTTTATTCTGTCTTTGTTCGTCACATTTGCAAGAATTGTGTATAGGTTTACCTCTGATGAATAATTTGAAATCTCATTTTTTATAGAAAAAAGCGCATATTCATTAGAATCTAACAGAATAATCTTACTCGGTTTATTTTTTATTACTTGTCTACTAATTTCTGAACCTATTGACCCTCCAGCTCCTGTGATAAGGACTACCTTATTTTCGATATTTCTATTCAAAAGTTCTTGATTAGCTTCTACCTCTGTTCTGCCCAGAAGATCAGCTGTATCAACTTCCTTAAGTTCAGAAACAGAAACTTTACCTTGAGCTAAAGCTGCTAATCCAGGTAATATCCTAACTTTGATAGAGAACTTTTCTATTTCTCTCAAAAGATTTTTAAGATTGGATTTAGAAGAAGAAGGCATTGCTATTAGGACTTCATCTACTTTTCCTTTTATAGCTAATTTCTCAAGTTTTTTAGGATGAAGTACCTTCAAGCCACCTATATAAGAGTTTTGCAGATTTCTATTTTTGTCTATAAAAGCTATGGGCTGCATTTCTTTACTCACTCTTAAGGCTCCAGCAAGTTGCATCCCTGCTGACCCTGCTCCATATATAACTACTCTTTTTTCATACTTATGACTAGAAAGAATATTATTCGCAGTGATTCTCGAAATAAAAATTACAAAAATAGATGATAAAAAACCTACAACCCATTCTTGAAAAGAAAATAGACTGTCATAGGATATATTTAAAAAAGGCAGTATAAGTTCTGCATAAACTAAACTTGCTAATATATTCAATAAAACGACAGTAAACATTGCCTTCAAAAGAAGATATATGAATGCAAAATCTATGAATCTTAAAATAGAACTGTAAACTCCAAATAAATAAAATATCAAAACTGAAGAAGAAGGAACAAAGAGAATTCTTAATAACTGATTGAAGTCTATGTCTGCTATATCATGTCCTAATATGTAAAGGCTTACAAAAATACTAAAAGAAATAGACAAAAAATCTGTAATTGCAGCGATTAATTTTTTAGTTGACCTATTGGAGGCTAAAATTCTATCTTTAAGATTCATCTTCTGGTGCCCGGGGCCGGACTCGAACCGGCACGAAGTCGCCTTCGAGGGATTTTAAGTCCCTTGTGTCTACCAATTCCACCACCCGGGCTTGTTAAGCATTATAGTTGATCTTCCAAAAATAAGGGTAGTTAGAAATTAATAATTTGTTGAGAAACTTCTTCCGCTAATGCTAATGAAGATGTCAATCCAGGCGAAGAATAACCTAGAATGCTTAGTAAATAGCTTTCATCTACATTTTGCTTATCGATTACAAAGTCATCAAAGCCTTGTAAAAGAGGCCTAATTCCTGAATATGTCGGTACAAGTTCTTCAAGTTTTATTGCTGGCCAATAATTTTTAATAGATTCAAAAAATTGCTTACGTTGATCAATTGAAACTTCATAAGTAATATCACTCACGTCATAAGAGGACGGTCCAAACCTTATACCTTCACCTAAATCGATAGTCGCATGTATGCCTAAGCTATAGGTACCTGGAATAGGATATATTAGGTGGTTAAGCTTTTCATTACCGGTATATGAATAGTACTCACCTTTCTTGTAAAGAGGCTTCAATTTTTGTTCTCCATTGAAATCATTGAAAATTTTATAAGCATTAAGACCTCCTGCATTCACAACTTTTTTGGTATCTAAGACAAACTCAGTCGAATTATTTAAATCTTCTACAATAACCTTGAATGAACCATTTCGATGATCAATTTCTTTAAGTTTATTTCCTAATAAAAGTAATCCTTTGTTATCTAAAAATTCATTTTTTAAGGATTCTATAAATGCATGACTATCAAATATACCTGTTGAGGGCGAAAAGATTGACGTTCTATAATTTAAAAAATCATACTGTTTAATTGTTTCGTCATTAATCACTAAGTCATTTACGCCACATTTATTGGCATTATCAAAAATTTCAAATAATCTCTTCTCTTCCTTTTCAGTTGTAGCAAGAATAAATTTTCCACACTTGATATATGGAAGATTGTGATCTTCAAGATATTGATAAAGAAGCTCTTTACCACGAACACACAACTTAGACTTTAAGCTCCCTTCTTTATAGTAAATACCTGCATGAATTACTTCAGAATTTCTGCTTGAGGTCTCTTGAGCGAGAGTATTATTTTTTTCAATCAAGATTACTTCTTGATCAAGTGAAGCAAGTTTCTGAGCAATAGCGACTCCAGAAACACCTCCTCCCACAACAAGACAATCTATTTTAAAAGTTTCCATTTTAGTTTTGAGGCTGAGGTCGGAATCGAACCGGCGTAGACGGATTTGCAATCCGCTGCATAACCACTTTGCTACTCAGCCCTATGTATATTCTAAATATCTGAATCCAATAGACCAGTTATTTAATTAAATTTAAGTAACTTTTGAAATATCCATAAAGGCTTTGAAGAGAAACATAAGCAGCTAACCAAAATAGAAATAATGTTAATGTAAAGAAGTCTTCTCCAAAATTTGGGGAAATAATTAAGAAAGATAAAGCGGTAATTTGAAGTGTTGTTTTACTTTTAGCAACAAAGCTTACTTGAATTGGATTTTTGCCTTTTCTTTGAGATAAATATTGTCTGAGTGAAGATATGATTATCTCTCTCGCAATTATGACTAAGGATGGGAACAACAGTAATAAGGTAGTGTGAAATGATAAAAGATAAACAAGGCAAATTATAACCAATAACTTATCTGCCATGAGGTCTAATAATGCTCCAACTGAAGTTGTAGTGCCTGTCTTCCTGGCAATATAACCATCAAAATGATCGGTGAGTCCTGCAATAACAAATAAGCTGAGAGCAAACCAATTATTCGAACTCATTTCCGGAGTTACTAAATACAAGACTGGAAATATTAAAAGAATCCTTGAAATAGTAATATAGTTAGCCATAAATATTAATCATGTAATGCATTATAGATAGATTTAGCTGTATTTTTTCCTATTCCTGAAACCTCACTAATATCTTCTATGCTGGCTCTTTTCATTTGTTCCAAAGAACCAAAATATCTCAAAAGAAGCTTTCTTCTGACCATCCCGACTCCTTTAATATCATCAATTGAAGACTTCATTGATGATTTTTTCATTTTCTTCTGTTGACTAGAAATAGCATATCTATGTGTTTCATCTCTAATCTCTTGAATAAAATTATGGAAAGTAGACCCATTTTCAACAAAGAAACTTTTGTCATTTGATAGATGGATTTGGTCAAAGGAAGATTTTCTTCTGACACCTTTTGAAATGGATATAATATTTATATCTTTTATCTTCAATTCATCAAATTTTCTAAGGATTTGTTTTAAATGAGTTTTTCCTCCATCAATAATAATCAGGCTCGGCAGATTTTTTTCATCTATATTACCAAACCTTCTCTCAATCAATTCACCCATAGAGCCAATATCATTTCCACTATTTACTTTGCTTATGTTGTACGTTCTATAAAGGTTTCTAGCTTTTCCTTCAACTGAATACACCACACATCCTGCAACTGCATTTTTTCCAGCGTGATGGCTAATATCATAAGATTCTATTGAACTGATATCGTGCTTTAATTGCAAACCTGATTTTAACTTCATTAACTTATATTCAATATCCTTATCTATCCTATTTTTTTGAAAGACGTATTCTGTATTTGTCTTACAAACATCCAAAAGACCTCTATCTTTTTTACCTGGTTTTGTAATTATTGAGATTCTTTTCGAAAATTTTGTAAAAAGTGCACTCTCCAACAATTTTTTATTTTTAATATTTGAATTGATAACGAGGGCAGCAGGACACTCATCGGAAGATAAATACCTCTGTGTTATAAAAGTTTCTAAAATATCCTGTTCTTCTAAGCTACCATTATCACTATATATGAAATTTCTATGCCCTGTTACCCATCCCTGATTGACTGAAGTAACACCTATTTTGATGGAATTTTTAAGTATAGAAATATAGATAGCATCTCTGTTTGCACTAAAACCAGCTATACTTTGCGAACGTTGAATATCTCTAAGAGCTGAAATCCTATCGCGATATATTGCCGCTTTTTCATAATCTTTGTTTTTTGATAGTTTATCCATTGAAGAATAAAATCCATTTATAAGCTCTTGCGATTTACCTTCCAGTAAGAGCTCAGCCCCTCTTACATCTTTCATATATTCTTCCTTATTTATTAGATCTATGCAGGGTGCGGAACACCTACCAATTTCGTACTGAAGACAAGGTCTGCTCCTATTTTTGAAATATGACTGCGAGCAGTTTCTGAGTTTGAAGGTCTTTTGGATTAACTTAAGAGCATCACGAACAGCATAGGAATTTGGAAAAGGACCAAAAAAATTACCATTTTCCAGATTTTTTCCGAGAAATGATTTTGCAGAAGGAAATTCTTCATGGCTATTTATTTTTATCCATGGATATCCCTTATCATCTTTAAACTGAACATTAAATTTAGGTCGAAATTCTTTTATTAAATATTGTTCTAGCAGCAAAGATTCCAATTCAGTATTCGTGAGAGCAAGCTCTAAACTAATTGCCTCTTGCATTAATCTTTCTATTTTTTTTGTTTTAGAAGATTTTCTGAAATAGGAAATAAGTCTTTTATTCAAAAATTTAGCTTTTCCAATGTAAATAGGTATTTCATCTTTATCTAAGAATTTATAAACGCCTGGTTTTTTGGGCAAGTTTTTACAAAATACCTTAATACTCTCATCAGATTTAGGTATCAAATAAGAAGACTGAGTTAAGATATTTTTTTCTTTCACGATAAAAGTAAAGATTTACGTATTACAAGTACATATTATAATTTTGGTAAAAAAGCTCTTGTAAAGGACTTTGCCAAGAAATCATTTTCTTTGGATTTAATTGTTAACCTTTTGCCCAATTCAACCCCCCACTGATCAAAAGGATCTATTCCAAGTATTTGAGATTCTATAAATACTTTATTCTCATATATTGCCAAGAGAAAACCTAGGCTTCTGAAATCCATTGAATTTAACTGAATTATGGAACAAGGATTATTTCCTTCGATAGATTTGTAAGGTTTTTTAATATTCTCTTCTCCATGAGTTAGAGCTAAGACCTGAGATAAAAGCATTTGATGAGAATTCAGATTCTTCTTATCTTTATCATTTACAGCTATAAAATCACATGAATTTTTTATTTTTCCTTGCATTAACCATTGAAAAGTAGAGTGTTGAGCTTCAATACCATAACCACCCCAGATAAGTGGAGAGGTTGGAAAAGGACTTTCTTCATTATGAAAATTAACCGTCTTACCATTGCTCTCCATGCTTAATTGAGTCAAATATCTAGTCAATGATCTAAGTCTAAAATTGTATGTAAATATTCCATGATTACTTATATTCAGCGCAGCGGAATTCCAAACACTAAGTAGTGCCATGATCATGGGGATATTTGTACTCCATGGAGAAGATATTGTGTGTTGATCAGCTAAGTAAGCCCCCTCGAGTAAGCTTGAATAATTTTCATATTCAGAGAGCACAAATGCAGGTAAGCTCATTGAGGACCATAAAGAGAACCTGCCACCTATTGAATCAAGAATCTTAAATTGATTACTATCATCAATGCCAGCAGCTTTCATTGCTACAACATCAGAAGATATAGCATAAACATGGTCCTCAATATTCAAGCCTTTATAATCTTTAAACCAAGATTTAACTCTCTCTAGGTTATGAAGTACTTCAATAGTCTTAAAAGATTTCGAAGAAATTATAATTAAAGTTTCCTTTTGATTGCAATTATGCAGAGCATCCTCTAGCTCTAAAAGGTCATAGCTTGAGCAGAAATAAAGCTTTATTTTGCTTGATGCTGGTTTAAATTCGGTAAGAAATTCTGGTCCTAGACGAGAGCCGCCAATGCAAATGCAAATGATATTTTTAAATTGCGAGGTAGTTTTTATGTTATTTATAAAAGATTTGATATTCTTTCTTTCAGAAATTATATGTCCCGTGTTCTTTTTGGGAACTGGAGACCTATATAAGGTATGAGAAGCGAAAGTTTTTTCCGAAGGATTAAGAAATTTACCATCAACTAATTTACTAAGGGCTACTTTAAGGCCTAATTGATCGGGTATGGTAAGCAGGTATTCAAGAATCTCCTCTGTAATTCTTTGTTTAGAAAAATCATAATTTAAAAACTTAGTCTCAAAAACTCTTTGTTCCGTGTCACCAGAAGAAAGTAAAGATGATATTTTCTTGTTAGAAACATTTGCTTCGAGAGATAAAAGTTCTTTATAGATTTTATGTCTTATCTTTTTCAATCTTATTTGTCCTTCTTGCGGAGAAGTATAGTATTTCAAGAATAATTGCAAATGTAATACCGATTAGAAATGTAAATAAAATTATGTAACCAAGTTGGATTTCGACTTGAATCAATAATATATCTAGCGAAACAATAACTGGATTAAGACCTATAAAAATGTAGCCAAAGAAAGTTATTGAAATAATTAATAATAATAAAAGAATAAGAGAAAGACTCATAATTATTCCTTAGTCAGCCAACCATTCTCCATAAGATAATCTTCGACATACTGAAGTAAGGCATGTCCTGCTGTTATATGACTTTCTTGTATTCTTGCAGTCACTGTATCTGGAACTACAAAAGCTGCATCACAATAATTAATTGCTTCTCCACCACCATTCCCAAGAAAGCCTAAAGAGTAGATTCCTCTTTCATTTGCCAGCTTAAGAGTTTCTATTATGTTCTTTGAATTACCTGATGTTGTAATTGCCAACAACACATCGCCTTCTACAGATAATCCTGAAAAGACTCTCTTAAAAATAACATCTGCTCCATAGTCATTGATGCAAGCAGTAAGCGTAGAAGTATCCTGAGCTAAAGAAAGAGCGGGAATACTCTTCCTATTTACATCAGAAGTTAATCTAATTAAAAATTCAGCAGCCAAATGTTGGGCATCGGCTGCAGATCCGCCGTTTCCACAAATTAATAATTTACCTTGATTAGATATAGATTCAGCAATAATCTTTCCTGCGTCAATCAAAACTTTATATGATCCTTCGTCTATAATTTTTTGTTTTGTAGCAATGGAATCCTCAAAAGTTTGGCGTATTCTTTTTCCTATTTCTTCAGACATATGTACCTCTTATGAAAGAGATACTATACAACTTCTAGATTATTATTTGTTTAAAGATTCTTTTAAAGACTTGGCAGCACGAAAATAAGGATGCTTTTTTTCCTCGACTAGTACTGATGTTCCTGTCTTGGGATTTCTAGATAAACGTTTATCTCTACTTCTTACTGAAAATGTACCAAAGCCCCTAATTTCAACCCTATTCATCTGACAAAGTGAGTCTGAAATTAAATTCAATATTGCTCTGACAGATTTGTCTACATCATCAGAATTATGTAATGCTTTTTTATCTGTGACTGCTCTTACTAATTCAGATTTATTCATCTTTTGAAGTAGAGTCTTCCATCTCAGCCTTAATAAGATCACCGATATTAGACTTCGTTGCTTCTTCTATTTCTTTGTTTTTCAAAGCATTATCTTTGAGTGCACTTTTTTCTTCTTGCTTTTCTAGTGCTCTGAGAGAAAGTATTATTTCTCTTTCTTTTCTATTTATGTTCGCAATGACAACTTCGATTTCTGTTCCCTCTTCTAAAGGAGTATCAGACATTGAATTTATGTAATCTTTCATCGGTAGGTAGCCTTTGATATCTTGACTAAGTTCAAGATTTACTCTGTCTTCTGTTGAGTCTATTACCTTTGCTTTTACTCTAGTACCTTTCTTATTTTCATCTGCAAAGTCACCAAAGGCATCGGATTGAAGTTGTTTAATGCCCAAGGAAATTCTTTCTCGAGTTGCCTCTATAGAGAGAATGAGTGCCGTTACTTCATCTCCTTTATTGAGGGACCTTACTGATTCTTCGCTTTCATCCCAAGAGATATCTGAAAGATGTACAAGCCCATCTATACCACCTTGAAGCTCTATGAAAACACCAAAATCAGTAATCGACTTAATAGCTCCAGTTACTTGATCTCCTTCTTTATGAGTATGTTCGAAAACTTGCCATGGATTCTCAGTAAGTTGTTTAAGCCCAAGTGAAATTCTTCTTTTTTCTTCATCAACTTCTAATATCATAACCTCTACTTTGTCTTTAAGCTGAACAACCTTTGAAGGATGAATATTCTTATTTGTCCAATCTATTTCGGAGACGTGCACCAGCCCTTCAACTCCTTGATCAATCTCAGCGAAGAAACCATAGTCCGTCAGATTTGTTACTGAAGCCATTACTGACGTATTTAGAGGGAATCTAGATTCAATACCGACCCAAGGATCATCAATTAACTGTTTTACACCGAGTGATACTTTCTTTGCCTCAGCATCGTATTTAATAATTTTTACATCAATGTTTTCACCAATTCTTATAGCTTCAGAGGGGTGATTAATCCGACTCCAAGATATGTCGGTTATGTGGAGAAGACCATCTATACCGCCTAGATCAACAAAGGCACCATAATCTGTTAAATTTTTTACTACGCCTTTTATAACCTGTCCTTCTGCCAAACTTGATAAAAGCTTTTCTCTTTCTTCGGAGTTAGCTTCTTGTAGGACCGCTTTTCTGGAAAGAACTACATTATTCTTATCTTTGTCTAATTTGATTACCTTAAATTCTTCATAATTTCCTACCAAATGTTCTAGATCTTTTGTGGGCACTACCTCAGCCAAAGAACCAGGGAGAAAAGCCTTTATTCCTTGAACATCTACAGTCATACCTCCTTTCACAGAGCTTGTTATGAGGCCTTTCAAGATAGAATCCTCGGCCATACAATCTTCAATTCTTTTCCAAACTTCTTGTTTTATGGCCTTTTCTCTAGAAACACGCGTATTTCCATGCCCATCTTCTATAGCTTCAAGAGTTAGTTGAACTTCTTCACCTATTTCTAGTTCTAGTTCTCCTGACTCATTATAGAATTCGGATTTGAGAACCATAGCCTCAGATTTTAATCCTACATGAACCACGACGTGGTTATCCAAAATATCTATAACAATACCAGTCACTAGACTGCCTTGTTTCATTACTAATGTGCTTAGATTTTCATCTAGCTGTTGTTCAAAGCTTGCTACCATATTTTATTTAAAGGTAAGTTTTTATTTCCTTTACCACTCCTTCAGGGTCTAAATTACTTGTATCAATTAACACAGAGTCTTCAGCGGGAATTAACGGAGAATGTTCTCTCTCAATATCTTTTTTATCCCTCTCCTCTAACTCTTGTAAAAGGTTTCGCATGTTAACCTCCAAACCTTGTCTTTTCAACTGTGTTTGTCTTCTTTTAGCTCTTTCTTCTGGGGAAGCTGTTAGAAAGATTTTATATTTTGCATCGGTAAATATGACAGTACCCATGTCTCTTCCATCTGCAATCAAGCCAGGTAACTTCATAAAATCTCTTTGACAGGGCTTAATAAACTCTCTTATCACGGGTTCTGCAGCTAAAGTGGAAGTTAATTTGGCCATCTCTTCTGTTCTTACTATCGATGTAATATCTTTATTTTCAAAAATAACTTTCACGGGCTCGCCCGGTGTTCCTGGATCAAATGAAACTCTAAATCTTTCTTTTAATAAATTTTGATTTTCTCCGAAATTATCTAAATTGATAGTATTTTCCTTCATAAAAAAAGCTAATGTTCTATATAAAGCTCCGCT
>MDTB01183832.1_pt1 | contig 12913 bp, 7 predicted proteins | sample 811161 | NCBI WGS metagenome assembly MDTB01 (sample SAMN05326650, study PRJNA326480) | marine metagenome | isolation source: seawater | place: Mediterranean Sea | collected 2009 | reverse complement strand
TCCTTTGGTTTAGAGAACTCTTCTCTAGCTAGCATCATCTTGTCAAACTCTTCTTTATTGGCCACAAAGTTTTCATGGAATCTCTTGATCCCTGTTCCAGCAGGAACCAAATGACCTACAATTACATTTTCCTTCAAGCCCTCAAGTCCATCTCGCTTTCCTTTGATAGCTGCTTCACTCAAGACCTTAGTCGTCTCCTGAAAGGACGCTGCTGATATAAAGCTCCTGGTGCCTAAGGACGCTTGCGTAATTCCCTGAAGGATAGGTCTAGAAACTGCTGCTGAAGCGTTTCTTACCGAGATAATTTTAACATCTCTCCTTCTTAAATTAGAATTTTCATCCCGCAACATTCGACTAGAAATGATCTGTCCAGCCTTGACCGTATCAGAACCTCCCGGATCAACCACTACTTTTTTATCAATAATTTGATCATTTTCTTCCATAAAACTCAACCTATCGACGGATTGGTTGGTCAGGAACAAAGTATCGCCGGCATCTATAATGATTACTTTCTGCATCATTTGGCGCACGATTGTTTCGATATGCTTGTCATTAATTTGAACTCCTTGCAATCGATAAACTTCTTGTATTTCGTTTACCAAATACTCTTGTACTGCCGTAGGTCCTTGAATAGACAATATATCTGCTGGGGTGATCGATCCGTCAGACAATGCCTCTCCTGCCTTAATAAAATCATTATCTTGAACCAAGAAATGCTTAGATAGCGGTACTAAATAGCGTTTTTTAATACCATCTTTCGATTCAATAAACACTTCTCTGTTTCCTCTTTTTATCCCACCATAAGTCACGACACCATCGATTTCTGTGACAACGGCGGGATTTGAAGGATTTCTTGCTTCAAAAAGCTCTGTAACTCGTGGTAAACCTCCGGTAATATCTCTGGACTTACCTGTATTTCGAGGTATTTTAGCTAACACCTGACCTGCCTTTATTGTTGCATCTTCGTCCACCGAAAGGTGGGCACCTACCGGAATATTATATCCCTTCTCGGTATCTCCCGACTTAATAATGATGGCTGGATTTTTTGCTTTGTCCTTAGTGTCAATAATGACCTTTTCTCTATGTCCCGTTTGCTCATCAGACTCTTCTTTAAAAGTAACTCCTTCAATGATAGCCTCAAAAGAAACCTTACCGTCAAATTCAGACATAATTACAGCATTGTAAGGATCCCAAAAACAAAGTTCATCACCATTACTTACCTTTTGACCATTTTTAACTTTAAGAATGGCGCCATAAGGTACGTGATTACTCATCAATATTTTTGACTTTTTAGCATCTGTTATTCTTAATTCACCTGATCTTCCCATGACCACTTGAATAGGATTTCCTTCATCATCGGTACTATTTACAGTTCTTAATTCATCGAACTCAACGACCCCATCAAACTTTGAAAGAACAGTAGCATCTACAGCAATATTCGAGGCCGTGCCTCCAACGTGAAAAGTCCTCAAGGTTAACTGAGTCCCTGGCTCACCAATAGACTGAGCCGCAATCACACCCACAGCTTCACCTAACTGAGACATTCTTCCTGCTGACAGGCTGCGACCATAACACTTCGAACAAACCCCTCTTTTTGCCTCACAGGTCAATACAGAACGTATTTCAACCTCATCAATATTTGTGGCTTCTATGATCTCAGTAATCTCTTCGGTAATCTCATTACCTGATTCAAGAATCATTTCTTCCGTGATTGGATGATAAATATCATGTACGGATACGCGACCCAATATTCGTTCTGATAATGATTCAACGATATCTTCATTGTCCTTCAAGGAGCGAACAACCAATCCTCTCAAAGTACCACAATCGGGTTCATTTACAACGACATCTTGTGCCACATCAACTAATCTTCTTGTAAGATATCCTGCATCTGCCGTTTTCAATGCAGTATCGGCCAAGCCCTTTCGAGCACCATGCGTTGAAATAAAATATTCAAGAACATCTAAACCCTCTTTAAAGTTAGAAAGTATTGGATTTTCAATAATTCCACCGACAGAACCTGCTAGATTTTTTTGAGGCTTGGCCATCAAACCTCTCATTCCTCCCAATTGTCTGATTTGCTCACGAGATCCCCTTGCACCTGAGTGCATCATCATATATATGGAATTAAACCCCTGATCATCCTCCTCTAGTTGCTTCATTAGCGTTGAGGTCAATTGCGTATTGGTTCTCGTCCATATATCGATCACTTGATTGTAGCGCTCGTTATCAGTAATCAAACCCATCAAATAGTTGTTCCAGACGCTGTCTACTTCTTTTTTCGCATCTGCTACCATTTGCTGTTTAGTTGCCGGGATATTAATATCACCCAATCCCATCGACAGACCGCCAGTATAGGCCATTTGGAAACCCAATGACTTGATATCATCTAGAAAAACAGCAGTTGCTGCCATTCCTACAATCTTAAAGACCCTAGAAATAATGCTTTGAAGTTTTTTCTTAGTAAGCAACTCATCGATGTAGCCTACTTCTTTGGGGACAAATTCATTAAAGAGTACCCTTCCCGCAACGGTATCTACTAATTTGTCTTCTAATCCTTCTCCAACTTTTACATGGGTTCTTACTTTGATATGCGCGTGTTTTGAGATTACTCCCTCATTTAAGGCAATGATAACTTCCTGAGAATTATAGAAAATCATACCCTCACCTTTAACCACTTCTTCAGGGGTACTTTTTCTACCCTTTGTAACGTAGTAAAGACCAAGGACCATATCCTGAGATGGCACGGCTATCGGCGCTCCATTAGCTGGATTGAGAATGTTGTGGGAGGATAGCATCAAAAGTGAAGCTTCCAAAATAGCCTCTTGTCCCAGTGGTACGTGCACTGCCATTTGATCTCCATCAAAATCGGCATTGAATGCGGTACAAACCAATGGATGTAACTGTATGGCTTTGCCCTCAATTAGCTTTGGCTGAAAGGCTTGTATACCTAGTCTATGCAAGGTTGGAGCCCTATTTAATAGAACGGGATGTCCTTTTAATACGTTTTCAAGTATGTCCCAAACAACTGGATCTTTTCTATCAACAATCTTCTTAGCTGATTTTACTGTTTTTACAATCCCTCTTTCAATCAACTTTCGTATCACAAAAGGCTTGAAAAGCTCAGCGGCCATGTTCTTAGGCAATCCACATTCGTGCATTTTTAATTCTGGCCCTACCACAATCACTGATCGACCAGAATAATCTACTCTTTTTCCTAATAAATTTTGACGAAACCGCCCTTGTTTCCCCTTAAGCATATCACTCAATGACTTGAGCGCACGATTTCCATCTGAACGAACCGCATTCACTTTGCGAGAGTTATCAAATAAAGAATCTACTGCTTCCTGAAGCATTCGCTTTTCATTACGCAGTATTACTTCCGGTGCCTTGATATCAATCAACCTTTTAAGTCTATTGTTTCGGATAATTACACGCCTATAAAGATCGTTCAAATCTGAAGTCGCAAAGCGTCCTCCATCCAAAGGAACAAGGGGTCTTAATTCAGGCGGTATTACAGGAACCATTTTAATGATCATCCATTCCGGTCTGTTTTCGATTCTAGTTTTAGCTTCTCTGAAAGCCTCAACTACTTTGAGTCTCTTTAATGCTTCCGCCTTGCGCTGCTGAGAAGTATCTGTAGCCGCTTGATGTCTTAATTGATAAGATAAATCATCTAATTCAATCCGAGAAAGTAACATTTCTAAAGCCTCTGCACCCATTTTTGCAATGAATTTTTGCGGGTCATCATCAGATAGCAACTGATTTTCTCTGGGCAACTTATCGAGAATATCTAAATATTCATCCTCGGTTAGGAAATCAAGCTTATTTATACCTTCTTCTTCCTTTGCTCCGGGCTGGATAACAACATAACGTTCGTAGTAAATGATCGTATCCAACTTTTTAGATGGCATTCCTAATAAGTAGCCTATCTTGTTAGGCAATGATCTGAAATACCAAATATGGGCTATAGGGACAACCAGTTCAATGTGCCCCATTCGCTCTCTTCTTACCTTCTTTTCGGTAACTTCAACCCCACATCTATCGCATACAATTCCTTTATATCTTATCCTCTTATATTTTCCACAATGGCATTCCCAATCCTTAACAGGACCAAAAATACGCTCACAAAACAAACCTCCCATTTCTGGTTTGTAAGTCCTATAATTAATGGTTTCCGGCTGAGTTACTTCTCCATTAGATTCCTCTAGGATGGATTCGGGTGATGCCAGACTAATGGTCACCCTTGAAAAGTCAAGTGTCAGTTTTTTATTTTTTCTGAATGCCATAATTTATCTTTTCTAAACTTAAATAAGCGATAACTATTTAATCTAATGTAATTTCAAGAGCCAAACCTCTTAATTCATGAACCAAAACATTGAATGATTCCGGTATGTTTGGCTTTACCATGTTTTCCCCTTTAACAATGGCTTCGTACGCCTTTGCTCTTCCGATAACATCATCCGACTTGATCGTGAGAATTTCCTGAAGTACGTGCGACGCACCAAAAGCCTCAAGCGCCCAAACTTCCATTTCTCCGAATCTTTGACCTCCAAATTGAGCTTTACCACCTAAAGGCTGTTGGGTGATCAATGAATAAGGCCCGATCGATCTAGCGTGCATTTTATCATCCACTAAATGCCCCAATTTCAGCATGTATGCAATCCCCACCGTCACTGGTTGATCAAACTTTTCGCCCGTCAATCCATCATAAAGATACGTCCGCCCGAAGGAGGGTAATCCTGCTTCTTTCAATTCATTTTGAACTTGCTTCTCACTTGCTCCATCAAAAATAGGTGTGGCATAAGTTCTATCTAGCTTCTTTCCTGCCCATGCCAGAACGGTTTCATATATTTGGCCAATATTCATACGGGAAGGAACTCCTAGAGGATTCAAAACAATATCCATGGGTATACCATCTTCCATAAAAGGCATGTCTTCATCACGTACAATTTTAGCCACAACACCCTTATTACCATGGCGGCCTGCCATCTTATCTCCTACTTTGAGTTTACGCTTTTTGGCTATATAAACTTTCGCTAGCTTCATAATGCCTGCGGGAAGTTCATCTCCTACTTCATAGGTAAATCTTTTTCGTTTAAACAGACCCGTAAATTCATTCCTCTTTATAATATATCGCTTGATTAAACTGAAAATAAATTCATTTGTCGCACCATCCTTCACCCATCCTTCATGGGCTAAGTCACTTATAAGATTAGACTCTTCGGAAACAGAATACGTACTTTCATCTCTGAAAATGTTTTTGGCAGGAAATAAATTCTCTTCTATGTTCTTTCTCGAAAATTTTACTCCTTTTGACATTACTGGTTCACCAAACTTGTGATTGATTCCTTGACATGTCTTACCCTCCAACAATGTGACAAGTTTATCCACCATTTGGTTTCTAACTTCAGTCAACTCAGCACCGTATTTTCCTTTGAGCACCTCTACCGCCTTTTTCGTTCTTGCCCTGAGATCCTTATCCTTTTTAGGACGAGTAAATAGCTTGGTCTCAATAACTACTCCCGTTAATGAAGGTTTTGCCTTTAAAGAAGCATCTTTTACATCACCTGCTTTATCTCCGAAAATAGCTCTTAATAATTTCTCTTCAGGGGTTGGATCCGATTCCCCCTTTGGGGTGATCTTACCAATCATAATATCCCCTTCCCTGATCTCCGCACCGATGCGTATGATCCCATCTTCATCTAAATTCTTCACAGCCTCTTCACTGACATTAGGGATTTCGGAAGTTAATTCTTCTAAACCCCTTTTAGTATCCCTGACCTCTAATTCAAACGAATCAATATGTATGGAAGTAAAGACATCTTCGCGAACCACACGATCTGAAATAACAATTGCATCTTCAAAATTATAACCTTGCCATGGCATGTAAGCTACCATAAGGTTACGCCCCAGCGCAAGCTCTCCTTGCTCGGTAGCAAACCCCTGACAAAGAGGTTGTCCTTTCGACACCCTCTCGCCTTTCCGCACTATGGGCTTAAGATTGACTGAGGTATCTTGATTGGTTCTACGAAATTTTATTAACTCATAAGTTGCAGTATCTTTGTCAAAAGACAAGATTTTTTCATTTTCATCCTGATCATATTTTACGGTGATCATCTTGGCATCAACATATTCTACAATACCATCAGCCTCCGCTAAAATCAAAGAGCGCGAATCTAAAGCTACCCTAGTCTCCAAACCTGTACCTACAATAGGTGCCTCAGGAATTAAAAGTGGAACTGCTTGACGCTGCATGTTAGACCCCATTAATGCCCTGTTTGCATCATCATGCTCAAGAAAAGGAATCATTGAAGCGGCCACCGATACAATTTGGTTTGGAGCTACATCCATATAGGTCAAATCTTTCGGCTCGACGACCGGAAAATCACCTTCGAACCTTGCCTTTACCTTATCGTTTAAGAATTTTCCCTCATCGCTTATTGGTGCATTAGCCTGAGCAATATTGAATGTATCTTCTTCCTCTGCTGTCAAATACATGACGTTTCCGGACATGTCAACTTTTCCCTCGTCTACCTCTCGATAAGGCGTCTCAATAAAGCCCATCTGATTCACCTTGGCATGTACACACAAGGAAGAGATCAAACCAATATTCGGCCCTTCAGGAGTTTCAATTGTACACAACCGGCCATAATGCGTATAATGAACATCTCTCACTTCAAATCCGGCTCTTTCTCTCGAAAGACCACCAGGTCCTAGCGCAGACATTCTTCTTTTATGGGTAACCTCTGCCAATGGATTGGTTTGATCCATGAACTGGGACAGTTGATTAGTTCCAAAAAAGGAGTTAATTACCGAAGATAAAGTCCTGGCGTTAATCAAATCGACAGGTTTGAAATCCTCGTTATCTCGTACATTCATCCGCTCCCTAATGGTTCTTGCCATTCTTGACAAGCCCACGCCAAATTGCGCATAAAGTTGCTCACCAACCGTTCTAACCCTTCTATTACTTAAGTGATCAATGTCGTCAACAAGTGTCTTGCTGTTGATCAAACCGATTAAATACTTGATGATAAGAATAATATCTTCGCTCGTCAAAACACGCTTATCGTAGCCTGTCGAGAGTCCTAACTTTTTGTTGATTCTATATCTACCTACTTCTCCCAAATCATATCTTTTCTCACTAAAAAATAGATTTTGAATAATATCTCGTGCCGTTTGCTCGTCAGGAGCTTCGGTATTTCTTAATTGACGATAAATGGTCTCAACAGCTTCCTTTTCAGAATTAGATTGATCTTTTTGAAGAGTATTGTAAATAATAGAATAATCAGTAACATTCACCTCTTTACGATGAAGAATAATAGACTTACTCCCTGAGTCAAGAATGGTTTGTATGTCTTCTTCCTTCAACACACTATCCCGCTCAAGAACTACCTCATTTCGATCAATAGAGACTACTTCTCCTGTATCTTCATCAACAAAATCTTCAATCCAAGTACGCAATACTCTTGCTGCTAGTCGACGATCGATGACTTTTTTAAGTGCTTTTCGTGTAGCCTCAACCTCCTCCGATAATCCAAATAAATCTAGTATATCTTTGTCAGTACCGTACCCAATTGATCTGAGTAAAGTCGTGATTGGGAACTTTTTCTTCCTATCAATGTACGCATACATGACATTATTTACATCTGTTGCAAATTCTATCCATGACCCTTTAAAAGGAATGATTCTGGCCGAATAAAGCAACGTCCCATTCGTATGTTTACTTTGAGCAAAAAACACACCTGGTGACCTGTGTAGTTGGGAAACAATGACCCTCTCAGCTCCGTTGATCACAAAAGAGCCCTTATCGGTCATGTACGGGATATTCCCTAAGAACACCTCTTGCTCAATAGTCTCAAACTCTTCGTTTTCTGTGTCGTTGCAAAGTAATCTTAACTTGGCTTTCAAGGGTACTGAATACGTCAATCCTCTCTCAATCGATTCTTGTATCGAATATCGGGGGGGATCTACAGTGTAGTCAATAAATTCCAGTTTAAAATTATCTCGCGAATCAGAGATCGGGAAATTCTCCATAAAAACCTTATACAGGCCTTCGGAGTCTCTCAGCTCAGTCGGAGTGTCTAACTGAAAAAAGTCAACAAATGATTTGAGTTGTACGTCCAGAAAGTCGGGATAATCTATCACAGACTTAATAGATGAGAAATTTATTCTCTTATTTATTTTTTTGGTAGTCAAGGATTAAACAGGTTATTGTTAAACTACATTACAATTTCGTCGTACCTATGTACAAACAGGGAAAGACCTGACCAAATGGCCAGGCCTACTTCCGAGATTTTATGTAGAACTTACTTTAATTCTACTTCCGCTCCAGCTTCTTCCAGTTGCTTTTTGAGACCTTCGGCCTCTTCTTTAGCAAGACCTTCTTTTACCGCCTTTGGAGCAGAATCCACAAGATCTTTAGCCTCTTTTAGACCTAACCCTGTCAATTCTTTTACCAGCTTCACGATTGCCAATTTGGCACCTCCTGGTGCTTTCAATATAACATCGAAAGCTGACTTTTCTTCAGCAGCCTCTCCGCCACCGGAACCTGCTACCATTACTGGAGTAGCTCCTGCTGCTGGTTCTATACCATATTCATCCTTAAGGATTGTTGCTAACTCGCTTACCTCTTTTACTGTAAGATTGACAAGCTGTTCCGCAAATTCTTTTAAATCCGCCATTTTAATTAGTTAATTTATTAATCAATTATTTATTGTCTTTCAGATAATGTCTTCATAATTCCAGCTAATTTTCCACCCCCACTCTGTAGAGCAGAAATAACATTTGTTGCTGGAGATTGTAACAATGTGATGATTTCCCCAATGAGCTCTGTTTTTGATTTCAAAACGCTGAGCGTAACCAGTTGATCTTCACCAATGAATATATCTGTATTAATGGAAGCCGCTTTAAAATAAGGTCTGCCGTCTGCATCTTCCTTCCGGTATTTTTGAATGATTTTTGCCGGGGCCTTCCCATTTTCTTTTACAAACATCACCCCAGAAAACCCCTTAAGAGTCGCCTGCATGGATGAGTAATCCGTATCCAAGTTGTCAAGCGCACGTTTTATGAACTTGTTTTTAAAAACTTTATACTCAACCCCTTCCTTGTAGCACATTCCTCTAAACTTGTTGATTTCGGCAACAGTTAGCCCAGAGGTATCTGTAATATAAAAGTGATTGTTATCTTTAAGTTTTTTAGTCAAATCTATAATTAGCTGACCTTTATCGTTTCGTGTCATATTAAGTACTTGCTAAAATGCTTTTATCAATATTTATCCCGCTACCCATTGTAGAAGAGAGTGAAATTGAACGAAAATAAGTTCCCTTTGCCGACGCTGGCTTTAACTTCGAAATCATATTTAACATCTCAAGTGCGTTTTCGCTAATTTTCTCTGCTTCAAAAGAGACCTTGCCTATACTGGCGTGGATAATTCCTGTTTTGTCGACTTTAAAATCTATTTTTCCAGTCTTGACTTCTGTCACCGCTTTGCCTACTTCCATCGTTACCGTACCTGACTTTGGATTTGGCATTAAACTTCTAGGACCTAATACTCTTCCCAGGCGGCCTACCTTTGCCATCACTGTTGGCATAGTGATGATTACGTCTACATCTGTCCAGCCCCCTTCAATTTTTTTAATGTACTGATCTAACCCTACATAATCAGCACCGGCTGCCTTTGCTTCCCCTTCTTTATCTGGCGTACAGAGTACAAGTACTTTTACTTCTTTACCCATACCGTTGGGCAGGGTCACTACCCCTCTCACCATTTGATCAGCTTTCTTCGGGTCAACGCCCAACCTTATATCTAAATCGACGGAACTATCGAATTTACTGAAAGTGATTTTTTTTACAATTTCGGAGGCCTCCTTGATTGTGTAAGACTTGCTTGGATCATATAGCTCCAAAGCCTTTTTTTGATTTTTTGTCAATTTTCCCATACCCCTAACCTATTGTCCTTTTTATGTTTTAGGAAATTCTCCTTGAACCCTAACCCCCATACTCCTTGCTGTTCCTGCCAACATTTTAATCGCAGATTCTATTTTAAATGCATTAAGATCAGGCATTTTTACTTCTGCTATTTGCTTAATCTGATCCCAAGTAATCGAGCCTATTTTGTCTCTATTGGGCTCAGATGAACCTTTTTTCTTTTTTATCGCCTCTAATATCATTACGGAAGCAGGTGGCGTCTTGATGACAAAATCGAAACTCTTGTCCGCATATATAGTGACTAAAACAGGTAACAATTGACCCATTTTTTCTTGACTCCTTGCATTGAATTGTTTGCAAAAATCCATTATGTTAAGCCCTTTAGAACCCAAAGCAGGTCCTACTGGAGGGGATGGATTGGCTTGACCACCCCGAACTTGTAACTTAAGATATCCTGAAATTTCTTTTGCCATCTTAATCTTCCTTTTCTACCTGCACGTAATTTAATTCTACAGGTGTATTTCTACCAAAAATTTTAACTATAACATTAAGTTTCTTTCGATCCTCAAAAACTTCTTCAACGGTTCCTGTAAATCCACTGAAAGGTCCGTCCATGACCTTTACGCCTTCTCCAATTATGAAAGGTGTTCCTAAGGTCTCTTCTGTCTCTTCTACTTCATCAACCTTTCCTAAAATGCGATTTACCTCATTTTGTCTCAAAGCAACGGGATCTTTACTTGCCCCCTTACCTCCAGCACTTAAAAATCCAATGACACCTGGAATGCTTGTTATTAAATGTTGCGTTTCTCCGAAACTCAAATCAGCAGAAATTAAGATATACCCTGGCAAAAAATTGCGCTCTCGAACACGCTTCTTTCCATTTCTCATTTCATATACTTTTTCGGAAGGAATGAGCACCTGGGTGATGATTTCTTCCATTCCATTTCGTCCAATTTCGTTCTCTAGATAAGTTTTGACTTTTCTCTCTTGACCACTAACGGAGCGCACTACATACCATTTCACATCAGCCATTGTCAAAACTCGTTATAAAACCAGGTCACCGCATTGTCAAAAGCAAGATCAATGACACCTATAAGTAGGGCGAAAATTAATGAGGATACTAGAACTAAGATAGAACTGTTGCTCAATTCCCCATACCTTGGCCAAGTCACTTTGTGAACAAGCTCGTCATAAGAATCCTTAAAAAATGTTATTATCTGCGACATATAATTTTTTGCACGGGAGGAGGGACTCGAACCCCCAACCAATGGTTTTGGAGACCACTACTCTGCCAATTGAGCTACACCCGTATAACTATGCGCTCAAAAGGATTGCAAAGTTAGATCAATTCAAATTGAAAACAAACGTGATCCTTATAATATTTTAGGATCACATTCATTAAAATGGGTTTTAGTCTAAAATTTCTATTACCTGACCTGAACCTACAGTTCTACCACCTTCTCTTATGGCAAATCTTAGTCCTTTTTCCATGGCAATCTTATTAATTAGAGACACTTCTATAGTTACGTTGTCTCCAGGCATTACCATTTCAATGTTTTCAGGAAGCATGATCTCTCCGGTAACATCAGTAGTTCTACAATAAAATTGAGGTCTGTACTTATTAAAGAATGGGGTATGTCTTCCTCCTTCTTCTTTCGAGAGCACATAAACCTCAGCCTTGAATTTTTGATGGGGGGTTACTGATGCTGGCTTACAGATGATCATACCTCTTTTGATTTGATCTTTTTCAATTCCCCTTAAAAGAAGTCCTACATTATCACCTGCTTCCCCTCGGTCAAGAATTTTTCTAAACATTTCAACACCTGTGATGGTAGATTTTAAATCTTCCGCACCCATGCCGATTATATCTACAGGATCACCTGAATTAATCACGCCTCTTTCTATTCTTCCCGTGGCCACAGTACCTCTACCCGTAATTGAAAATACATCTTCAACAGGCATTAAAAAATCTTTGTCGGTAAGTCTTGTTGGAACTGGAATAAACTCATCGACCGCAGTCATAAGTTCTTCGATTTTTTCAACCCATTTTGCGTCTCCATTAAGACCCCCTAAAGCAGACCCTTGGATGATAGGAGTATCATCTCCTGGAAAATCATAAAAAGATAACAGCTCTCTGATTTCCATTTCTACGAGCTCAAGCAACTCAGGATCGTCAACTAAGTCTACCTTATTCATGAATACAACTAGTGCTGGTACGCCCACCTGACGAGATAATAGAATGTGCTCACGTGTTTGAGGCATAGGTCCATCTGTTGCGGCCACCACAATAATCGCGCCATCCATTTGAGCGGCTCCTGTCACCATATTTTTAACATAATCAGCGTGACCCGGACAATCCACGTGCGCATAATGCCTCATCGCTGTCTCATACTCAATGTGAGAAGTATTGATTGTGATACCTCTTTCTTTTTCCTCAGGTGCGTTATCGATCGAAGTAAAGTCTCTCGCTTCTGCTAATCCTTTTCCAGATAGCACAGCCGAGATAGCAGCGGTTAGGGTCGTCTTTCCGTGATCAACGTGACCAATAGTTCCAATGTTTACATGCGCTTTTGAGCGATCAAATTTTTGTTTTGCCATTTTTGATAATCCTCAGGTTTTTAATTTTTACTCTTGTTGTTTAATGATTCTAGTTACTATTTTTATAATTTGTACTTTTCTTCTACTGTTTTTACATTGTCTTTCAATACTCTTTTTCCAATAATTTGTGCAATATAAGTTAAATACATCAAATATTTAAGTAGAGCCAACGATGGGAATTGAACCCATGACCTCTTCCTTACCAAGGAAACGCTCTACCCCTGAGCTACGTCGGCTGATTGTTTTTAAAGGCAAAAGCCCCAAAATTGGAACAATCAACTCCAGAAACTCAATTTTATTATTAATTAATCTGAGCGGGTGACCAGGTTCGAACCGGCGACCTACAGCTTGGAAGGCTGTCGCTCTACCAACTGAGCTACACCCG
>MDTB01038650.1_pt1 | contig 12913 bp, 7 predicted proteins | sample 811161 | NCBI WGS metagenome assembly MDTB01 (sample SAMN05326650, study PRJNA326480) | marine metagenome | isolation source: seawater | place: Mediterranean Sea | collected 2009 | reverse complement strand
TTGTTGATCCTCCAAGGTATTCAATTCAAGAATGTATTGAAAGAGGTTTAACATACAGTGTTCCGTTAAAGGCAAGATTAAAATTATATTGCACAGACCCAGAACATGAAGATTTTGAAACAATTGTTCAGGATGTATATTTAGGGACAATTCCATATATGACACCAAGTGGTACTTTTTGTATAAATGGAGCTGAGAGAGTAGTTGTTTCTCAATTACACAGATCTCCTGGTGTTTTCTTTGGACAGTCTTTTCATGCTAATGGTACTAAATTATATTCAGCTCGTGTTATACCTTTTAAAGGATCATGGATTGAGTTTGCCACTGATATTAATAGCGTCATGTATGCATATATTGACAGAAAAAAGAAATTACCTGTAACAACTTTGTTTAGAGCAATTGGTTATGAAAGAGATAAAGATATCTTAGAGATTTTTGATTTAGCTGAAGAAATCAAGGTTTCCAAAGCTAATCTTAAAAAGTTTTATGGTAGAAAATTAGCAGCTCGTGTATTAAACACTTGGCATGAGGATTTTGTTGATGAAGACACTGGTGAAGTTGTTTCAATAGAGCGAAATGAAATCGTACTTGATAGAGATACGGAAATTGATAAAGATAATGCTATCGAAATTATTGAATGCGGAGTTAAAACTGTTTTAATTCACAAAGAAATTACTCAGCAGGGGGAATATGCTATAATTCATAATACCTTACAGAAAGACCCTACTAACTCTGAGAAAGAGGCAGTTGAACATATATACAGACAATTAAGAAATGCTGAGCCACCTGATGAAGAAACAGCAAGAGGAATTATTGACAAGCTATTTTTTAGTGATCAAAGATATAATCTTGGTGATGTTGGTAGATACAGAATGAACAAAAAACTTGGTTTAGATATTGGTATGGATAAGCAAGTTCTTACTACTGAGGATATAATTACCATTATCAAATATCTTATTGAATTAATTAATTCTAAAGCTGAGATTGATGATATTGATCATTTATCAAATCGTAGGGTTAGAACTGTTGGAGAACAACTTTCTTCGCAATTTGGTGTAGGTTTAGCTAGAATGGCTAGAACCATTAGAGAGAGAATGAATGTTAGAGATAATGAGGTATTTACCCCTATTGACTTAATTAATGCCAAAACCTTGTCTTCGGTAATAAACTCATTTTTCGGAACAAATCAGTTGTCTCAGTTTATGGATCAAACAAATCCCTTAGCTGAAATAACTCACAAGAGAAGATTATCAGCCCTAGGGCCTGGAGGTTTATCAAGAGAGCGTGCTGGATTTGAAGTTCGTGATGTTCATTATACACATTATGGCAGATTATGTCCTATTGAAACTCCCGAAGGACCAAATATTGGATTAATTTCTTCATTAGGTGTATTTGCGAAGATTAATAATATGGGATTCATTGAAACTCCCTACAGAAAAGTTAAAAATGGGATAGTTGATTTAAAGTCTGATCCTATATATCTTAGTGCAGAAGAAGAGGAAAATAAATTAATTGCTCAATCAAATATTAACGTTGATAAATCTGGTAAAATCATTGACGAAAAAGTTATTGCAAGACAGGAAGGTGACTTTCCACTTACTGAACCTAATAACGTTCATTATACTGATGTTGCCCCTAATCAGATTGCATCTATTTCAGCTTCATTAATACCTTTCTTGGAACATGATGATGCAAATAGGGCGTTAATGGGATCAAATATGATGCGACAAGCTGTCCCTTTGCTTCTTCCTCAGTCTCCAATTGTTGGAACTGGTTTAGAAAAACAAGTTGCATCAGACTCAAGAGTTCTTATTAACGCAGAGGCAGATGGTAAGGTTAAATATGTTGATGCAAATGAAATTACTATTAAGTATAGCAGAAATAAAAATGAAGTTCTTACAAGCTTTGATTCTGATACAGTTACTTATAAGTTAACTAAATTTAAAAAAACTAATCAAGGAACATGTGTTAATTTAAAATCTATTGTTTCTAAAGGTGATATTGTTTCTAAAGGTCAGGTATTGTGTGAAGGATATGCTACTAATAATGGTGAACTTGCACTTGGAAGAAACGTTCAAGTTGCATTTATGCCTTGGAAAGGATATAATTTTGAAGATGCAATTGTAATTTCAGAAAAAGTGGTTAGAGATGATGTTTTTACCTCGATTCATATTGATGAATATTCTATTGAAGTTCGTGATACAAAACTTGGAAATGAAGAATTGACAAATGATATTCCTAATGTTTCTGAGGAAGCGACAAAAGACTTGGATGAAAATGGAATGATAAGGATTGGTGCTGAAATAAATGCTGGTGATATTTTAATTGGAAAAATAACTCCTAAAGGTGAGAGTGATCCTACACCCGAGGAAAAGCTTTTGAGAGCAATATTTGGTGATAAAGCAGGAGATGTAAAAGATGCATCATTAAAAGCACCTCCATCATTACATGGAGTAGTTATAAATAAAAAGTTATTTGCTAGATCTGTTAAAGATAAGAGGAAAAGAGTACAGGACAAGGAAGATTTAAAATTATTAGAAGACAACTATGATGTTAAATTTAATGAATTAAAAGAAGTGCTAATTAATAAACTATACACTGTACTAAATGGTAAAACATCTCAGGGTATATTTAATGATTTAGGAGAAGAGGTATTTCCAAAAGGTAAAAAGTTTACTCAAAAGATGTTAAACTCTGCAGATGATTTTGCTCATTTAGTTTCGACTAAATGGGTTGCTGACAAATCTATTAATCAAATAGTATCTCAAATTATTCATAACTACAAGATTAAAGAAAATGATCTTCAGGGTTCATTGAGGAGAGAGAAGTTTACAATCTCTGTTGGTGACGAATTGCCATCTGGAATTTTAAAATTAGCGAAAGTTTATATTGCTAAAAAGAGAAAACTTAAAGTCGGAGATAAAATGGCAGGTAGACATGGAAATAAAGGAATTGTTGCAAAAATTGTTAGAGAAGAAGATATGCCTTTCTTAGAAAATGGCAAACCGGTTGACATTGTTCTTAATCCTCTAGGTGTACCGTCAAGGATGAATATCGGTCAAATTTACGAAACTGTTCTCGGGTGGGCTGGTTTAAAACTTGATAAAAAGTATTCAACCCCAATATTTGATGGAGCAACATTGGACGAGATAAATAGTATTACAGATGAAGCTGATTTGCCAAGATTTGGTCATACTTATCTTTATGACGGTGGCACCGGACAAAAGTTTGATCAGCCTGCAACTGTTGGTGTTATTTATATGCTAAAATTAGGTCATATGGTTGATGATAAGATGCACTCTAGATCTATTGGTCCGTATTCTTTAATAACACAGCAACCATTAGGAGGTAAAGCCCAATTTGGTGGTCAAAGGTTTGGTGAAATGGAAGTTTGGGCATTAGAAGCATATGGTGCATCAAGTACTTTAAGGGAGATTTTGACTGTTAAATCTGATGATGTTATTGGAAGGGCTAAGACTTATGAAGCAATAGTTAAAGGTGAATCAATGCCTACTCCTGGATTACCAGAATCTTTTAATGTATTAATGCACGAATTAAAAGGATTAGGATTAGATATTAGGCTAGAAGAATAAATAAAAATATTATACTTGAGTTATGCGTAGAAAAAAAGAAAATACAACTATAAAATTTAATAAAATCTCAATTGGGCTAGGATCTCCCGAATCTATATTATCTACCTCTAGGGGTGAAGTATTGAAGCCTGAGACTATTAATTATAGAACCCATAAACCTGAGAGAGATGGATTATTTTGTGAAAGAATTTTTGGTCCTGTTAGAGATTATGAATGCGCTTGTGGTAAGTACAAGAGGATAAGATATAAGGGAATCATATGTGACAGGTGTGGAGTTGAGGTTACCGAAAAAAAGGTTAGAAGAGATAGAATTGGTCATATAAATTTAGTAGTTCCTGTTGCTCATATATGGTATTTTAGATCATTACCTAATAAAATAGGTTATCTTTTAGGGTTGCCTTCCAAAAAACTTGATATGATTATCTATTATGAGAGATATGTTGTAATTCAGGCAGGTAATGCAAAAAATACTGAAGGTGAGCCTTTGGCAAAAATGGATTTTTTAACTGAAGAAGAATATCTAAATGTTTTAGAGTCTATTCCTCAGGAAAATATGTATTTAGATGATAGTGATCCAGAAAAGTTTATTGCTAAGATGGGTGCTGATTGTTTGATCGAACTTTTATCAAGAATAAAATTAGACGAACTTTCATATGAATTAAGAGACAAAGCTAATAATGAAACATCAAAACAAAGAAAAACAGAGGCTCTAAAAAGATTACAGGTTGTTGAATCTTTCAGAGAAGGTAATTTGAATAGAGAAAATTTGCCTGAATGGATGATTATGAAAGCAATTCCTGTTATTCCCCCGGAATTAAGACCTTTAGTTCCACTTGATGGAGGAAGGTTTGCAACTTCTGATTTAAATGATTTATACAGAAGAGTTATTATAAGAAATAATAGACTTAAGAGATTAATTGAAATAAAAGCACCTGAAGTTATATTAAGAAACGAAAAAAGAATGCTACAAGAATCTGTAGACTCTTTATTTGACAATACTAGAAAGTCTTCAGCTGTAAAAACGGAGTCTAACAGGCCGTTAAAATCATTATCTGATTCATTAAAAGGTAAACAAGGAAGATTTAGACAAAACTTATTAGGTAAAAGAGTTGATTATTCTGCTAGATCTGTAATTGTTGTAGGTCCAGATTTAAAACTTTTTGAATGCGGTCTGCCAAAAAATATGGCAGCAGAATTATACAAGCCTTTTATCATTAGAAAATTAATGGAAAGAGGAATTGTAAAAACCGTAAAGTCTGCAAGAAAAATTATTGATAGAAGAGATCCTGTTGTTTGGGATATTTTAGAAAATGTTTTAAGAGGACATCCTGTCTTACTAAACAGAGCTCCTACATTACATAGACTTGGAATCCAAGCATTTCAACCAAAACTAATCGAAGGTAAAGCTATACAATTACACCCTTTAGTTTGTACTGCTTTTAATGCAGATTTTGACGGTGATCAGATGGCTGTACATTTACCACTAGGCCCTGAGGCTATTTTAGAATCTCAGCTATTAATGTTAGCTTCTCATAATATACTAAATCCAGCTAATGGATCGCCTATAACTGTTCCATCTCAAGATATGGTTTTAGGTTTATATTATATGACTAAACAAAAACTATCGGATACAAAAAATGTTGTACTTGGCGAAGGACTAATCTTCTATTCACCTGAAGAGGTCGTAATTGCTTACAATGAAAATAAAGTAGATTTAAATGCTAAAATAAAGGTTAAAACAAAAGATTTTGATTCTAATAATAATTTAGTAGATAAAATTGTAGAAACTACTGTTGGTAGAGTATTATTTAACGAAAAAGTTCCTGAAAAAGCTGGTTACATAAATGAGGTTCTTACAAAAAAATCTCTCCGTGATATTATTGGAGATATTCTCAAACTAACAAGTGTTCCTGAGACAGCTGAATTTCTCGATGAGATTAAGACATTAGGTTACAAGTTTGCTTTCCAAGGTGGTTTATCCTTTAGTTTAGGAGATATTATAATTCCAAATGAAAAGTTTGATATGATTAGGTCTGCTAATAAGCAGGTTGATGCTATCAAGTCTAATTATAATATGGGTCTAATAACAAATAATGAAAGATATAATCAGGTTATTGATATATGGACTTCTACCAATGCTGAACTTACAGAGCTTTCTATGAAACGAATTAGAGAAGACCAACAAGGATTTAATTCTGTATATATGATGTTAGATTCTGGAGCAAGAGGGTCCAAAGAACAAATTAGACAGCTTACTGGAATGAGGGGGCTAATGGCCAAGCCTAAAAAATCTACCGCAGGAGGAGGTGAAATTATTGAAAATCCTATTCTTTCAAACTTTAAGGAAGGTTTATCCATCTTAGAATATTTTATATCAACACACGGCGCTAGAAAAGGTCTTGCAGATACCGCATTAAAAACAGCAGATGCAGGATATCTTACAAGAAGACTTGTTGATGTTTCCCAAGACGTAATTGTTACAGAAGAAGATTGTGGTACATTACGAGGAATATCTGTTTCAGCTCTAAAAAAGAATGAGGAAATTGTTGAGAAGCTTGGAGACAGAATTGTCGGAAGAACTTCACTTCATGACGTATATGATCCAATCACCGGAGATATACTTGTTAAATCTGGTGAAAGTATAAGTGATATAATTGCAAATAATATTGAAAATTCATCTGTTGACTCAGTGGAGGTAAGGTCTCCGCTGACATGTGAAACTAAAAGAGGTATATGTGCTAAATGTTACGGAAGAAATTTAGCCACTGGTAAAGATGTTCAAATGGGTGAGGCAGTTGGAGTGGTAGCTGCTCAGTCTATTGGTGAACCTGGTACTCAGCTTACTTTAAGGACATTCCACGTTGGTGGTATTGCAGGAAATATTTCAGAAGAAAATAGTGTAGTTTCAAAATTTGATGGAAATATTGAAATTGAAGATCTTAAAACAGTTAAGGGTAAAAATAGTGAAGGTAAAGATGTAGAAATAGTTATCTCTAGAACATCTGAAATTAAAATTACTGATCCAAATACTGGCCTTACTTTAAGTAATAACAATATTCCTTATGGATCTTCATTATACGTAAAGGGTAAGAAGAAAATAAAAAAAGGCACACTAGTTTGTGAATGGGACCCATATAATGGAGTTATTATTTCTGATTATTCTGGAAAAATTAGTTATGAAAATATTGAACAGGGTCTTACTTACGAAGTTGAGATTGATGAGCAAACTGGTTTCCAGGAAAAGGTAATTATTGAACCAAGAAATAAAAAACTGATTCCAACATTACTTGTAAAAAATTCAAAGGATGAAGTTATTAGGTCTTATAACTTACCTGTAGGTGCACACCTAGTAGTAAATGACGGAGATAAAATTGATTTAGGAAAAATATTAGTAAAAATACCAAGAAAATCTGCAAAAACCGGTGATATTACTGGTGGTTTACCAAGGGTAACAGAATTATTTGAGGCAAGAAACCCATCCAATCCTGCGATTGTTAGTGAAATTGATGGAGTTGTTTCTTTTGGAAAAATTAAAAGAGGAAATAGAGAAATTATTATCGAAGCTAAAACAGGGGAAATTAGAAAATATCTTATAAAACTATCTAATCAAATTTTAGTTCAGGAAAATGATTTTGTCAAAGCGGGAACCTCTATGTCTGAAGGCTCAATCACCCCTAATGATATTTTAAATATCAAGGGTCCATCTGCTGTTCAGCAATATCTTGTTAACGAAGTTCAAGAGGTTTACAGACTTCAAGGTGTAAAGATTAACGATAAGCACTTTGAGGTAGTTGTTAGGCAAATGATGAGAAAAGTTAAAATTCAAGACTCCGGTGATACTATATTTTTACAAGATCAACTTATTCATAAATCTGATTTTATCGATGAAAATGATAGTATTTATGGGAAGAAAATTGTTGAAGATGCTGGTGATTCTGAAAATTATAAAGTTGGCCAAATTATTTCATCAAGAGATTTTAGAGACGAAAACTCAATTCTTAGAAGAGAGGATAAGAATTTAATAGTTGCTAGAGATGCTAAACCTGCAACAGCAACTCCTATTCTTCAAGGAATCACCAAGGCTTCTTTACAGACTAAATCATTTATTTCTGCAGCATCTTTCCAGGAAACAACTAAAGTTTTAAATGAATCTGCTGTTAATGCAAGAGTTGATAATCTGGATGGTTTAAAAGAAAATGTAATTGTTGGACACAGAATTCCTGCGGGTACAGGTCTAAGAAAATATAATGATATTCTTGTGGGATCAAAAGATAGTTATAACGAACTTATGGATATATCTCTTGGGGATGAAGAACTAAATACTAACTAATTTTTAAATGGATAAAAAGAAGAACAATAAGAGTAAAATAAATATTGAACTTGATGAGAAAATAGCTGAAGGAACATATTCAAACCTTGCTATAATTAATCATTCTGTTTCAGAATTTGTTATTGACTTTATTTCTATAATGCCTGGTTCACCAAAGAATAAGGTTAAATCTAGAATTATTATTACCCCTCAACATGCTAAAAAACTCTCGAAGGCATTAAATGATAATATTAAAAGATTTGAAACTAATTTTGGCTCAATAAAAGATTATGATAATCCAAAATTTCAAATGAGTTTTGGTCCAACTGGCAAAGCCTAATTTATTAGGTTTATTCATTTTCCATTGCTACTTTTGATTTATGTGTGAAGAAAAAGTTGTTTTAGTTGATATAAATGATAATCAGATTGGTTTAATGCCTAAGATGGAAGCTCATCGTAAAGGAGTTTTGCATAGAGCTTTCTCAGTGATAATTTTCAATAATGACGGAGAGATGTTGCTGCAAAAAAGAGCATCAACTAAATATCATACACCAAATTTATGGTCTAATACTTGTTGTAGTCATCAGAGAGATGGGGAAAGTAATTTTTCTGCAGGAAAACGTAGACTAGAAGAGGAAATGGGATTTGTGACTGAACTCTATGATTTTAGTTCTTTTATATATAAAGTTTCTTTTTCAAATGGCTTAATTGAATATGAGTATGATCACATAATGCTTGGCGTTTACAATGGAAAAATAGATTTTAATCCCGATGAAGTAGACGATTCAAAATGGATTTCTATTGATAATTTATGTGATGATATTGAAATCAATTCTGAAAATTATACTGCTTGGTTTAAAATAATAATTAATAAATATTCAGAAAGTTTAAAAAAATGGAAATTACAGTAAGTAGAAAAGCTCATTTTAATGCTGCACATAGACTATATAACAAAAATTGGTCTGATGAAAAAAATCGAAGTGTATTTGGGAAATGTAATAATATTAATTATCATGGTCATAATTATGAAATGATAGTTAGTGTTACAGGAAAAATTAATCCTGATACTGGATATGTGATTGATATGGGAGAATTAAAAAAAATTATAAAATACGAAGTAGAAGAAAAATTAGATCACAAGAATTTAAATTTAGACGTTGAATATTTTTCACAAGTAATTCCATCTGCAGAAAATATATGTATCCATATTTATAATTTATTAAGAGATAAGATTTCATCTGATTTAGATATTTCTGTTAGATTATATGAAACACCTAGAAATTTTGTAACATTCCCTTCAAAGTAATTATGATTAATTTATTTTTATCAATAAAAAAAGAAATTGAATCTAAAGGTTATAATGTGGTAGGTTGTGATTTTAATAGACCCTGGGGAGGTTTTCTTTTGATCGACGAAATACAATCCGTTCAGTTTATAAAAGAATTTATTTCTACTGAAATTATCAAAATTGAAGGAAGAGTTAGTCCAAAGATTTTAATTATAAATCCAAACTCAAGATTATCATGGCAATATCATTATAGAAGAAAAGAAATTTGGAAGATTTACAGAAATAAGGTTGGGATAATTAGATCTAAAACAAATTTTGAAGAGGATATGTGTATTTATAATGAAGGTGATTTTATAAAATTTGATAAAGAAGAACGTCATCGTCTTATTGGCCTCTCAAAACCTGGGATTGTTGCAGAAATTTGGATACATACTGATATAAATAACCCATCCGATGAAAAAGATATCATTAGAATACAAGATGATTACTCAAGAGGTTAGAAAATAATCTCCTACCATAGTATGTCTGTTTCATGTTTATTGAAATTTTTACTAGATTTTTTATCTATATATCAATCCAATAGGTTAGTTTGAGGTTTATTGATCTGTTTCTTACCCTTGGTATGAATATACTATTGTATCTGTTTTCGGAGTAATAGTTATCGTTGTATACTATGAATAAATCAGATAAAGGAGCAAACCTCCATTGAATCCTAGAGTTAAAACTTAAATTATCATTTTGATTGCTATATTGGACCAAAGACGACCAGTATATGTTTTTTGTAAATGTAAATTCAAATTTAGGGGCAATCAAAAATATATTTGCACTGTTGTATAATTTTGGTAAAGAAACCTTGTCATAATTAAATTTTATAGAACCTCTGAATTTTGGTTCAATCCGATAGCCTAAATCTATTTGGGAAGAAATTTTGCTACCATTATAAAATTCTCCAAAATTTTGTTCAACTCGGTAAGTAAACTTATTTGATGAAAAATAATTATTAAATTCAATTTCATAATTTGTATAGTAATATTCACTATTTGCGGGTAATGGTTTTCCATTGTTAATACCAGTCGGATCAAAACTATCAAAAAGATATGTGTATTGATTTCTAACAGAAATATTAAAGTTGGCTCCACTCTTAAAATTAGCGTCCCATTTGGTAAATATAAAATAATCAGATAATTGATTATTTAGATCAGACATCCATGTAACAAAAGGTGCAATTTCAATTCCATGATTATTAATCTTTTTATTTTCAGGCCAGAATGTGTATCCAAATCTTGGGTCTATTTTATAAATTCCTTTTCTTTTAACATAGCCTAAGTCTGAATTAAAATTTTCTCCAATATATAAACCACCAACTTTAAAGTTAATTTTTTTAGAGTTGAAGTTTGTACTAAAACCAGCTGATATATCGTCACTATTAATATTGGGTATAATCGATTTATGGAAATAATATTTACCAACCCACTTGTTATTTTCTGATGCTAAATTATAATCAATTCCAAAAACTCTATTAAATATTTCACCCTCAGATTGAAAATTATATTCTTTTATCGATTCTCTATTTATAAAAAGAAAACTGATATTTGATCTGTTAAAAACTTTATGTTGTAATGCTAAAACTGTATTATTATTAGATGCAATATTATTTTCAATATCTTCTTCTGTAAGCATATTTATTAATCCAATCCTAAAGTCATTATTAATTTTACCACTTAATCTTAAACCTGCAATAATTTTATTTTGAATGTTATTACCATTTAAATCTTTAGCGATTCCAATCCTTCTAGAAAAAAAAGGATTGGAATCGCCCCTGTCTCCAAAACTTGAAAAAAGGTCACTATTTTCGATAAAGAATTGTCTTTTTTCAGGCAATGAAATTTCAAACCTTGTCAAATTTGTAATTTGATCATCAACCTCAACTTGAGAAAAATCAGGGTTGAGTGTTAAATCTAGTGTAAGTGAATTTTTAATCACAAATTTTGCATCACCGCCGTAATCAATATTATTTATATTACTTTTATTTTGAAAATCTTTATATGAAATAGCGTTTATGTATGGAATTAAAGATATTTTTGATTTAGACTTTTTGAGTGGTTTTTCAAAAAACATATCACCCAAGAAAGCTAAGTTTGAAAACTCTTGATCTTCTGGAACTTTATGCCACAGATTCCAGGCATTATTTTTTGTATCTCTTTGATATGAGCCCATTCTCCATTTTGTTTCACCTTCACTGTACCTAAAAGATGACAACGGAATTTTCCATTCTGTTGTGTAAAAGTTTTCATAGATTTTAGATTCAGAATACCATTTTATATCCCAGGACATATCATATGATCTGCCCTGAGGACTCCCCCCGTTAAATATTAATAAATCTCTTTGAATTGCAAGATGATTACTACCTATTGCAAATGCATTTGTAGCGTCATTAAATGTGTCAAAAACTAATGCAATAAAGTCTGAAACAGTAGCATCAAAGTCTCTTTTCAATGAACCTGTTTTATGGTCTCTATTATTTATTTTTATTTTTATGCCTACATATAAAAATCTATCATCATTTAGTATTTTTATAATAGCAGGACTTTTAGGGTTATTATTATAATTTGGTCTATATTCATAAAAATCATTAACTCCCTTTGCTAAATCCCAATCTTTCTCATTTAGTATTCCGTCAATATTAATTTCATTTTCAGTATATTTTACAAAAAGTTCTTTTTTTTCAGTTTGAGATATTAGTATATTAGATAACAGAAATACGAAGAGAATTAACGCTTTTTTCAAGTTTTGATTTTTCACAAAAATATGTATTAATTTTAATTACGATTACTTCTTTAACAAAACTTTAGATGAGAACTTTTATAATATTCATTACTGTTTTATATTTTACATTTTTTAAAAATAATTTAGAAGATGGTTTTGTTTATCTTGAAGATATTGATAAGACTATAATTATTGATTTAAAATATTATTCAAAAGAAAATTTCACTGGGCAATATGTAGAGAGCTATCATTCAAATAATGCTATTTTAACAAAAGAGGCTGCTTTAGCTTTATCTGACGTGCAAGATGATTTAAATAAACTTGGTTATTCTTTAATATTATATGATGCCTATAGACCTCAGTCAGCGGTTGATTTTTTTGTACAATGGTCTATGGATCTCAGTGACACTATTTATAAAGATATTTATTATCCCAACATCGATAAATCAGAATTATTTGAATTAGGTTATATAGCATATAAATCTGGTCATTCTAGAGGTAGTACCGTTGATGTATCTATTGTTGAAATTTCAAGTAACAAAGAACTTGATATGGGTACTATTTATGATTTTTTTGGTATTGAATCTCATACTTTTTTTGATGAACTTACAGAAAATCAAAAAGCAAATAGATTACTTCTTTATAAAATCATGTCTGATAATAGATTCAAAAATTATTCAAGGGAATGGTGGCATTTTACTCTTGAAAATGAACCTTTTAAAAAATATTTTAATTTTCTAGTAAATTAGGTTCTATTATCTTTTCAGGCTAAAGTGTGCTCTAAAAGTTTTAATGATTTCTGTTCCTGGCTCTTCGTATTTCACTGTAAACCAGTAATCTGTTGCAGGTAGAGCTTTCCCGTTAAATGTTCCATCCCATCCTTGACTAAGAGGGTTAAGTTGCTTTAGTAATTTCCCGTATCTATCAAATATATAAATTGTTGATAGAGGTCTAGTA
>MDTB01189081.1_pt1 | contig 12915 bp, 7 predicted proteins | sample 811161 | NCBI WGS metagenome assembly MDTB01 (sample SAMN05326650, study PRJNA326480) | marine metagenome | isolation source: seawater | place: Mediterranean Sea | collected 2009 | reverse complement strand
GAGTATAGGAAAGATAAAAGGTATCTCTTGAGTGAGATGTTGTCCAGATCTTCGGGTTGAGCTCCCCAATCAGTAGAGTTTCAGCCGAAATCCCCAGCAAATCAGCCGTTCCAGCAATCTAAATGATCAGTTAATTGACTCAACCTCCTCCTTCGACCCCCACTGAGCCGAGTGCGATCCGGCCACCGTCCCTGGCAGACTGATTTTTCCTTTGTACTAAGCGTCAAAAAGCTCAAGCTGGGGCGGCCCTCTGCCAGGTGGCTGGAGTGCCTGTTTGGCTGCTTCTGTCGCGGCAAGATGATCCAGTATCTGCCGGATAGCCACGGGATCTTCTACACAGGCGATCACCTTGACCGGCCCCTGGCACTGCTCACAGATTTCAATGTCGATATTGAATACGCGCTTCAAGCGCTGGGCCCAGCTCATGGCCATATGACGCTCGGCGAAGCTGCGATCGTCGCTATCCTCCACAGCCATCCTGCTACCCTTGCCCCTGCCCGCAGGTGTGATTAGAGCGCGAAGCTTGCTATTGGGCGCAAACACACCATGAAAGCGAGTCAGGTTAACGTGCGGTTTCGGCACCAGTGCTGCAAGTCTGGCCATGAAGTCTAGTGGTTCAAAGATCACATGGGTGGTGCCGTTTCTAAACGGCGTCTTCAATTCGTATCGCACCTTGCCTGCGGGAGTAAGTGACAGGCGCTTTTCTGCAATAGCTGGCCGGGTAATATAGCGGCACAGGCGCTCCAGCTTTCTGCGCTGGTGGGCCCTGGCCGCAACCCCGGCATGCAGGCTGAAGCCATTGAGTTTGGCTACTCTAGAATTGTCTGATGCAGGTTCCGGCTGTGGTGGGATAGTCTGCAGGGTAAATACCTTGCGGCCCTTCTGGGGACCCACTGCAACACGGTAAGTAACCGAATGACCGTGGATATCCTGAAGTGGACCTTCCTCCAGACCATCCAGCCTCAGGTAGCTGTTGTCCTCATCCCGCTCGACTCTTCCCCCTAGGAGGGCACCGCCTCAGCTCGGGTTGTTTGATGAGATATGAATCACTAACAGGGAGAAAGAAGGGCTACCAGGGAGGGTGGCAGGACAGGGCTTGGTCTGAAAATTGGAAATAGCGGTTTGGAAGCGGCAGTGCGGTACAAGTGTGGTTAATTCCGGTGGTTCTAGGGGGGTTCTTACGTATTTTTGACCGACATAGCTATGGCCACGGGTTGGAAAATCATAGATTTCGCCAAGACCTGGATTTGGATATAGCGTTAATGCTTCCTATACTCAGCAATTTGGCCTCGGTGAAACGTATGAGCAGCGTATACGGACTTCGCAAGAATTATCAAATGCTAAACATCGGTACCAAGAATCGGTCAGCCGTAACCACACTCACGCAGCGACAGTATTGTGGAGATTTTAATGGGACTAAGTGCAGGTGAGATCATTTTCGGTCTGTCCTGCTGCGCATCTATTTGTGATCACAAAGATGAGGTTAAATGAAAGGTCCACCAAATGTTGTCAGGGGGCCGAGGTGTGCCGGGAGCTCTTTCGGCCTTAATGCTGCTTGATAACCAGGCGTGGTCTTTTTCCGCTGTTGCCATAAGTCGCCGAGCGTTAACGGGATAAACTGTATTGTTGATCCGAATACGGGCGACCCCCTGCTCAGTTAATGCTGCTCCCCAGTTCTTCCCTTCGCAGTTCATACACCCTATAAAAAGGTCATTCTCCAAAGACGAGCAATTCAAATTAATAGAATGGGGAAGGAGGAACGCCCTGGTCTGCAATTGACATAGAGTTACCTCATTTACAAATGACCAGTCGGCAATTACCTCTTGGGACTCTTCTCCCAACAAATACCCCCGGGTGTACGGCCACAAGGACAGGCCAGGAACCAATATAAAAATCCAACGATCCCCGCGAGCAGTAGGAGAGCCGCGGCGGCTTTGACGACTGCCATTCTACTTAATCGAGCTAATGCAATTGATTGATTCACTGGCGAACTCTTCTATTGTTAAACTTATACTTGGATACAAATGTGTATCTACTTTTACCAACAACCAGAAAGCGTTGAATGGGCTCGTAAGAAAATACGGCACTGCATTTTTATACGCCCCATTGTTATCCTGCAATTAGCTCTTACTCGATCAATTTGTGAATACAAAAAAAGCGGCGCCCAATATGATCGGTACACCGCTTATTTATTCTGCTGTTATAACTTCATAACAGTTCTGCTTCGATCTGGCTAAGGCGCACCTGTATCGGTATATTTTATGGCCATATTACCGATAAACATTTCTTCAAAGCTTTGATCGCCCCAGGTTACAGCGGCACTAGGATCCGGATTACTCGGATTGGCTGTGGAATTATCAAATGCACCCTCAACGACAATAGTTGTGCCGGCAGGAATGAATTTCGGTTCCTCTAACTCATAGGTCATCTGCCAATTGAAATCATAATTTGGCACTGACAATAAAGGCTCAACAGTGCCGTCCGGGTATTGAGCAGACCACTTCATACGCTTGCCGCGCAGGTGCATATGGGGATAGAAGCTAAGCGCGTAGGCATCCCTGGGAATGGTGCGGGTTCGGATCACTTCATAGTCGCCATCATTTGGCGGAATAAGGAAGTCATTAGCCAAAACACCACCAGAGTCAATTTTTTCTGTGGGTTCGAATCCGTCTTCATAAAAATAAATACCGAATTCTGATGCATCTACAGTGGCGCGACCGCTGGTGGTGTAGTGCATCTGGAACACCATACGCGAACCAGCGGGCACGAACTGTCCGGTATTCTCTTCCAGGAAGCGTGCATTGTTGCCTGGTATATAAGCAGGAAGTGAAATGCCGCGCTCCTCAGGGCTTGTGTCGCGGTCGCCTTGACCGGTTTCACAGGGACTGGGGCATATACCGATTCTAGGACCTGCTGCACCAGGTGGTATTGCATGGGCAAGGATGTGGTGTACTACACTTCGATCACCTGGAATCAGGTCAGCGCCCTTCACCCAGCGATCTTTTGCAAACGTAAAGCCTGAATCCACCCAGATGTAATCCATGACTCCCGTCGCAGGCACTTCTTGCGGCGGAATTTTGACCAGAACATCGGGCTCTCCCAATGGCCATTTAGTTGTAGGCCATTCGATCTGGGTCAGAGGATCTATTTCACCATCCCTGATGGCGCCAGCATCAATCCAGTGTACGAGTTTTTGAATCTGGTCAGCCGATAGATTTCTGGTCACCTTAACATTGCCGATATGTGGATCAATCTGACCCGGCGGCATGCGCTTGGTCATGACCACTTCTTTAATCATTGGAGCCCAGCCCTGGATCATCAAATGACTGTCCATGGCGAAGGGCGCGATACCTTGATCTCGATGACAACTCGCACAATTCTTTTCCAATATGGGTGCTATGTCTGCTGAGTAGGAAACTGGAGCCCTGTCGTGAAGCTGTTTGGCCGCAAATTTTACCCCACAGCCAGAAGCAACAGTCTCGGGACTGGACACTTCATCACCAGCAGCAATTTGTTCCAAAGCCTGCTCGAGATTTGCGACTGAGCCACGATAGAGGAGTTCGAATCGATCAGGGTCGATAACCAGCGCCTCACCAATTTTGCTCACGCCCAGTAACTCGGAAACAACCTGACTCTCGTCCATTAATAAGGGCAAATTGTTATCGTAAGTTTCAGCTTGAGCCAGCACAGTGGCGCGATCTTGTGTGCCGGTAGCATTCAACAACATAAACTCAAAATTTTCTGAGTAGTCGTTGCTTACCGCATTGAATTGCGCAAGCGAGCTACTAAAACTGTCGCAATTTGCACCTTCCGAAAGCAGGACCACAGCATTTTGATAGTTGTACCGACCAATCTGATGAAAGTCTCCCTTGTGATCCAACAAGGCGAAATCACCGACACGTTCCAACGCCTGTAAAGAGTGCATTGGTATTAGCAATATCACTACGAGTAATAGTTTTTTCATTTTCTATTTCCCACATTTTGGAATTTGGACTAATTGTCTTGTGCTCGATCGTACTGCGGACTGCTAAGTATCTGAAAATATGAGATATTTCCTTTATCAGCAAGGCACAAATATGATGCCCAGATTAACAGACATCGAGTTTCGTCGATATCAAGAAAATTAAACAGCACATTGTCATCAGAATTGTATCGGGGCTGCTTGGAGCCCAGTTCGAATAGGCAGCCTGACAATGATTTATTGTCCAGTTTTGTGTTTAAGGAGAAGGCTGCGGCAGCCCTAAGGCTACCGCAGCCTAACCCGGCATCGATGCGATTTAGAACCGCATCAATGCCCGCGCATAAATGCGTCTGCCTCTTGGATCAAAGATATTAATATCGAAGTTGTTGAGAGTTGTATCGTCACCCTTTTCGATATAAGGCAGATCCGCTTCGAAGAGATCGAGCACGCCTAAAGTAAAAATGGTAGTTCCGAAGCGCGCATTCGCCCATTCATGAGTGTAGCTATATTGCACATCTACGCTTTGATAGGAATCTACCTTTCTGCTTAAAAGGGATCGAGTCAGAGTGTTACCATCAGCAAAAACAGAATCATAGCCTAAGTTTTCGTAGCTCCCGATATAACGACTTATTGCTGTGAAGCTGTGGTTATTGCGATTCCAGTTAAAAGAAAGGAAACCGCGGTTATCGGGCAGAGACTGAAGTGTAGCGCCGCCATCACCGGTGGTTCCAGCCGCATCTGTTACACCTGTACCATTGAAGCCTTCGTCGAATCCAGGCAATCCTGCAATCTTGTATTGGCGGACATGGGTGTAATCGAGACCCAGTCGGTAATTGCCACTATCTCGTGACCATTCATAGCCAAGTTTTACATCCACGCCGTCACTGACGATATTACCGGCATTGACTGATCTAAGTTCTGCAGAAACCAGGTCAGCATCAGCGAACTTTCGTTCAATTCCTGGAACGAGGTAAAGTCTTGGGTCTACTACGCAATTGAGGCGTTCAGTAGAGTCAGCGCCAAATTGCGCTGCGACAGCATTGGGATCACATGCTGTGAAAGGATTTTCTGCACCCTCATCCAGAGACTCTTGCGTAACGTAATTGGCAGGATTGCCCACTGCCGCATCAAACAGCGCAACTTCAGCTTGCACAACGGAAGAAGGTTGTTCGGATACCACTCTGTCGACAAAGTCAAAACGCCAGAAATCCATCTGTATGGATGCGCCATCGAGTGCTCCCGAAGGTTGCCAGATAAATCCGGCACTGTAAGTGTCGGCAGATTCATTGCCCAGATTCGGACTAGGCACACCAAAATTTACCAATCGTTCGGACTCGCCATTTGCCACTGTCGCAGGTAACAATCCTGCTCGCACTTCTTGAGTGGCAAGCGGATCAATAAATGCCTGCCCGGCGCTGGCACGGCCGACGAATATCAGCTCCATATTTGGTGCTCTAAAGGATTGGGAATAGGAAGCTCGGAGTAAGAGCTCTTCGACTGGACGCCAGCTCACAGCAACTTTAGGGCTCACCTCGCTGCCGATCGCACCGCCATAGTCTTCATAGCGAAGTGCGAGTTGGGTTTCTACATTTTCCAGAACTGGCAGAGATGCTTCCGCGAACACAGCATCGACATTGCGTGTGTTGTTGAATGAGCGTGTAATAAATCCGCCGAAATTATTGTCATTGCTGACATAGTAGGTCTCGGCCACGTCGGTTTGTCCGGATCCGTAGGACAAGATAGCGTTTGGAATGCCAGGCTCAATCAGGGGATAAGAGCGGCTCACCTGCTCGAAGTCACGATTCTGATAACCTAGAGCAAACGCTGCTGTACCTCCGCGCATTTCAAACAGGTCACCTGATACCAGAGCATCAAATACGCCGAGGGTATTTGTTCGATCTGATACTGGAACCAGGGGCGACATCCAATCAAGTAATTCCTGGCTATTGGCAGAATTTGGATCGGTGGCTGAGGTCAGCAGGGGATTAAAGAACTCACAACCTCCTTGCCCCTGGTTACTACTGGTTAAGGCAAGAGACATACTCTCGCGAAGGTTCCAGGGATATGAAGGTGCAACTACAAGAAATACCGTTGGTCCGAGGAATTGCCAGTAGGTTTGGGAATCAAGATTAAAGTTTGATATGCCGTTTGGTGTGCAGTTTGGGCCACCAAGACCATTAGCGGCGAGCTCCATGCGGTCGCGCTGGAAAGACTTGTCTTGCCTGAACACTTCGCTTTGACTCCATGCATAGGAAACATCGAAGCGCATATCCCGATCCAGGAATTCGAATTCCCCCTCAAGGCCCATTTGATAGGACTCATGACGAAGATCAGTGGTTTCAAAGCTTTGATCTCCAGGTCGCGGCACCTGTGAAATATATTCCACAAAACCTGGTACACCAGGGCCACCGTTAGCGGTATCAATAGGCGCATTGGTTATCGTAGGAATAGTATTGCCGGCAACTTCTGCAAAGGCCCCAAGCTGCGCGGCTGACCCCAGAGGATGAGTAGTCGTGCCAAAAGGTGGCAGATGATACGGTCCAATACCGACTACATTCACTGTGCCATCGTCAGAGCGATTCGTACCCTGATCCGAGACCTGAAACATAGAATAGAAGCCGACGTTGTCATTGAACTGGTGATCGAAAGACAAAACGACTGACTTTCTCTCCTGCGCGGCCAGGAGATATTCATGGTCGGAGACATCATCATAGCAACCTGATTCAGGATTTATGTCTCGACTGTTTCGGGTTGAAACCTGAAAACCCAGTTGTGTGCAGAGTGGGTCGGTATACTCTATGCCAGATCCTCCTGATGCAGCTTTGAGGTCGGTTAGGGGCTGATTGATATAAGCCGGGTTCACAGTGAAGCCAAACGAGGGAACTGGGATGAGTTTTGTGTTGTTTTCCACAACCTGAGAATTTGCATCGAAATTAGAAGCCGCAGATGCACCAACTGCATCACGCTCAAAATATTCACCAGCAATCACTAAATGTGTGCGCTGGTCATTACTGGTCCAACCCCATATCGCATTGGCTGTTGAGTCAAATTGCGAGCCTTCGCCAGCGATTTGCTGGACATCTCCATAGACTTCAAAGCCCTCAAACTCGGTGCGCATAATGACGTTGACCACACCGGCAACTGCGTCCGACCCGTAAAGCGCAGATCCGCCATCAGTTAGCACTTCGATGCGGTCCGTCATGACTATAGGGATAGTATTGAGATCGACGAATTCACTTCCGTCGAGGGTTACACCGGCTACCGGCGTCACCCGTTTTCCATTGACCAAAGTTAAGGTTGAGTTGGTACCCAGGTTTCGAAGGTTAATATTAGAGGTGGCACCAGAGATGCCATTGCCCGAACTACCGTTAGTATTGGTAGTGGACCCAGCATTAATATTCAGATTTTTAATAACATCCCAAATTCCAGCAGCACCCTGCTGTTGTATGGAAGATCTGTCAACGATAGTCACCGGTGACGGCGCATCGGTGGGAGTGCCGCGAATCAGGGATCCGGTAACAATAACTTCTTCAATGTCGTTATCCTGGGCGTTGGCGACAGTACTGGCCAACGCAGATATTACACAGGTAACAAGCAGCTTACGATTAAGTGGGCATTGTCTCTCAGTCACAATACTTCTCCTTCCTTTACAAGCACAAGCAGAGACTTGCAGGATTTTTTATAGTATGAAAACCGAACTTTTACTTACTATTGCAGGGAACGAGCAGGGAACTTCGAATGCAGCCTGGAAGTAAAAGCTAATACCGGGCAGGGCCGAATCTTTAGAATGGTATTCCTTTTTGCGAGCAACCCGGAAAACGTAGCATCACGATATAGTGGCTGCAATAATATTAATTAAACAGTTAATATTTACAAAAAAAAGTGAATTTTTTCCTGTTAAATTCAATCTGATAAGTGAGAATCAGGAAATTGTAGAAAAGTTAAATGGCCATTCTTGCAATAGAAAATTCAAAGCTTTTTAGAACGATCTGTCTCGTTACGCCGGTATGACTCTTTCGGCTGTTTAATTTGTTAGATGGCTATATACAGTAGCTATGGTTAATCTTTAGTTAATTGAAACTGGGCTACTTGCGCGCTGTCTGGCCTGCGCTCGACACTTGCTGGTGAAAAATCAGGAGCGAGAAGATGAAACAGAAATGCCAAGAATTACTAATCACCCTGGCTCTGTCGCTGTTGGGACTGCCTGCTGCGTGGGCAATCGAGGAACCGGTTCAGCTTACTTCAGGACAAGTCTCTGGTGTCGAGCTGGAAAGTGGCGTTAAGGTTTTTCGAGGCATCCCGTTTGCAGCACCGCCAGTAGGCGATTTACGCTGGCAACCCCCGCAACCAGTCATCGAGTGGAGCGGCGTGCTAGTTGCAGACAGCTATGGTCCTATCTGCATGCAACAACGCACTACAGCGTTGATGAGCGAAGACTGTCTTTACCTGAATGTTTGGACCAAAGCGAAGTCTAGGGATGAAAAGAAACCTGTGATGGTTTGGATTCATGGTGGAGGTTGGTCCAGTGGTGCCAGTGTCAACCTGGGTTCTTCCAGTACAGCCATTACGGGAACCTATGATGGCGAGGCCTTCGCGGACAATGGCGTCATTCTCGTTTCAGCCAACTACCGTATGAATAGTTTCGGTTTTATGGCACATCCAGCACTTTCGGCGGAATCCGAGCACGGCGTTTCTGGAAACTATGGCATCCTCGATCACATTGCTGCTCTCGAGTGGGTGCGTGACAACATAGAAGCCTTTGGCGGCGATCCCAATAATGTCACCATATTTGGTGAGTCGGCTGGTGGCGCCAGCATCTATGCCCTGTTGGCAACGCCGATGGCCAAAGGCTTATTCCACAAGGCAATCTCTGAGAGTACCTGGATCACACATGACAATGTCACTCACTTGACACGCAACAATGGCCTTAGTGAGAGTGCAGAGTCGAGAGGGCAACGCGCTGTCTCTGCAAAATTGTCAGAGCTTGGGCATTCAGCAAAGGGTGACCTCCTGGCCAAGATGCGGGCACTTTCAGCACAGGACATTTTGAACCTACAGCTGCAAGTATCGCTGATCGAAGATGGCTGGGTTTATCCCAAATCGGCCGCAGAAATATTTGCTGAAGGCTCACAAACTGCTGTTCCACTGATAGCGGGAATAAATAATGGTGAAGGGCTTCTCTTCGTTCGTGGTCCGCGAGCGATCACTACGGTGGCTGAACAAAGGCGGGCGAGGGAGGCAGAATTTGGAGAGTTCGCGGGCAATTTAATGGATTATTACGTCGCGGATTCCGATGCAGAAGCGTTAAGTGTGGAAGTTGATTACAACACTGATTCCTGGTTTGCCAGATCGACTCGGGAACTGGTTCAAGCCATGGCGAGAACGCCCGCCAATAGTTTTATGTATGTTTTTACGCGTAATTTGGATGATCCGACCGCGCGCTCACCTCACGCGATGGAGTTGCGTTATGTGTTTGATGAATTGCCAGCAGACGCAAGTGCAGTAGATCAGGATATTGCACAGCTAATGAACAACTATTGGACTCAATTTGCTGCGACTGGTAATCCTAATGGCCCCGGCTTACCGCCGTGGCCGAGTTACAATCTGGAAACTCAGCAACATCAAATCATAGGTGCTGAGCTTGGACAAGGTGCATTCTTGTTAAGAGAACAGTTGGATGAGCTGGATCGCTATATTAGGGATCGATATAACTCGGCTAAGTGAGAAGACGTAATCCGAGGACTGGTATTGAATCCAGGGAGCTAGTCAAATGGAATTGAGGCAGTACGAATTGACATTAATCAATGCTAAAGAAAGTGTGTAATACATCGTCCAGTAAGGGCTTCCAATTATCCCAATTGTGCGCCTCCTCGACTTCGCGATAAGTCAGGTCATATTCCTTGAGCGCCAGGGCTTGCATAAACACACGACCTGCTCGTGTGTTGTCGTCAATGGTTCCAACACTCAAAAACACTTTTAGCGGCAACTTATCTTGTTCAAGGTATTGATTGCGAAGCCTGTCTACCATCTCAGAATTAGCTGGTGACTGCATGGCGATTCCTGCAAATTTATCATGGGCCATTAATCCGAAACAGGCGCTGTTTCGCCCACCGAATGACAATCCGAGTATGACTCGGCCCTCGCGATCTGCCGCTGTGGGATAGCTGGAATCAATTTCCGGTAGTAGTTCCTCCGTGAAGAAACTCACATAGTCAAGGTTGCAAAAGAATTCTTGATTACGACGATTTTGGTCCAGATTGTCAGGGTTGCGACTGTCTACGAAAACAGTAATCACTGGCTCGATAGTGCCGGCGGCAATTTCTGCGTCGAGCAACTGGGGCAGTTCACCGCGGGAGATGTACCATTGCCCATCGGAGACATAGAGAACAGGTGATTCACTATTTGCTTGTTCAGGCAAGTAAATTCTGTACTGCAGAGTGTATCCCAGCACCTCACTTTCGATACGAATATCGTCAGAAAGAGAGCCTGCGCCGTAGACAGCTGCCGAGAAGCCAAGGAGAAAAAATAAGAGGGGGGATCGAATGAAATTATCTCCGATGTTTAACCGTCCAGGGGACCAGGTTGAGCGCTAGCGTCATTGTCGAATTCTACCGGCTGTCAACATTCGTAAACGAATAATTTCTCCAAAGGAGATATAACCCAGTTAATTTGACGCGGCGTTGTTCTGCTCCTGTACTCTGGCACCACGCAGGATATTCGTCAGTCCATAGTTTCCTTCATGACAAGCATACTCATACAATTGTCCAGCAACCTTCGTCATGGGGATCAATACATCGACTCTATCCGTGAATGTGGATGGGTCATCGAGTGTAAATTCGTACTGTACCGTATCGTGAGAAGTTCGAGTGAACCGTTCAGTAAGTGCTTTATTGTAGGAGTTGCCATAGGCAACTCTGGGTTCCATGAAGCTACCAGTGAGCGCATTGAAGTTTCTGGTTTCGATAACAAGTGTTTCACCATCATAGTAGCCGCGAGAATCACCAGTCCATAGCCTGATATCGTCATTCAACGGAGGGCGACTGCCTATTGGCACTATGCGTGCATCGTGAATCATTTCTGTAAGTACAACGACATGATCCTTGTTTTGAAAAATTTGTAAATTATTGTTGTACAAACTTGGGAAGATAGGTGCGCCGGAATTAAATCCCACCAGGCAACGTTCTGATAGGCCTCTGTCTTCAGGCCCATCATTGGCAATGCCGCCTACGGTATAAAGAACTGGTCTCTCACCCGGAATTTCAGTAATGCCGGATGCGTCACTGTGCTGGGCCACTGCGCCTTCTGCAAACGGCGGGAAACGCCCATTTTTCGGATAGACAATGAGAGAAGTGCGCGTATTCTCCTGCAACCCCGCACTCTCAACCCAGAAATCGTTATAGCCACCGACGCCCTGTTGCGGTGGCCCGCCACCAGTGGTGCGTTCCGTGTTCGCTAAAATTGCTGCCTCGCGTTCGGCCTTTAATTGCGCGACTTCCGCAGGTGTTAAGAATTCTTTTTCGCCAAATTCCTCAGGGCGCTGTAATGGTGTATTGGATGCATAGTTCCAAACGCCTTGCAGGTCGGGGTACCCGTATAAAGTTTTTGGCGACACATAATCACTCTGGGCAAAACTTTCGATAGCCAATAAGCTTGAACAAAGTACTGCCGCTCTCCAGATTACGGTAGTTAAACCGATGCCACTTGTTTTGGTTGTTGGAATCATCGCTGAGCCCCCTGAATAACCCTTAGTATGTAAATCAGCCCTAACTATTGGTTTTGATTTTCAAATCTGGATGGTGAAGTCTTGCCTTTTGGTACCTAACGCTTGGCAGCACAGGCGCGTTGCAGTTGCCAGTAGAACATGACCCATGCATCCAAACGACAGTAGCACCACGGTTTTTGGCGTGCAATTGCATTAATTAAACGCAATAGAATGGTGGAGTGTCGGGGCTTTGATTCAGAGCAAAAGAGTGGAAAAGTCTGCGAATCTATTGTTCTCGAGAGATGTTCTGATTTTCACGGATACCATGCAGCAATACGTCCGTCGTATGAGCTGTCAGTTGCTTAAGACCTTTTTTGTCAAACGATAGCCCCAGCACCTTTTCCATTAGCGGTCTGACTAAAAAAGGAAACGTAAGCATACTGCTAAGGGTCATCGTGACAAGACTGAGGTCAAGGTCTTCACGCAGGCGGCCGTTTATCCTGTCATTTTCCAATGCTCGAAACATAGCGGGGCCCATGGCACTTCGCAGTCGCTCGGATGTCGCATCACGTATCGGACCTTCGCCAATTATGCCCTCTCTCACAATGAAGATTGGGTACCAGGGATTCTCTGTCATTGCTGATATGAATGAATCAATAAATTCTTCAATGGAAAGATCATCTCGCTTGGCAATCTCATTCAGCATTTTTTCGACGGGCAAGGAAACCTGCTCCATCATGGCGTTGTACATACCGGCTTTGTCCGTAAAGTAGTAGTGCACCATTGCAGTATTAACCCCGGCCTTGGCACTGATTTGCCGGATAGATACAGCTCTGTACTCATAGCTGGCAAACAGTTCCGCTGCAGCATGCAGCAATTTTAAGCGGACCTGATCATCATCTTTTATGGATGGTCTGCCACGACCTCTTTTGGGCTCTTTGCGTTTAGGAGCCATAACGGGTTGCCTCTCAAGCTTGCTCCGCCCATTAATTAATCGAATAGTTAATAATAGTCAAGCCCCAGCAAAGGATTGCTTGTGATAATTGATTCCGTAAAAGATCTTATGGCTATCCGGCAGATTCTGGAACGCCTCAAGTCAAAGGCGGCGACTGGTAAGCAGTCTCGATTCTCGATAGCAGGTCATAGTGATCCAGTGGTTCTGAATGGAAGGGCCATCGCTCAACGGATAAAAGGTACTCCGGGGATAACAGGCTGATACCGCCCAAGAGTTCACATCGACGGCGGTGTTTGG
>MDTB01057959.1_pt1 | contig 12915 bp, 8 predicted proteins | sample 811161 | NCBI WGS metagenome assembly MDTB01 (sample SAMN05326650, study PRJNA326480) | marine metagenome | isolation source: seawater | place: Mediterranean Sea | collected 2009 | reverse complement strand
CAGCGGAGGTAATGGTGATACCGCGCTCTTGCTCTTGCTCCATCCAATCCATGGTCGCATTGCCATCATGGACTTCGCCAATTTTGTAGGATTTACCCGTATAATAAAGAATGCGCTCGGTTGTTGTCGTCTTACCGGCGTCAATATGCGCCATAATCCCGATATTACGGTAGCGCTCTAATGGATATTCACGTGCCATGGGTCAGTCCATCCTATCCAAAATCACCAGCGATAATGCGAGAAGGCTTTGTTTGCTTCTGCCATGCGGTGCGTATCTTCACGTTTCTTCACAGCCGCGCCACGGTTGTTCGACGCATCAATCAACTCACCGGACAGGCGCTCGGTCATGGTGTTCTCGGAGCGTTTCCGGGAGCTATCGATCAACCACCGAATGGCCAGTGCTTGAGCGCGTGTGCTGCGGACCTCAACAGGCACCTGATAGGTCGCACCACCAACGCGCCGTGAGCGCACTTCAACCTGCGGCTTAATGTTATCTAGGGCATCATGGAATAGCTTGACCGGCTCTTGCCCGGTGCGCTGTTCAATCCGCTCAAAAGCGCTGTAGACGATGCGCTCTGCTGTTGACTTCTTACCGTCATACATCAGGCAATTCATAAATTTGGTCAGAACCTGGTCGCCAAACTTGGCATCAGGTAGAACCGGGCGTTTTTCAGCGCTATGACGACGAGACATTCAATGTTCTCCTTATTTCGGACGCTTAGCGCCGTATTTCGAGCGCCGCTGGCGACGGTCTTTCACGCCTTGGGTATCAAGCGTACCGCGAATCACGTGATAACGAACGCCGGGCAAATCCTTAACCCGTCCACCGCGAATCAGAACCACCGAATGCTCCTGCAGGTTGTGACCCTCACCTGGAATGTAACTGATCACCTCAGCACCATTGGTTAACCGCACGCGGGCAACTTTCCGAAGCGCCGAGTTCGGCTTTTTCGGCGTTGTCGTATAAACGCGCGTGCACACGCCACGTTTCTGCGGGCAAGCCTCCAAGGCGGGGACTTTATTCCGGGCCACTGGCACATGCCGGCCATGACGAATCAATTGGTTGATCGTTGGCATAACGCCGATCCTCTCAAACAACACACGAGCGAAACGACCGTCAGGAATTTCCTACGGCGGTTCCGGTCTTCTGGTGGCGGCCATCGGCGGGACGGCCGATCTTTCTCAAACTGTTATTTCCGATCCGTGTCTGACCGCGTGGGTTTCGCCATAACCATCGCGTTAACGTCACTACCGGTCTCGAAAGTGCGCGGATAGTAGTGTTCACGGTCGCAGGGGTCAAGCGGAGATTTGAGAGAATTTTGATCGTGTAAAAAATACCAATAACAGCTTTTTATATCATTTTATGGGGGTTTTTTATTGGAATGTTTCAATATCCCCACATCATACCTGTATTGGACGGCACGACATCTTCACTCCCCGGATGTTTTGAAAAGAAAAGGGTGCAGCCGGCGGCTGCACCCTCGATTCTTTCGTCCTGCAAAGCGTCTTATTCAGCGGCGCTGACATCTTCCGCCACAGGTTCTGCAGCAGCTTCTTTCAAACGCACTTTTTCGGCATCATCTGCGATGACTTTATCGCGGTCGGCAGCGACCTGCCGCAAACGATTCATCACGCTGCCTGTTCCGGCTGGGATCAGGCGTCCAACAATGACGTTTTCTTTCAACCCTTCAAGCCGATCGATTTTACCAGAGACCGAGGCCTCGGTAAGAACCCGCGTGGTTTCTTGGAACGACGCTGCCGAAATGAACGATTGCGTTTGCAGTGAGGCTTTGGTGATCCCTTGCAAGACCGGGATCGCCGTTGCCGGCCGCAAGTCTTCGGCCAACGCAACCTCATTTGCCTGATTGAACTCGTCGCGGTCAATCTGCTCGCCAACCAGCAAGGTGGTATCACCTGGATCGCCGACTTCGACTTTCTGCAACATTTGACGGACAATCACTTCGATGTGCTTGTCGTTGATCTTCACCCCTTGAAGCCGGTAGACCTCTTGAATCTCATTGGTCAAGTAGTTGGCCAAGGCCTCGACCCCAAGGATGTGCAAGATGTCATGGGGCACAGGGTTACCATCCATCAACAAGTCGCCCTTTTCGACCCAATCACCTTCATGAACGGCAATATGCTTGCCTTTCGGAATGAGATATTCGGTCGCTTCGGCGTCGGCGTTATCCGGCCGCACGACGACCCGCCGCTTGGTTTTGTAGTCTTTACCAAACTCAACTCGGCCGGGGCCTTCGCTGATGATCGCATAGTCTTTCGGCTTCCGAGCTTCGAACAGCTCGGCAACCCGCGGCAGACCACCGGTAATATCCCGGGTTTTGGTTGATTCCCTGGGAATTCGCGCAATCACGTCGCCGGCCTGCACCTTGATGCCGTTCTCGACCGACAGCACCGCCCCGACTGACAAGAAGTAGCGAGCCTCAAGGCCATTGGCCAATTGGATCACTTCGCCTTTTTCATCACGCAGGGTAATCCGAGGACGCAAGTCGCCCCCTTTTGGTTGCTGTTTCCAGTCAACCACCACCCGTGAGGCAATGCCTGTGGCTTCGTCCATCACTTCGTTCATGGACATGCCATCCACCAAGTCGACGTAATTTGCCGTGCCTTCTTTTTCGGTGATGATCGGAATGGTGTATGGATCCCATTCAGACAGAACCTGACCTGGTTCCACCACGACCCCATCGTCCACCAGCAAGCGCGAGCCATACGGCACCCGGTGACGGGCCCGCTCACGCTCGCCGTCATCAAGCAGGATGATCTCGGTTGTCCGGTTCATAACGATCAAGACTTTTTCGGAATTCTCAACCACATTCCGATTTTCGATCTTGATGGTTCCGGCCATGGTTGCTTCGACGCTTGATTGCTCGGCACCGCGTTGCGCGGCGCCACCAATGTGGAAGGTCCGCATTGTCAGCTGCGTCCCGGGCTCACCAATTGACTGCGCGGCGATAACCCCGACCGCTTCGCCAACGTTGACGCGGGTGCCGCGGGCCAGATCCCGGCCATAACAGCTGGCGCAGGCACCAACCTTTGTCTCGCAGGTCAACACCGAACGGATGAGCACGGAGTCAATGCCGGCATTTTCAATGTTTTCAGCCACCACCTCGTCAATGATTTCACCTGCCGGCGCAATCACTTCTTCGGTAATCGGATGCTTCACATCTTCAGCGGCAGTCCGGCCAAGAACCCGGTCACCAAGCGAATCAATCACATCGCCGCCTTCAATAACCGCCGATACCGTTAACCCTAGCGCCGTCCCACAATCTTCCTCGGTGATGATGCAATCTTGCGCAACATCGACCAAACGACGTGTTAGGTAACCGGAGTTAGCGGTTTTCAAAGCCGTGTCGGCCAGTCCCTTACGGGCCCCGTGAGTCGAGTTGAAATACTCGAGCACGTTCAAACCTTCTTTAAAGTTCGAGATAATCGGCGTTTCGATAATCTCGCCCGAAGGCTTGGCCATCAGCCCGCGCATACCTGCGAGCTGCTTAATCTGTGCGGGCGACCCACGGGCCCCTGAGTGTGCCATCATCCAAACAGCATTGGTTGACGCCCCGTCCTGCGCCGTGGAGATACCATTCATCATTTCTTCGGCGACTTTGTCGGTGCAACGTGACCAGACGTCGACGACTTTATTGTACTTCTCGCCTTGGGTGATCAAGCCATCAAGGTATTGCTGTTCAAAGTCTTTCACCTGGGTGTTGGCTTCATCGACCAATTGGTTTTTCGCGCCAGGGATGACCAAATCATCCTTACCAAACGAAATTCCCGCCATACAGGCGTGTTTGAAGCCAAGATCCATCAACCGGTCGGCGAAAATGACCGTGTCCTTTTGGCCGCAATGACGATAGACAACATCGATCACGTTAGAGACCTCTTTTTTGGTCAAAACACGATTAATGGAGTCAAACGGCACCATTTTATTGCGCGGCAAGATTTGGAACAGTTTCAAGCGGCCTGGCGTCACTTCCACACGCTTGATTATGGCATCGCCATTGTCATCGACGGTGTGAATTCGCGCCTGGACTTTACTGTGCAATGTGACGGCCCCGGCTTGTAAAGCATGCTCGACTTCAGCGATGTCAGCAAATACCAAGCCTTCGCCGACCTGCCCCTCACGCTCCAGCGAGAGGTAATACAGACCCAGAATAATATCCTGCGACGGCACAATAATCGGTTTACCGTTGGCCGGGCTGAGGATGTTGTTCGTTGACATCATCAGGACCCGTGCTTCCAACTGTGCTTCTAATGACAACGGCACGTGAACGGCCATCTGGTCGCCATCGAAATCAGCGTTAAAAGCTGTACACACCAAGGGGTGCAGCTGAATTGCTTTACCTTCAACCAGAACCGGTTCAAAGGCTTGAATGCCTAAGCGATGCAAGGTCGGGGCCCGGTTTAACAGCACCGGATGCTCGCGGATGACCTCCTCCAGGATGTCCCAAACTTCCGGGCGTTCCTTTTCAACCATTCGCTTCGCTGCTTTGACCGTGCTGGCCATGCCATAAAGTTCAAGTTTTGAATAGATAAACGGCTTGAACAGTTCCAGCGCCATCTTCTTCGGCAGGCCACATTGATGCAACATCAACTCTGGGCCGACGACGATCACCGAACGGCCGGAATAGTCAACGCGCTTACCAAGCAAGTTCTGCCGGAAACGGCCTTGTTTACCCTTCAGCATGTCCGACAATGATTTCAGCGGCCGCTTGTTGGCACCGGTAATCACCCGACCACGGCGGCCGTTATCAAACAGGGCATCAACAGATTCCTGCAGCATCCGCTTTTCGTTACGGACGATAATGTCAGGCGCCCGCAATTCAATCAGTCGCTTCAAGCGGTTGTTACGGTTGATCACGCGGCGATATAGGTCGTTCAAATCGGAGGTCGCAAAACGGCCACCATCCAACGGCACCAAGGGGCGAAGCTCCGGCGGAATGACCGGCACAACGTCCAGCACCATCCATTCGGGGCGGGCGCCGGATTCAATGAACGCCTCAACCAGCTTCAGCCGCTTAACCAGCTTTTTGCGTTTCGCTTCCGAGCCTGTCTCCCGCAAGTCGACACGAATGTTTTCCCGTTCTTCCTCTAGATCGAGGTCAAGCAACATGGTTTTTAGGGCTTCGGCACCAATCTGCGCGGTGAAAGCATCTTCGCCATATTCGTCCTGGGCGTCGTAATATTCGTTCTCGGTGAGAACTTGTTTACGCTCAAGCGGCGACAGGCCAGGGTCAACGACTACGAAATTTTCGAAGTACAGAACCCGCTCCAGCTCCTTCAAGGTCATGTCAACCAGCAAACCAATGCGGCTTGGCAGTGATTTCAAGAACCAGATATGCGCAACCGGCGAGGCCAGTTCGATATGCCCCATCCGCTCGCGGCGGACCTTTGATAAGGTCACTTCAACGCCGCATTTCTCGCAAATAATCCCGCGGTATTTCATCCGCTTATATTTGCCGCAGAGGCATTCATAGTCCTTCACCGGACCAAAGATACGGGCGCAGAAAAGGCCGTCACGCTCCGGTTTAAAGGTCCGATAGTTGATCGTTTCCGGCTTTTTGATTTCACCGTAGGACCAAGAGCGGATCTGTTCCGGGGACGCAATCGAGATTTGGATATGATCAAAGCTTTGCGGGCCTGTCGGCTGGCCGAAAATGCTCATCAACTCATTGTTCATCGTCTATCTCCTCCGCTATCGGCGGGTGATGCAATGCGGCGTCAAAGCCGACGCTGCACTGCCGTCACCATCAACACCAGACACTGTTTGCAGCGACCTGGCGACACTGACCATAAGCTTGGTCATGCGATCAAAAATCCCGTTGCTGAAGTTCAATGCTGAGGCCAAGCGAGCGCAGCTCTTTGACCAAGACATTGAACGATTCTGGAATACCGGCCTCGAAGTTATCATCACCACGGACGATCGCTTCATAGACTTTGGTTCGGCCGGAAACGTCATCGGATTTAACCGTCAACATTTCTTGCAAGGTATAGGCCGCACCGTAGGCTTCCAACGCCCACACTTCCATTTCCCCAAAGCGCTGACCACCAAACTGGGCTTTACCGCCCAATGGCTGTTGGGTGACCAAGCTGTATGGACCGATGGAGCGAGCATGAATCTTATCATCCACCAGATGATGCAGCTTCAGCATGTAGATATAGCCAACTGTGACCTTGTGATCGAAGGTCTCGCCTGTCCGGCCGTCAACCAGGGTCACCTGACCCGAGGATTGCAAACCAGCATTGCCAAGCATGGCATTAATGTCTTCTTCGCGGGCACCGTCAAACACCGGCGTGCCCATCGGCACGCCTTTGCGCAGGTTACCGGCAAGCTCGTTAATTTCACGATCTTCCAGCGGCGCGATCTCTTTGGCGTATTGTGCCGGATCATAGATGCCTTCGAGCCAATTCTTGATCTCGCCCGCACCATTGTTCTTACCGATGCTTTCCAACATCTGCGACACTTGCCGGCCAAGACCATGCGAGGCCCACCCCAGATGGGTTTCCAGAATTTGCCCAACGTTCATCCGCGAGGGCACGCCCAGCGGGTTCAGAACGATGTCCACAGGAGTCCCATCTTCCAAATACGGCATGTCTTCCATTGGGTTAATCTTTGAGATCACCCCTTTGTTACCATGCCGGCCGGCCATTTTATCACCAGGTTGCAGCTTCCGCTTCACGGCAACAAAAACCTTCACCATCTTCATCACGCCCGGCGGCAATTCATCACCGCGCTGCAGCTTGTCGACTTTATTGTCAAAACGCGCCTGCAGCTCATTGATCGAATTATCAAATTGCCCCTTCAGACCTTCCAAATAGTCCATCGCAGCGTCATCATCGACGACGAATTGACGCCACTGCCCGGCGCTGTATTCAGCCAACACCTCAGCGGTAATTTCAACCGGACCTTTCAAGCCTTTTGGACCCGAGGTCGCGGTTTTACCCACCAACAGTTCTTTCATCCGGCTGAAGAAGCCGCGCTCCAGGATCGCCCGCTCATCGTCACGGTCTTTTGCCAAGCGTTCGATTTCACCGCGCTCAATGGCTTGCGCCCGCTCATCTTTATCAACGCCGCGGCGCGAGAACACCCGCACCTCGACAACGGTCCCGGAACCACCTGGCGGCAGTTTCAACGAGGTGTCACGGACATCAGAGGCTTTTTCACCAAAGATCGCCCGCAGCAATTTTTCTTCCGGCGTCATCGGCGACTCACCTTTCGGGGTCACTTTACCGACAAGAATATCGCCTGAATTTACCTCGGCACCGATGTAGACAATCCCTGCCTCATCCAAGTTTTTGAGGGATTCTTCACCGACGTTTGGAATGTCGCGGGTGATTTCTTCCTGCCCCAGTTTGGTATCCCGGGCCATGATCTCAAACTCCTCGATATGGATCGAGGTGAAGACATCATCTCGCACAATACGCTCGGAGATGAGGATTGAATCTTCGAAGTTATAACCGTTCCACGGCATGAACGCGACCAGCACGTTACGGCCAAGGGCCAGCTCACCAAGCTCTGTCGATGGGCCGTCGGCAATGATATCGCCGGCTTGCACACGATCACCAACTTTCACCAATGGCCGTTGGTTGATGCAGGTATTTTGATTGGAACGCTGGAATTTAAGCAATGTGTAGATGTCCACATTGGAATCGGTACTTTCCGTTTGCTCCAACACCCGAATAACAATCCGGGTTGCATCCACCTGATCGATCACGCCGCCGCGACGGGCAGCGATAGCAACCCCTGAATCGCGGGCCACACGGGCTTCCATGCCGGTGCCAACCAATGGTGCCTCGGCTTGGATCAACGGCACCGCTTGGCGTTGCATGTTCGACCCCATCAAGGCCCGGTTGGCGTCGTCATTTTCCAAGAAAGGAATCAACGCCGCTGCCACCGAGACCAATTGTTTTGGCGACACGTCGATCAGATCGATTTCATCCGGCCGGGTCAGCAAAATTTCACCCTGGCGGCGAACCGGCACAAGCTCTTCGACAAATTGGCCGTTGCCGTCAAGCTGCGCATTGGCCTGGGCGATGGTGTATTTGCCCTCCTCCATGGCCGAAATATAGCGAACCTCATCCGTCACCTTGGCGTCCTCGACAACCCGATAGGGGGTCTCGATGAAGCCGTACTGATTGACCCGTGCAAAAGTGGCCAAAGAGTTGATCAGACCAATGTTTGGCCCTTCAGGTGTTTCAATCGGGCAGATACGGCCGTAATGGGTGGGATGCACATCGCGCACCTCAAAGCCGGCGCGCTCACGGGTTAAGCCGCCTGGGCCAAGCGCCGACAAACGCCGTTTATGGGTAATTTCAGATAATGGATTGGTTTGATCCATGAACTGCGACAACTGCGATGATCCGAAGAACTCGCGGACTGCCGCCGCCGCCGGCTTGGCGTTGATCAAATCATGCGGCATCACGGTGTCAATCTCAACCGAGCTCATCCGCTCTTTAATGGCCCGTTCCATGCGCAGCAAACCAACCCGATATTGGTTTTCCATCAACTCACCAACCGAGCGCACCCGGCGGTTACCAAGATGGTCAATATCGTCAATCTCGCCGCGACCGTCTTTTAGGTTCACCAGAACCTTGAGAATCTCCAGAATGTCTTCTTTGCGCAGGATGCGCAGCTGATCATCGGTTTCCTGGTTCAAACGGGCGTTCATTTTAACCCGCCCAACCGCCGATAAATCATAGCGTTCGGAATCGAAGAACAAGCCGTTGAACAGCGTTTCCGCCGTCTCCAAGGTTGGCGGCTCACCCGGGCGCATGACCCGGTAAATGTCCACCAGGGCATCTTCCCGTGAGGCATTTTTGTCCAATGCCAAGGTGTTCCGGATGTAGGCCCCAACATTGACATGATCGATCGCCAGCAGCGGCAATTCATTCACTTCAGCTTCTTGCAACTTCTCCAGCAGCTCTTCGGTGATCTCATCGCCTGCTTCGGCCAGCACCAAGCCGCTATCTAAATTAACAATATCAGCACCGACATATTCACTTAAAAGCTCATCATTGCTGATGAAAATGTCTGTCGTGCCTGCTTCGGTGATCCGCCGCAGCGCGCGGGCCGTCATTTTGTCACCAATATCGGCCACTTGTTCGCCGGAAGCGGCATCAACCAATGGATTGATCAACTTCTGGCCTTTCAGACGGTCGCCATCAAGGGGCACCCGCCAGCCTTCACCTTGCCGGTGATAAGTGGTGGTTTCATAGAAATGGTGCAGGATGTTTTCCGCACTCATGCCATAAATCTGCTCACGCTGCGGGTCATCGCCTTCAGCATCGCATTTTGCCAAATAAGCGGCGGCATCGTCTGACATCAACGCCAAAAGCAGGGTCGTGCACGGCAGTTTACGGCGACGGTCGATGCGGACGTAGAGAATATCTTTTGCATCGAACTCAAAGTCCAGCCACGAGCCGCGATAGGGAATCACCCGGGCGGCAAAGAGGAATTTACCCGAGGCATGGGTTTTGCCTTTGTCATGATCAAAGAACACACCTGGCGACCGGTGCATCTGCGAAACGATGACACGCTCGGTGCCATTGACCACAAAGGTGCCGTTTTTTGTCATGAGCGGCATATCGCCCATGTAAACGTCCTGCTCTTTAATGTCGCGGATCGACTTCGAGCCGGTTTCCTCCTCAATATCCCAAACCACCAATCGCAAGGTCACCTTCAGCGGCGCCGCAAAGGTCAGGCCACGTTGTTGGCATTCCTCAACGTCATATTTTGGGGTTTCCAGCTCATAGCTGACAAATTCCAGCATCGAGCGCTCGGAAAAGTCACGGATCGGGAAAACAGATTTGAAGACAGCCTGCAAGCCCACATCCTGACGGTCCGCAGCGGCAACACCGATTTGCAGAAAAAAGTCATAGGAGCTCTTCTGAACCTCGATCAGATTCGGCATTGGCGCAACTTCATTAATGCGCCCAAAATCGCGCCTGACGCGCTTCCGACTAGTAAACGAGGGAACCATAGACGTCGCCATCATCAATCCTCTTCGACCACAGGGCCGGCGACAACATTATCCCCAGCCACAATCACCCACAGTACCGGTCGGCACTGCCATAAACGGTCTTAGCGCAGGCCCCGCAAGGAACCCGCGCCAACTTCTGGTATCACTTTAGCGCCCTGCACCAAAGCAACCAAACCGCCATCCGAGGCCATGGCAGACGCCACGGCCAAGGTCATCATTCAGCATTCGTCAATGATTACTTCAATTCCACTGACGCGCCAACTTCTTCGAGCTTTTTCTTCAGCTCTTCGGCTTCGTCTTTGCCGACGCCTTCTTTCACAGCCTTCGGCGCACTTTCAACCAAGTCTTTGGCTTCTTTCAGGCCCAGACCAGTGATTGCGCGAACTTCTTTAATGACGTTGATTTTCTTCTCACCGGCAGCGGCCAGAACAACATCAAAGGAGTCTTTTTCTTCCGCAGCAGGAGCCGCAGCGCCGCCAACAGCGGCAACGGCGACAGGCGCTGCTGCCGAGACACCCCATTTTTCTTCAAGCATGGTTGACAGCTCAGCCGCTTCAAGGACGGTCAGCTCTGACAACTGCTCAACAATTTTCTCTAAATCAGCCATCTTTATTCTCTCCTAAACTTAAACTTCAACATGACGCGGGGCTGCACCCTCGCGCCTTGACAAGACTCACTCCGATTGGCTCGCGTGGGCACTGATCACCCGCGCCAATTGCCCAGCCGGTGCCTGCAAAACGCCAGCAATCTTGGTTGCTGGTGAATTGACCAAACCGACTATTTTACCGCGCAGTTCATCCAATGACGGCAGTGACGCCAACGCCTTAACAGCGGCGGCATCCAGCATTTTGTCACCAAGGGCACCCCCGATGACCGTTAGCTTGTCGTTACCATCGGCGAACTTTACGGCAACCTTCGCGGCCGCCACCGGATCTTCCGACGTTGCGATTGCTGTCGGTCCGGTGAACTGTTCCACAAGGGCTTCGTATTGCGTGCCTTGCAAAGCGCGACGAGCGAGCCGATTTTTCGTGACTTTATACCGGGCGCCGACTTCACGCATTTGCCGCCGAAGATCTTCGGTTTCAGCGACTGTTAGACCTGATTGTTGGGTGACGACAACAACGCCGGCCCCCGTGAAGGTCTCGTGAAGAACGTCGACCAGATCAGCCTTTTGAGTTCGGTCCACTGATCATCTCCGCTTCGAATTCCCTGCACCAATCCGGTGCCGGGAGGTTGCACACGACGATGTGTATCAACGCATCGTCCGTTCGCCTGTCCGTGAAGCTCAAATAAGGATCCGGCCGATGGCCAAAACCAAATTTGCTCCCCGTCTCAGCGGGCTGAAATTTTAAGTTCAGATAAACCGAACGCCCGCAGTCTTGGACAGGATGGAGGCTTGCACCTCCGCACCACACTGCAGCACAGTGTGGATCTCATTGTCGCTTATGCCGGCGTGCCGAGATTTGCGACTTCAATCTTTACCCCAGGGCCCTGGGTCGAGCTGACAGACACCCGTTTGATGTAGGTGCCCTTGGCGCCGGTTGGCTTGGCTTTCTGGATCGCCTCCAAAAAGGCATGGGCATTTTCCGCCAACTGATCGGCGCTAAAGCTGGCCTTACCAATCCCGGCGTGAACGATCCCGGCTTTTTCGACCCGGAATTCGACCTGCCCGGCTTTAGCGGCTTCGACAGCCCCTTTGACATCCGGGGTAACGGTGCCGAGCTTCGGGTTCGGCATCAGACCGCGCGGGCCGAGCACTTTGCCCAAGCGACCGACAACCGCCATCATATCGGGGGTTGCAATCACCCGGTCGAAGTCCATCCGGCCGTTTTGGATTTCCGTCATCAACTCTTCCGCGCCGACAATGTCTGCACCGGCAGCCGTTGCTTCTTCGGCCTTGGCGTCACGGGCGAACACCGCCACCCGAACATCACGACCGGTGCCATGCGGCAATGCCACAACACCGCGCACCATTTGGTCTGCATGACGCGGGTCAACCCCCAGGTTCATGGCGATTTCGACTGATTCGTCGAATTTTGCGGTTGCGTTATCCTTAACAATACCAATGGCTTTATCGACACCATATTCGGCATTGCGATCGAAATTTTCATAGCTCTTGCCGAGCCGCTTACCTTTTTGAGCCATCGTTACCCCACCACCTGCAGACCCATTGAGCGGGCCGAGCCACGGATCATTTCGCACGCACCGTCCATATCGACAGCGTTCAGATCGGGCATTTTCATTTCAGCAATTTCACGAACTTGCGCCTCGGTCACCGACCCGGCAACAGCTTTACCCGGCGTTGCGCCGCCCTTATCCAGGCCTGCCGCTTTCCGCAGGAAGAAGCTGGCTGGTGGGGTTTTGGTAATAAAGGTGAAGGTGCGATCCGCATAAGCGGTAATCACGACCGGCACCGGCATGCCTTTTTCAAGATTGTCCGTGGCGGCGTTAAACGCCTTACAAAATTCCATGATATTTAGGCCACGTTGACCCAAAGCCGGGCCGACGGGCGGCGACGGCGTCGCACTTCCCGCCGCGATTTGTAACTTGATATAACCTTCGATCTTCTTTGCCATCTGGCCTTACCTTTCACGCTTGAAGCCGTGGTCCGATCGCCCTAGGGTTTCAGTTTGACCCGCCACAGAATCACAAAATCGCCGCCATCCACCGTCTTTCAAAGCCGGTTTTTCGCGACGTTACATCTTTTCGACTTGAGAATACTCCAAGTCTACCGGTGTTGATCGGCCAAAAATTGACACCTCAACAGTTAATCGGCTCTTCTCTTCATTGATGTCCTGCACATAGCCGTTAAACGATGCGAATGGTCCATCACAAACACGCACTTGCTCACCGATATCATAAATAATCGACGATTTCGGCCGCTCGACCCCTTCAGCAACCTGCTGAATTAACCGCTCCGCCT
>MDTB01115955.1_pt1 | contig 12916 bp, 11 predicted proteins | sample 811161 | NCBI WGS metagenome assembly MDTB01 (sample SAMN05326650, study PRJNA326480) | marine metagenome | isolation source: seawater | place: Mediterranean Sea | collected 2009 | reverse complement strand
ACTTTATATGATCCTGGCGGCATTTTTAAACCGGTTGTAAGAAAGTGCTTTGCTTTGGGATAATCAGGATATATAAATAGAACCTGTATTAATATTTTACGAGAAATGTCTGCTCTCCCATCCAAGTAATTCTTAGTTGCAGCATTCATGTATTTCTTTACCTTTTTTAACACTTCTGGATCAACTTCATCTTCTTTTAATGCCATGGAATTTTTTGGCCATTCTAATGTATCTATTCCCATCACAACTTCTAACCCTTTGATTAATTCTTTTTCTGGTATGGTTTGTTTCTCTTCATCTTTATCTGTTAAAATTTTAAGGGCATCATTATATCTTTTTTCAGTAATGGCCAATTCGTAATCTGAATCATCAAAATTAGCATAACTATTACTTGAAGAAATAATTAAAAAACCAACGATTAAACACTTTATAACAATACGAAAGAGAGAGTTTTTCTTCATCTTGTGTCAGTTATCGATCGGAAATTTCAGAACCTTTAATCAATATACATTTCTATATTATGGTCTAAAAAAAACCTTTAGATAGCCTCAAATAATTCATTTTACTTAAAAATATTTAGTTAAAAATTTATCAAAAACCTCAATTGTTTTTTCAATTATCTTTGAATGATGTTCTGATGAAACAAAGTTTGCTTCATATTGAGATGGCGGGATTAAAACTCCGTGATCTTTTAAAAAATGGAAGTATTTATTAAACATTTTCATGTCACATGCATTTACATCATCAACATTTTTAATTGCTTTTTTTGAGAAGAAAACAGTAAACATGGTTCCAATTGCATTGATTTGAATTGGCGCCTTTTTTTTCTTAACAATTTTACGAAATCCTTCGATTAGTTGCGCCGTATTTTTTTCTGCTTTCTCATAGATGTCATATTTTTCAATTAAGTGCATCATGGAAATCCCCGCGGCTACCGCCAAAGGATTACCCGATAGTGTTCCAGCTTGATAAACGTCTCCAATGGGTGCTAGGTGATCCATGATTTCTTTTCGTCCACCATATGCAGCACAGGGAAGACCCCCGCCAATTACTTTTCCTAAACATGTCATATCTGGATCAATTCCAAAGATCCCTTGCGCACCATTTTTTGCGGCTCGAAACCCAGTCATCACTTCGTCAAATATTAAAATCGTTCCATAGGTGTCACACAAGGCTCTGCATGTCTCAATAAATACTTGCTGTGCAATTACAACACCCATATTTCCACATACGGGTTCCATAATAACCGCAGCAATCTTATGTCCTTCTTTTTTAAAAAGCGCTTGAATTGCTTTTTTATCATTGTAGGGCAAAACGCGTGTATTATCGGTTACTACTTTTGGAATTCCTGAGCTGCTTGGATGACCTAATGTTAACCCGCCTGACCCCATTGCCACTAACAAAGCATCCACATGGCCATGATAACAGCCATCAAATTTTACAATAATATCTCGTTTTGTTGCGCCCCGAGCCAGTCGAATAGCACTCATAGTGGCTTCTGTCCCAGAATTAACCAAGCGAATTTTTTCACATGATGGGAAAAAGTGACGAATTGATTTAGCAAGTTTGGTTTCTTTCACTGTAGGCGCCCCAAATGTCGTTCCTTTAATCATGCTATTATGAATGTCTGATATGACACTTTCCGGTGCATGACCAGCCAACAGTGGCCCATAAGACAGAACATAGTCAATGTATGTCTTTTCATCTTCCGCTGTAATTAAGGCTCCTTTTCCAGACTTCATAAAAATCGGATCACCACCGACAGAATTATATGCTCGAACAGGACTATTCACCCCGCCAACCAAAACGTCTTTCGCGTCCTCAAACTCGTTTTTTGTTGGTTCCATGTGCTAAGTTTAGCATAAAATAATTATGAACCACTAGTTGAGCCTAGTAATTTTGAAATTGCATCTGATCGAAAAATGTTGTCTGGATCGTAGTTTAATTTTTGATCTTTAAATTTTTTGATCGCTTGGTGTGATGTGAGTGCTTTCGTATCTTTAATGGATTTATGGCCGGCCCCACCATGCTCAGCAAACATTTGAATTTCATATTGTGATAATGTGCCAGTAATAAACTCGCGTAATTCACCGTCCATCAAGGGATCTTTTAATGCAAAATTAAAGTGAATCGTATCATGTGTTTTCGATTGCATGGAGTGTCCAAAATTAAAAACCACGCCATTTTTAGATTCAATAAATGCATTTAATTTTTTTAAAATTACTGCCAATTCCTTTTTAGGAATGCCAAGATCATACCCAATGTAATGAAGACCATTTTTTTTGGCCCAATTTCGATTGGCATCCGATACTTCATGACGTATCCGCCACAGTTTTTTTTCGTGCTCGATTGATGTTGATAGTTGTGTATTGCCCATTAAATTCGGAAACCTTTTTTCAAAAATAGTTTCGATAATTCCTTCAAAATCTTTTGGTTTAACATCTGCCCACTGGATCAATAGCATCATGCCGGAAATTTTTTTTTGCGTGACATTCTCATAGGATCTTGGGTCAATCATTTCACAAGCAATTACATCCGAATTTGATAATAGAAAATCACGAAAACTAGTAACGTCGATCAATGGAACTTCTACCATCAATGATTGTGTGGTTTTAAATGCAGGTTGTGGACGAAACGCAACCGCTGTTATTACCCCAAAAAAGCCTTGAGTTGCTGTCGCCTCGCTTGGTAACATGCTGTCGGATTGTTTGGAATCGGGTTCTAAGCGTCGCTTAATTCCATCTCCACAAATTAGATCTGTATAGATATGGCTATCGGAAAATTTACCATATTCACCACCTGCATTTGTGCTTGCAATTCCTCCAAGTGTTGCATTTGATGCAGAAAAATTTACTGGGAAACGTAACTTAAGGGCATCTAATGTGTCATGCAGTTCATGAAGTTGAACCATTGGACCTGCGATAATAAGATTATTTTTTTGATCGTATGTTATTGATTTGTTGACATATTTTAAATAAATGATGGGCTGATCATGATTTATATCTGGTACGGATTGAAATGTACTGGCTTGAACAAGATTTGTATTTCCCCCCATTGGAATGATGATGCCTTTATTTTTTTTTACCCATGTTATGATTGATCGAATATCCGCTTCAGTTTTTGCATGGGCATAAATGATTGGATTTTCAACCTCTTCTATTTCAGCATTGTAAGGTTCAAGCGTTGTCTTTAATTCATCATCCCACTGTTCAGCACTTTCTTTTGCTAATTGCACCGCAACAGAGGCACAATTTAATTTAAAATCGTCAATTATATTTCCTGACAATGCATGGCCAATATGACCCCCAATGCGATTAATATTTTCAGTTTGAGTTGAAAATCCAGGGACATATTCTGTTTTTTTGAATTGTTTATCACTTCCAGGCAGATAAAATTCGCGCTGTATCATTTCGACATACAACTGATGTCCTTTAAGTGCATATTGTTCAACATCAGGGCAATTAACCACACTTAAGCTTGGGTTTTCTTCGCAACCTGGCATCTGTAAAATTTGAGATCTAAAATCTTTAATCGACTTAAAATGACTGTCTTTTATTAATTGATTAATTGATATCGCAAAATGATTTGGGGAGATTGCACCATATTGATCGGATAATTCTTTCGCGGGAGCCCAATAAGGATCATTGATGGCTAATGGTTTAAATGGCAATTTTAATCCTTGGAATAAATTTTCTTCTGGTTGGTCTTCAACTCGCATGCTTAAAAAGCAAAAATGAGGCAAACCAGCTGCAATTGCTTTATTCGTTGCACACAATGTAACCGCCACTTGTCTACCACCTGCAATTTGAGTTTCATGTATGGCTGATTTCACATTTTCAGGACCGTTTGATTTCAATTTTGGCGCATAAGTATATGTTCCAGACCCAATTAGTCCCTCACACATTTGGATTCCAGTGGGTATATTTGGGGCCCGAAGTGCAAAATGGTCACTAAATATATTTTGGATGTTGGTTATGCCCTTGCTATTTAAGAAATTAATTGTTGGGACAACACTGGGATGATGACGATAAATGGAATTAAAATAATTATTAAAATGCTGCTGTGTTACTTCAAAATATCGTTCAGACTGTGTTGCTTCCATTGTGACTAATGCTTTATTAACGCTTCGAATATGGGTTGGTGAAGTCGTAAAATTCCGAACACGGTTTTGAGTTTCACGATGTGAAAACCGAAAAAATGGATTTGATTTAGAACATAAGATGGGAAACATGCAACCTCCAATATACATTAAATTTAATATATTTTATATTATTTTGGGCCACTTTTTTTCTCGGATGAGATAATTATAGTGACCCAAATTATAGGAGAAGTACTTCACTTCTTAATATATCAGACTCTATGTTTTTTGCAAACTTTAAAAATTATTTTTATTTTTGATAATGGTGTCCATTACGGATTCAATTGATGCTGCATCTGATTCATAAATCTTTGAAACGCCCATGGCCTTTAAACTTTCTGTTGTTTTGGGGCCGATGCTAATGCTTTGATGGGCATTTAATTTTTTATAAACCGTTGCCAATCGATCAACTGCTGCTGAGTTCATAAATACGAATATATCATCTGAATGAATCCAATCCAGATACTGTTCAATATCGACTGGCGGATCATTTTTGTATGCCAAACATTTTACAACTTTTGCTCCCGTTTGGGTTAAGCTTAATAGTTCATTGCTCGCTTCAGATGAAGTTGGATACAAAACATGATGTGAAGCGGATAACATGGGCATTAAATATTCAATTAAATCAGATGTCGTTGACTGATCAGGAACGAGATCTGCTTTTAAACCAAACTCAAGTAATGTTTTTGACGTATGAGTACCGATGGATATTAATGTCTTATTTGCAAGTTGACGTAGATCAGTGACACCTATGATCGCTTTAACAAATGCTCGAACCGCATTTTCACTGGTAAAAACAATATGAGTAAATGAACCTAAATCAAGTGATTCAAGCCACTGATCTTGATATGTAATTTGATTTAAAGATAACGCCAATACCTCAGCGCCTGCAACTGACAATAAATCGCGTAGCTTTGATTGTTGATGATCGGATCGAAATAGAACAAAGCGATGTGATTTTAATGGTAAATGATCACGCCAATTAAATTGAGCATGAAGATTAACAACATTTCCTACAATAATTAAAGCTGGTGGTAATAGCTGATTATCCGCCTGCATTTGTTCGATGGTTTCCAAAGTTCCAACAACAATTTTTTCATCTGCATATGTGCCAGATGCGATTATGGCGATGGGGGTATCTTGCGATCGTAATTCTTTTAAACGACTAACCAGTGGCGAAAGCCTGAGTAGGGACATCATAATGACCAAAGTATCTGCATTTGGAAAGTCTGAATTTTGAATATCGTCTGCACGAGTTGCAGTAACAAATGCAACGGAGTGGGAATGTTCTCGATGCGTAATTGGGATTCCTGCATATGTTGGAACTGCAATTGCTGAAGAAATCCCAGGAATAATCTCGTAGGGAATTTGGCACTCGTTTAAAGCGGCCATTTCTTCACCACAACGACCAAAAATCATTGGGTCGCCACCCTTTAACCGAGCAACACTTAGCCCTTCTTTTGCAAATTGAATTAGCTGTTTATTTATGTCCACTTGCTTGGTTGAATGGGCCCCTTTTTTTTTGCCAACACATATTTTTTTGGCATCTTTGGCAATTAGCACAATATTGGGATGAACCAAATAATCATACAAAACAACATCCACATTTTTTAAAATGCGCGATGCTTTTTGTGTAATTAATTCCGGATCACCTGACCCAGCGCCAATAAGGTATACTAATGTTTTAGTCAATAACAGCTCCTTTAATGGTATCGATCGCAGTGTCTAAGTCACTTAATTGAAATTTAAAATATCTTGGTTCATTGGAATCTAGAAATACATGAAACACTGATCCATCAATCAATGCACCCAATGGTAAATTGCAATTAAATTCGATTCCTTTTAAAAACTGATAATAAGCTCCCCCTAACCTGACATCTTCTTTAGAACAAATGGATGTGCAATGGTTGGCTAGTTGAAGATCATCGTGACGCGTTTGAAGTGCAATTATCCCTTGCCCTGGGGCTGGAATAAATTTAAGTGGATCTGGTTCAATCGTAATTAAATTATCATAGTTTAACCGTTGCAGCCCTGCTGTTGATAAAATTAATCCATCGTAATTTAGATCCTTTGATTTTTGAATTCGTGTATCGATATTCCCTCGTATTGGATGACAGGTTATATTTGGATAGAGGTACTGACATAGTGCAACTCGACGCAAGCTTCCAGTTGCAAGATTTAATGGTTGGTTTTGAATACTCGTATGATTAAACAAAATAAATGCATCCGTGACACGTTCATTTAGTAGAAACCCGCAGAACTTTAAACGGGCATCTGAGCGGGCCGTAATGTCTTTAAAGGAATGAACCGCTAAATCAATGGACTTTTCTATTAAAGCCTGCTCGATTTCTTTAATAAAGACCCCTTTTCCTCCGAGGGTTCGAATAGCTTCAGACGATTGATCACCGGTCGTTTCAATAATATGGATTTCGACATTCAGTGAAGGATCGAATTTTTCTAGTTGATGTTTGATAAAGTTGGCCTGCCATACAGCTAGTTTTGAACCTCTTGATCCAATTCGAATGCGCTCATTTTGCATACGTAAACCCAATCTGAATTAATGTCATGGTCTAAGTGTAAATAAATTCAAGGATTTGATCAAATTTGGCTATTGATTTGCGACATTATTTAATAAGAAAACACTCACGATCCCAACTGAGATATTGGGTGCCCAAGCAGCTAAAATGGGATGAATCACAGAATTTATCCCGAGTGCCAGTCCCAGTGAATAAATAATGTAATACCCGAGAATAATAATAATGCTCAATCCCATGCCCATGGCTGAGGACCGACGATGAGGTTGAAAACTAACAGCAGCTCCAATCATTGTAAAAATTAAACAAGCAAATGGTAATGAAAACTTTAAATAGTATTGTATTAATAATTCATTAATATCTTTTCCCAATCTTTTTTCTTTATGAACATATGTTAGTAACTCTTGCGCATTCATTTCATTAAATGATTTTTTTTGCTGTTTAAAATCTACCAAGTCAAGATTTAAATTAATAATTTCTTTTTCAAAATTTATGACCATTAACTCCTGAGATGAATTTTCTAATAACACGTGCATCACTCCATTATTAAATACCCACCCACCAATTGGATCCCAATTCCCAAACTCTGCTCTGGTTACTTTTGATAATCGACCTTTTTCAAATTCGGCAATTGTGATATCTTTGAGTGTTTCACTTTCAACCTCATTTACGTTAATAATTCGTAATGGTAACCCATTATCATCAAACTGCGTTAGATTCACCTTTTCTCGAATTGAAAGATTGGTATTTTGAAGATTATTTAATAGTAACTCTGCATAATGGTTTGATCGTGGCACGACAATTTCATTAAAAATAATATTCATTAAGCTTACAATTAACCCAACGGATAAAATTGGAATCAAAATTCTAAACACACTGACACCCGCAGAGCGAAGTGCAACAATTTCTAAATCAGAACTTAAGCGACCAATCACCAGAATCGTCGCTAATAATATTGCCATTGGTAATGTTAAAGAGATAATAGCCGGTAACTTATAGACAAATAGTTGAATTGTACTGGTAATACTAAAACCATACTTTACTGCTTTTGATACCAATTGAAAAATAAGTGAACTTCCAGAAATTATTGAAGTAAATGCAGCGATGCCAAAAATAAACGGAAAAATTATTTCTTTAACTAAATAAGAGTCTAATAATTTCATTTATGATAATTCAAAAGATTCGCCCAAATAATATTTTTTCGCAATCTCACTGGTTGCGATTTCTTTGGGATTTCCAGCGAGTAGGATTTCACCTTGATGAATAATGTAGGATCGGTCTGTAATGGATAGCGTTTCACGTACATTATGATCCGTAATAATTATTCCGATGCCCTTACTTTTTAATTGTTTTATGATGTCTTGAATTTCAGAGACTGCAATTGGATCGACACCTGCAAACGGTTCATCTAATAAAATAAATGACGGATTTAAAGATAGTGAGCGCGCAATTTCCACACGTCTTTTTTCACCGCCAGATAATTGATAGCCTTTGGAGTGGCGGACATGGTTTAACCCGAGATCTAAAATCAGCTCATTAATTCTACTTTCAAATTCATCCGGCTGAATCGGCTCAACAATTTCTAATAATAAACGTAAGTTTTCTTCAACGGTTAATTTTTTAAATATCGAAGGTTCTTGCGGTAAATACCCCAGTCCCAATCGAGCACGCTTGTACATAGGTAAAGCAGTTATATCTTCGCCATTTAATAAGACCTGCCCTTCATTGGGACGAATTAAGCCTACAATCATGTAAAATGTTGTTGTTTTACCAGCCCCATTGGGACCAAGTAATCCGATGACTTCATTCTCAGTAACATTTAAAGACACTTCATTAACAACCCGCCGCCCCTTAAATTGTTTCACTAATTTATTTGTTTTAATTTCTTTCATTTTCATACACCCTATGAATCGATTCAATAGAATCGATGGTATTTGTCCCTTTATCTACAGCTATCATAACAGCTCCAATTACAAATTGTTCAGGATTTTTTACTGGCTGATGACGAGATGGCAATTGGTCAACAAATTTTTGAACTGAAATATGCCGGTCCATTCCAATGACTGAGTCGTATGCGCCACACATTCCAATGTCTGATATATAGGCTGTCTTATTGGATAGTTTTCTAAAATCATTGGTCTGAACATGGGTATGAGTACCATATAGAAGTGTTACCTTATCTTTTAAAAACCAACCCAATGCCTGTTTTTCTGATGTTGTCTCTGCATGAAAATCAACAATAATAATATCTGCTTTAATTTTTTTTAGTTCATTTCTCATTGTTTCAAATGGACAATATGGCATTTGTTGCATGAAAACTCGTCCAATAACATTGATTACAGCTATTGTTTTCTGATTTTTTTCATAGATACGAACCCCTTTTCCAGGATGCGAACTTGGAAAATTTATTGGTCGAACTAGCTTATCATAAATATCAAACTTATCGAGTACTTCTCGTTTGGCATACACATGATTTCCAGATGTGAATGCATCCATCTTCATGTGAAGAAATTCATGATAAATTTTATTATTAAACCCAAATCCTGACGCAGAGTTTTCTATATTTGCGATTGTAAAATCAACATTATACTCATCTTGAATTCCGATTAACTTGGATTGAAGGATATTGCGACCGGGATGGCCAACAATATCCCCCAAGCATAAAATATTATATGTTGATTTAGTGGGCAATGGCTATCGCTCGAGTTTCACGGACCAAATTTACTTTTACCTCTCCGGGATAATCCATTTCTTTTTCAATTCTTTCTGCAATATCTTGCGAAAGCTTGTACGCCCCCTCGTCGTTCACGTCCTCAGGGCGAACAACAACACGGACTTCTCGACCGGCTTGAATTGCGTATACTTTTTCAACACCTTCAAACTCCATTGCGATTTTCTCTAAATTTTCAAGTCGTTTTAAATACAACTCTACCGATTCTTTACGAGCACCTGGTCGTGCAGAAGATAACGCGTCAGCAACTTTTACAATTACAGCTTCAACTGTATCCGGTTCTTCATCTTCATGGTGCGCCATAATACAGTTTAAAACTTCAGCAGATTCACCATATTTTCGACAAATCTCAGCGCCTAGATCATCGTGTGATCCTTCTTGGACAAAGTCAATTGCTTTCCCGATATCATGGAGAACAGCACCCCGCTTCGCAAGCTCAGCATCAACACCCAATCGATCCGCAATAATTCCTGCTATTTTGGAACATTCAATCGAGTGATCTAAGATATTTTGACCATAACTTGTCCGGTAGTTAAGGCGCCCTAACATTTCAACAATATAAGGGTCAAATTCTAACCCTAAAACATCAGAGGCTTTCTCTCCTTTTTGTTTAATAACTTGTTGAATATCTTCATCCGCTTTTTAAGCGCATCTTCAATTCTTGCGGGGTTGATTCGCCCATCGTTAACTAACTTATCGAGTGCAATACGTGCTGTTTCACGGCGAATTGGATCAAAACAAGATAAAATAACACCATTTGGGGTGTCATCAATAATGACATCCACTCCCGATGCAGTTTCAAACGAGCGTATGTTTCGTCCTTCTTTACCAATAATGCGGCCTTTCATTTCATCATCCGGTAATGTAACCACCGAGGTTGTATTAGAACTGACAGTTTCAACACCAAGCTTTTGAATTGACTCTAAGACAATTTCTATTGAACGTTGTTTTGCAACTTTACGTGCTTTCGATTCAACACCTTTAATTAATTGCCCTGCGCGTTTTTTTGCAACAATTTCTACATGTTGCAATAATGACTTTTCAGCATCTTCTCTTGATAATGACGCCACAGATTCTAATTTTTCAAATAAATGCTGTAAAACTTCGTCTTGTTTTTTTCTGAGTTCTTTAACATTTATCATTTTTTGTTCAAATTGATTTTGTAATTTTTCAATTTCTTTTTTCGACTGTTGAACTTGTTGTTTGGAACGATTAACATCTTGTTCCACCTCTTTTAATTGACGTCTTTTAAATGCGATGTCTTCTTCAGCACGACGAATCATTGCTTTTGATTCTTTATCTGCTTGAAATTTAGCATCTCGAATCGCTTTATCTGCTTGTCGATTTGCTTGCTTAACAATTGTTTCTGACTTAATGCCAGCCACCTTAATTTTATTCAGCTTTGTGGTCTGTAAAATCGTTATTGCGATACTTACAACTGATAGGCTGGTTAGGCCGATAATTATTTCCATAATGCACCTTTCCTTACTTTTTTTGTTCGGATTTTAACTCTGCAACTTTTTCTTTGATTTCTTTTTCAACTTCATCAGCAAGTTTGCTTGAATCTCTTAAATATTGTTTTGCAGACTCTCTTCCTTGACCCATTTTTTCTTTTTTGCAGGAAAACCATGTCCCGCTTTTTTCAATGACACCAAAATTACATCCCAAATCAAGTAGGTCACCCTCTTTTGAGATACCTTTACCAAAAACAATATCAAACTCTGTAAATTTAAATGGCGGCGCAATTTTATTTTTCACAACTTTCACTCGTACTCGGTTACCGATAATATCTACCCCTGACTTGATGGATTCAATTCGTCGAATTTCAAGTCGAACCGATGAATAAAACTTTAGCGCTCGACCGCCTGGCGTTACTTCGGGGTTTCCAAACATGACACCAATTTTTTCACGCACTTGGTTTACAAAAATTACAACACAGTTTGATTTCTTTACAATTCCTGTTAGTTTACGAAGCGCTTGTGACATTAACCGAGCTTGCAAACCAACATGGCTATCGCCCATATCACCTTCAATTTCATTTTTAGGCACCAATGCTGCAACTGAATCAATCACGATCATATCAACTGCATTTGACCGAACTAAGGTTTCAGCAATTTCAAGTGCTTGCTCTCCATAATCAGGCTGTGACAATAATAAAGCGTCCGTATTTACGCCAAGATTTTGAGCATAAACAGGATCCAATGCATGTTCTACATCAATAAATGCACAAGTGCCGCCTTTTTTCTGGGCTTCAGCAATTGCATGCAACGTTAACGTTGTTTTACCCGATGATTCCGGCCCATAAATCTCCGATATTCGACCTTTTGGATATCCTCCCCCACCCAACGCTAAATTGAGTGATAAAGCGCCCGTTGAAACGGTTTCAATATTGAATACTTGGCTATTATCTCCCAAGCGCATAATTGAACCTTTACCAAAACTTTTTTCTATTTGTGACAATGCAATTGTTAATGCTTTTTTCTTACTTTCGTCCATTTAATTTTCCTTTCTCATATCATTTTTCAAAAATCTTAACCCCATTGATAATGCAATAAAAACTGCTTTATCAATGACATCATTTCGTCCCCCTTCTAGTTTGTAACGTTTCGTCTTAATTTTATCATGAAAATTCCATGATAAAAAAAGTGTTCCTGATTGATCTATTGAATACATATCATTTTTTGGACCAGCGATTCCGGTTGATGCAATTGACAAGTCTGATTTTGTCATTTTTTTTATTCCAATTGCCATTTCTTCAGTAACGGATGCACTGACCAAACCATGTTCAGCAATTGTTTTTGGTCGAACTAATCCATATTTAATTTTCAACTGCTGATGATAAGCAACCACACCCCCAAGAAAATAACTTGAACACCCAGGTGCCTCGACTAACTTTCGGGCAATCCCGCCACCTGTCATTGATTCAATCACAGAAATACTCAAATTATTAGCAGAGAGATACGTTGAAAACTCAGATAAATAATCTGTATCTAATTCTTGATCTAAAACGTCACTAAATATTACGCTTTTGTTAGTATTTTTCGCTTGCATTCTTGTAATTGTTGAACCTTGTTTATGGATTCCCAAGGAAATTCAACGTCAGAACGACCGAAATGTCCGTATACAGCTGTTTGCTCATAAATTGGCTGTAATAGATTTAATGTATCAATAATCTCTTTTGGCTTGAATCCAAAAGTTTCTTTAATAATTTTTAATAAATCTTGGTTTGAAATTTCAGAAGTTCCAAAGGTGTTTATTTTGATGGATACAGGCTCCGCAACACCAATTGCATACGCAATTTGAATTTCCATTTCCCGACATAATTTAGCTGCGACACAATTTTTGGCAACATAACGAGCCATATACGCCGCTGAACGATCTATTTTTGATGGATCTTTTCCTGAAAAAGCGCCGCCACCATGAGGTACCCAGCCCCCGTAAGTATCGACTACAATTTTACGTCCAGTTAAACCCGCATCCCCTTGCGGCCCTCCAACAACAAAGCGTCCGGTT
>MDTB01220383.1_pt1 | contig 12917 bp, 7 predicted proteins | sample 811161 | NCBI WGS metagenome assembly MDTB01 (sample SAMN05326650, study PRJNA326480) | marine metagenome | isolation source: seawater | place: Mediterranean Sea | collected 2009 | reverse complement strand
GCTGAGAATACGCTCATCGTGTTTACGTCGGATAACGGTTGCGCGCCATACATCGGCGTAGACGAGATGAACCGAATGGGTCACTACCCAAGCTACGTGTACCGGGGCTACAAAGCCGACATCTATGAAGGCGGCCATCGTGTTCCATTTCTCGCCCGCTGGCCACAAGCCATCGAAGCAGGATCAAGGTCCGACGAAATCGTCTGTCTGACCGATCTCCTGGCTACAAGCGCTGCGATTACCGGGCAAGCGCTCCCCGAGAGCGCCGGCGAAGATAGCTACGACATTTCCAGTGCACTACTTGGGCAACCGAGCGGTCAACCCATCAGGGAAGCGACCATCTCCCAGTCCGTTACGGGCGGTTTCAGTGTTCGGCAGGGGCGCTGGAAGCTCGAGTTGATGCCAAGTTCAGGTGGGTACTACAGGCTGCCACCAGACCAGGTAAAAGCGCAGGGATTACCACCCGTACAACTCTATGACCTTGAAACCGACATCAAAGAGTCGAACAACGTCCAGGGAGAACACCCGGACGTGGTCGCCAACCTCGCGGGACTGCTCGAGAAATACAGAACAACAGGACGGAGTAATTTTTAAGCGCCTGATGACCTTGCTAACATGAACTATCTTTTTAAAGGCTAAGACAACCTGCCTCGAGGAATTATGTCCGAACAAGAATGGCGTCCTACCGCGTGTAATCTTTGCTATGCCAACTGTGGCATCCTGGCCAGACTGGACGAGACCGGTCGAATCATAGAAAAGATCAAAGGGGACCGTGCGCATCCTATGTCCCAGGGATATACCTGTAACAAGGCAGCACGCATCAACTTCTACCAGAACGGCCGGGATAGGCTAACAAGTCCAATGCGTCGCAAGGAAGACGGCAGTTTCGAAGAGATCGATTGGGACACGGCCATCGCGGAAATTGCGGACCGATTCGCCACCATCCGGGATAGTGTCGGCGGCGACAAGATCTTTTACTACGGCGGTGGTGGTCAGGGCAATCACCTGGGCGGGGGCTATTCGGGACCGGTCAGGAATGCGCTGGGCATGAAGTACACTTCGAACGCCCTGGCGCAGGAGAAGACGGGTCTGGCCTGGATGAATTCTCGGATGCTCGGAGGCGGCTACCACTGTGACTTTGAACGCTGCGATGTGGCGATCATCATCGGCAAGAACCCGTGGCAATCCAATGGTATACAGCGTGCACGCATTGTCATGCGTGACATCGGCCGGGACGCGGACCGAACCCTTATTGTCATGGATCCCCGGCGCACGGAAACTGCGGAACTGGCAGACATCCACCTGGCGGTAAAACCGGGAACCGATGTCTGGTGTATCTCCGCTATCCTGGGTCGCCTGGTGCAGACGGACCGCATTGATACCGAGTGGCTGCAGAAGCATGCCACCGGATATGAACGTGTCCTGTCACAGTTGCAGAAGGTGCCTGTGGAAGAGTACGCGGCGTTCGCCGGTATTCCCATGGAGCAGATTGAACAAGTAGCGGACGTGATTGGGGCGACCAATCGCATTGCCGTCTATGAAGATCTGGGCGTTGAAATGTCGCCTAACTCGACCTTGTGCAGCTACCTGAACATTCTCCTGTTCCTCCTGCCCGGCGCCTACGCGGTCGAGGGTGGCATGCACCTCAGCATCGGCCTGAACGGCACCAGTATTCTGGCTGGTGGTGGCGACGTGACTAAAGAGGTTGATGGTTACCAGGTAGAGGGGCCAACCTCACCGGTAACGGGCGCCCGCATCGTTGGCGGATTTATCCCCTGTAACTCCATTCCTGAGGAGATTCTCACGGATCACCCGGATCGTTTTCGTGCTGTCCTGGTAGAGAGTTCCAACCCGGTACATTCTCTTGCTGATGCCAAACGGTTCCGGGAAGCCTTTGAGTCGCTGGAGCTGTTGGTCGTCATTGATGTTGCCATGACTGAGACTGCCCGGATGGCGGATTATGTGTTGCCCGCATCGTCTCAATACGAGAAGTACGAGGCCACCTTCTTTCCCATGGAATTCCCCGAGAATTTCTTTCACCTGCGCAAGCCGCTGATGGACCCAATGCCGGGAACGCTACCTGAGGCTGAAATACACGCTCGCCTAGTTGAGGCGCTGGGTGTATTCGAACCCGATGAGTTGGATGCGCTCAAGGCGGCAGCGAAAAGTGGGCTCGATCAGTTTTCAGCAGCCTTCCTGCCTCTCCTTGGCAATCCAAAGGTTTTGGCGAATCTGCCTTATGTGCTGTATCGGACACTAGGGCCGACGCTGCCCGATGGTGCCGCAGGTGCGGCGATTCTGTGGGGGCTCTGCCACCAGTTGGCGTTTAGGCTGCCTGCACAGGTTCGGGCAGCCGGTCATGAAGGTGAGGGGACTGCGCTGGGCGATGCGCTATTGCAGGCGATTCTCGAAGGCGAGTCCGGTGTGGCTATTCTGCGATCTGAATCGGGCGACGAGACTCAATGGCTAAAGGCTGACGGCAAGGTTCATATGCTGATTGGTGAAATGAATGACGAACTGGACAAGCTGGGTAGTTACGAGCTGCCCGAACGCACCGATGAGTTTCCGCTTGTACTGTGCGCTGGAGAGCGGCGTTCCTACACTGCCAATACCGTGATTCGTGATCCGGCCTGGAGGAAGAGTAACAATCCGGTGTCCTTATCCATCAACCCCATCGATGCGGGTAAGCTGGGGATTATGGACGCGGGTAGTGCGCGGCTGATTACCAAACGCGGTGAGGCGATGGTACTTGTGGAGTTCGATGACCGCATGAAGGAAGGCAGCATTTCTCTACCCAATGGACAGGGACTGACCTATCCGAATCTTTCCGGTGACGAAGAGCAGACCGGCGTATACCTCAACGAGCTCACTGACCTCAATGACCGGGACCCCTTCGTAGGTACGCCGTGGCATAAGCATGTGCGCGCCAGACTTGAGCCGGTGGCTTGAGGCAAAGCTTTATCTTCCAATTATATTTGTAAAGGTGTTTATCCATGACAGCAATCAGGCTCTACGGTAACGATCATTCCCCCTGGGTACAGGCCGTTATGATGGGGCTGCATCAGAAAAACCTCGAGTGCACCCGCACCACGGCACCTCCCGTGGATGTATTCAAAGAGTGGGGCGTGATGATGCCTGCCGCCAGCTTTGACGATGGCCCCTGGGAAATAGAGTCGAAGGATATCCTGCACCACCTTGGATATTCAGAAGTCTCTGATGAAGATATGCATGCCATACGGCGGGCATGGCACGGCGTGTTGCATCGCGCCCAGTACTGGACCCGGTTCTGGGGTGAGTGGAGTCTCGCCAGCGATCCCAGCCCGTCAGCTCTGGGACGTTTCGCTCAAAATTTCCTGCGCGCCTTTACAGCGTTCTATTTCTTTCTGCTCATACGGTGGGGTGTGTACGCGTTAGGGTATCGTGATCCGGAAAACTACGGCGATCAATACATGGAGTGGGAGGAACGCTTTAGTGCGATGGATGGACCATTTTTAGCGGGCGATGAGCCAGACTCGGTCGAACTGTTACTGTTCGGTATAATCCAATGCCATTGCAGTATTGTTGTTCCTCCGGTGTACGCGTTACAGTCCGATCCAAGGCTGGAGCGGACCCGCGCCTGGATCGGTTCGATGCAAGAACACTTTGCCGACTACCCTTTTCTCTATTCCAGGGCGTATTTCGAGCCCCATTCATTACCGCCCAAGCCGGCAACGGCAGTGGAGCAACTCGCATTCTGGCTGGGGGCGCTCACCATGGTTGCGTGTTTTCCAATTACCGTCCCACTTGTCACCTGGCTGGCGTATCGGAACCGGCATCTCCGAGGCTAAACCTCGGAGAGCTTAACCCCGGAGAGCTTAACCCCGGACAAACTCCCTGATGACGGTCCCGGGACGTTGTCCGGTATGCTTGCCGTTCTCCACAATCACCTGACCACTCACCAGCGTCGCCACATAGCCGAAGCTCTCTACAATGAAGCGACCGACGTTGTGGGGTAAGTCGTTGACATAATAAGGATAGCCGGTTTCCAGATTGTCATAATCAAAGACGTTCACGTCTGCAATCCAGCCTTCCTTCAAACTCCCTCGTTCTTTGAGACCCAGAACATCCGCAGAAGCCTGAGTAATCCGGCGGATGGCTTCCGGCATGGAGTAAACGTCGTGTCGTCGTACCAGCTCGCTTAATAGAAATGTTGGGGCGTCTGTGTCGGTGAAAATACCGACGTGGGCGCCGGAGTCAGCCAACATCGGGATCACCTGTGGCAGGTTCATATAGGCCCACTGATCTTCCAGCATATGACCGAACATCCAGTAGTTCCACAGCTCTTTTCCCTCTGACTCGATCAGTCGATCCACATAGACGTCAACCGGGTCTCGGCCTTCAGCCTCTGCGATCTGCAGGATATTGCGTTGTCGACCCAGATCGTAGTCGGGGGTGTCACCCCATCCCATGGCGTGCATGAGTTCCGGCTGGGCAGAGAATCCGGTTTCTTTGGAAAGCTGGACTAATCGAGCTTTAAAGTCCGGTTCCTTGAGTTGCGCGACCCGTTCTTCGAGGGTTGGTAGCGACATGAGTTCTGTCCAGGCATCGTTCTTAAAAGGCGTAAGTTGAGCCAGCCCAAACATGGCACCACTCGGCCGTGTGTGGCACAAGGCGGAAACGCGACGTCCGTCCTGATTGTTGCGTTCAAGAAATCCTCCCATTCGTTCCAGACTTCCACCCGGGAAAGGGCTTGCTCCACTGGAGAATAATACATGGCACCCCTCTGCCGCTGCCTGCTCAAATAACGCCAGTTCGGATTCCCTGCGATTGATCATATCGGGGGCAACCTGAAACAGACTGCCGATACCACCACCTTCAATGACAGCACGCTGGATCGCACCACTTTCATTCTCGTTGGCCCAGGTGCCTGGAGTCAGGCGACCGTCGGGTACAGTGTGGCCCTGAAAGCGCGATGTGGAAAAACCCACGGCACCTTCTTCAATCGACTCTCTAACGAGACGACAGATGTGGTCCAGTTCTTGTTTATTAGCCTGCACACCCTCGTCCATCGATTTATCGCCCATGGCCTCGAAGCGGATCGGAGAATGCCCGGCCAGGCCAACCACGTTGGCGACGGGTTCAAGCGCCTGCACAGTGTCCAGGTACTCTCCATAACTGGTCCAGTTCCAGGGGAGGCCATCCATAATGGCATCCGCCGAGATGTCCTCCACGGCCTCCATCATCTCAGCCAGCAGGCGATGGTTGGCTTTTTGTACAGGCGCGAACGTGACACCACAGTTGCCAATCAACGCGGTGGTCACACCGTGAAAGGAACTCGACTTCATTTCCGGGTCCCAGCCCATCTGCGCATCCATATGCGTGTGCAGGTCAATGAATCCGGGTGAGACGATCTTGTCAGTCGCATCAATGGTGCGCGCCGCTTCAACACCGCTTAAGTCCCCGATACGAGCGATGCGCTCACCGTCTATGGCGACGTCGGCTTTAAAACCTTCCGCGCCGGTTCCATCGATAACGGTGCCGCCTTTGATGATTAGATCATGTCCCACTGAGTTGCTCCTGAAGATGAATAAGAGGCGGAAAGTATAGGCCAGATTAGCTGCCACGTGAAAGTATTGTGGTCTGGCAGATCGTTACCCGGCGAAGAATCCTCCGGGGGCAAATACCCGGTCGTTAAACCGATTACCCATCCGGGCGTAACCGGCTGCATTGGGGTGAAGGTCATCGGGCAGATCGTCGGCATCTTCTTCTCCGAACAGCTCAAGACCATCCAGGTAGAAAAGGTTGTTGTCTCCTGCGGTACGTCTGGCTTCAACTACATCGCTGATAAGCTGACGCACGAGTTCCAGCGTCAGCGCGCCAATCCGGATTTCTTCGAAACCCTCTCTTGAACCGGCTTTTCTGCCTTCTCCTGGAAGCGTAGGGGCGGGTATTTTTTCATGTACCGGACAGTAAATAGGGGAAACAATTAAAAAGGGTGTGTCCGGTTTACCTTCCCGAATAGTATCCAGAAAACCGTGTAGTGCAGGAGCAAAGGTGCGCACCTTGAGTGAATCTCCGTTCACAATATTGATGCCCACTTTCAGGCTGAGAAAATCCGCCGGTGTATCGCGCATGGTTCTGGCGACATACTGATCGAGATGGCAGCATCCACCCAGGCCAAGATTAATGACCTCAACGTCTGCCAGTCGGGCGGCAACTACCGGCCATGTACCTGTTGGCTGACGTGCTTCCATGCAATGACTGATGGAGCTGCCATGATGTACCCAGCGTGGTCGCTTACTCTCTGGAACAGCAGAGATGACAGCACCGTCATTGATTCTAAGATCACGAAGTTCCACCTGTGCATTGGCTGGTATCCACAAGGCGCATTGCCTGATTTTCGTGCCCAAATCACTGAACACGATGGCACTGGGCTCACCCGGTTCTACACGGTAACCCAGGGGGCTCTCGGCATCCATGGTGACCAGATTTCCACCTTCACCTCGAACCGTGATCGGTTCACCATGATCAATTACAAGATCAAATGCCGCAATGGGAACACCGCCCAGATCAAGTCGCGTCATCATGAAATCCAGTTCAATGCGGTCGGCGTCGGTCACAAACTCCAGTCTGACACCCGAACCCATCGTCACCATGGCTTTGTCAAAGGCTTGCAGCTGCATGCGCGTCCAGTCGGGAAGCCGTCGTGGAGTAATGCCGGTTGAAGTACGGTCAAAATCAAACGCACCCGTGACACTGACGGGGCCGTTTTCGAGAGGAACAGATTGCATGAGACTTCCATGAGACTTGAAGTGGCAGCAACCATAAACAGCAGGGCAGATGACTGTCAATGTCATGCACATATTGACCATCGCTTTGCATTACATGTGCGCAGTCTCCCATTTGCAGTTGTCCTGGGGCATAGTACCCTACATAAAATGCGCGAGCCCTCTAAAACCGGGCAACTTAATCCATACTAAGGTACAGACATGAAACACGATCTTGTTATCCGCAACGGGCAAATTGTCGATGGTAGTGGCAACCCATCCTACGAAGGTGATGTCGCTGTTCAGGGCGACACTATTACTGCCCTGGGCAAGGTTCCGGAGCAGGGTGTTCGCGAAATCGACGCGGCCGGCGCTGCGGTGACACCAGGATTCATCGATACGCACACGCACCTGGATGCCCAGATCGGCTGGGACCCGTCGCTTACGTCAGTTTGCTGGCACGGGGTGACCACAGTGCTGATGGGAAATTGTGCGGTGACCTTTGCACCAGTTCGCGATGAAGACAAGGAACTGCTTGCCGAGATGATGGAGTCCGTCGAGGACATTCCACGACAGGCTATTATGACTGGCCTGCCCTGGGACTGGAATTCATATGGCGAGTACCTTGATTCAATAGAGAAAATGAACCCAGCGCTCAATATGGTAGGGCTTGTCGGTCATGCCGCCGCCCGGTTTTATGTCATGGGTGAAAATGCGGTTGACGGGCAACCTACCAAAGAAGAAATCCAACAGATTGCAGATGTCTGCGGCCAGTCCGTCAAGGAAGGTGCCGCCGGCTTTTCCACCAGTCGGATCGAGGCGCACCGCATGCCTGATGGACGCTGTACGCCGGGTACATTTGCGACCGATGAGGAACTGGTCGAGATCTCCCGGGCTGTAGGCGTCCACGGCGGTATGCTGCAAAGCGTAATTAACAGTAGCGAAACCAGGTTACCCGGTGAGATGAACCTGATTAGAAAGCAACTTGAAGCCTCAGGCACGCGAATGTTGTTCAGTGCTCCCTGGGAGGTAGGCGAGAATGGCAATAGCGCCTATCAGCCAGCGATTGATGATATGCAAAAGTCGGGACTCAACGTTTGGGGTTGTACTCAGCCGCGCCCGGCAGCTTTCCTGTCTGGTCTGAAAACTAACATTCTCTTCGGGGTGCGCCTCAAGGGTGAGACCTGGAGAGCGTTGCGAGAATTGCCTGTCGAGGAGCGATTGCCTGCGGTGCAGGATGGTGAATTCCGTAGCAGGCTGATCGAAGAGGGCAAGCTCATGGAACCATCGGATTCCATCTTTCAGTCCATCGGCTCCTCAAGCATGTCAATCCCACCAGCCAGATCATTCTGGATGGGTATTGATGACGAGCCGCATTATCCGGCTGGTGAGGAAATGTCACTTGGCGGTCTTGCCCGAGCGGCAGGTGAGCATCCCGCTGAAACATGGATTCGACTGATGCTGGAGTCAGACGGAGAGGGTCTGTTTCACGTACGCTTTGTTAATCAGGACTTGTCTGCGTTGCCAGGTTACCTGAGGTCTGACTGGATCGTACCCGGTGTCGGTGACGCTGGTGCGCACGTCAGTATGATTTCGGATGTAGGTTGGGCCAGTTTTGTACTGTCTCACTGGTATCGTGACAGTGGTGATTTCTCGCTGGAAGAAGCCGTTCACATGTTGTCTGCGAAACAGGCGCGGGTGCTAGACATTAAAGACCGCGGCACACTGCAGGTAGGGCTGAAAGCAGACATCAATGTCATCGACGTCGATCGCGTTGCCGAGCGACAGCCAAAGCGTGTTTACGATTTTCCCGGTGGCGCACCGCGGCTGATCCAGCGTGCGGTCGGCTATCGCAATACCGTGGTCAATGGTCATGTGATTCTGGAAAACGACGAGCTCACCGGTGAACGGTCTGGCACAGTCCTTCGAAACCGGGGTGGCGAATTGTCGTGATCCCGGGTACGGGCATCAACGAACTGCGCGTCTGACATCTTAGCGACTTACATCTAAGCGACTTATCTAAGCGAATTATCTAGACAATGACTGAGAAAAAGAAAAACATCATCGTCTGTCTCTGTGATCAATTAAGAGCCAGCGAAGTCGGCTGTTACGGCAACGAGGTCATACAGACCCCTAACATGGATGCTCTGGCAAAGCAGGGCACGCGTTTCCAACATGGTATTTCCAACGATCCACTGTGCATGCCTGCACGGTCTATCGTCGTTTCCGGTCAGTACGCGAGGACCTGCTCTGGTCAATTGAACAACACATCGATTCTGTTTGATGCTAAGCGCGGTGTAGCAGGGGGTTGGATGATGCCGCCGTATCCGGAGATGGGACGGCCGCACTTGCCTGACCAGACGTTGCCGGAATGTTTACAGTCAGATGGTTACCACACGGCAGCGATTGGTAAGTGGCATATTCACTCCTGGCCCAACGATGTAGGCTTCGATGAGTATGTGATCCCTCGAACACAACACTGTCATGTCGGGCAGCACTACACCAGAAACGGGGGCCCGGAATTTGTACCGCCTGGCTTTAGTGTGGACTTTGAGCTGGATGAAATTGAGTCGTTCCTCGATCGTCAGGAATCCGAGCCGTTCTTTCTGTTCTACAACATCTCGCCGCCGCATACCCCGTTATTCGATATTCCCGAGGAGTACCGGACGATGTACGACCCGGCCGATATGCCGATCCGGGACAACTGTTTCATCGATGGCGTAATGGCCGATAGCGAAAATGTATTCAAAACTTATCTGTACGATAACAAGCAATACTTCTACAAACTGCCACACACGAAAAAGGATCTGCCAGACGGATTTGATCTGCGACATCTCTATACTCAGTACTATGGTGCGACCAGCTGGGTAGACAGCGCGCTCGGGCGACTGATGAAGATGCTGCACGACAACGGCATGGAAGACGACACGATCGTACTCTTTACTGCAGACCACGGTGACAATCTTGGCAGCCATCACAAATGGAATAAAAGCCTGATGTATCAGGAGTCGACCAGTGTGCCGTATATCCTGCACGTACCTGGCGTGACAGAAGGCACCGTTGTTGAGACCCAGATGGTTTCACATGTCGACATCATGCCGACGCTGCTTGATCTGGTAGGCATTGATACACCGCCGCATGTTCAGGGTCGAAGTGTGGCGCCGGTCATTCGGGGCGATGAAGATGTGCTGCCGAACAACCACGTCTTTATCGAATCAGAGATTCAGGCGGTGGGTATTCGAACACCTCAATATACGCTGGCAAAGCGATTTGACCGGACCACCGGTGAAACAAGTCGCGAGAATATGAGACTGTATGACGTTCAGGCGGACCCCTTCGAGATGACCAATCTGGCTGCGAGCGATCCTGGTCACTGCGCTATCGCCGAGTTGGAAGGCATGCTGGACGATTGGCACGAACACACTCCCTGGATGGATATCGATCAGCACGTCGAGACAAATTAACTAAAGGAAACTGACATGGCTCACGATCTCGTGATCAAGAATGGCACGCTCATCGATGGTACGGGTGCAGACCCGTTCCGCGCTGATGTCGTTGTAGACGACGGACGAATTACCCGCGTCGGTGACGCCTCGACGGCTGAAGCTGACAAGGTGATTGACGCGACAGATCGCATCGTTACACCTGGATTTATCGATGCGCACACGCACCTCGACGCCCAGGTGGGCTGGGATCCGGAACTGACATCCAGCAGCATGCACGGCATCACGACGGTTCTCGTGGGTAACTGTGGCGTCTCGTTCGCGCCGGTCTCTAAAGGGAATGAGGAGACGCTGGCGAAGATCATGGAGTCAGTCGAAGACATCTCGGCCAAGGCGATCATGAATGGACTGCCGTGGTCCTGGACTGGCTACGGTGGATATCTCGATGCCGTGCAGGACCTCAAACCGGCGCTGAACGTCGTGGGTCTCGTGGGTCACGCGGCGATCCGTTACGACGCGATGGGCGACCGGTCTATCGACCACCACGAACACCCGAACGACGCTGAGCTCGAGCGGATGTGCGAGTTGGTTCGCGAATCAATGGCCGCTGGTGCCGTCGGTTTCTCGACGTCCAGGTTGCACGGACACGCCGTCCCTGATGGTCGGCAGATGCCCGGGACATTTGCCCAGATGCGGGAGTTGCAAGCCATCCAGCAAGCGGTGGTGGAGGGCGGTGGTGAGGGCGCGATCTTCCAGTTCGTGCCCGAGATCAAATCATTGGCTGAGGCTATTACAGGGGTCGAAAATGGCGCTGACCCAGAGACCCTTGTCGATGGCTCCAGGACACACGAGTTCCGCCTTATGCTTGAGGCTGTTGAACGGGGCTGCCATGTGATGTTCTCCGGTGGCACGCTGCGTGATGGCGATGGTTGTTTCAATGTGCTCAAGAACTTCCTGGATGGGGCGAATGCCGATGGCCATAAGATCACTTCACTTGCACACACCAGGCCCAGCGGTAGCCTCCTTGGTCTAGCCCAGCTGCCCCCATTCAGGGGTGAGGCGTGGGAGGAACTAATGGCGATGCCAACCATCGCTGATCGGCTCACGGCACTACGCGATCCGGCGACGAGGGCCAGACTCGTGGAAGAAGGGCGCAAGCATGGCTTCCGCTTGCCACCGGAACAGATTCATCCCATGGGCGTGGGCTCGAAGCCCGAGTATGATATGGACAACCAGGCAAACCTCGCCGAGCTTGCCCGGGCCGCCGATGTTGATCCGGCGGAGCTGATTGTCGACCGACTGATAGCCAGCGAAGGCCGTGAACTCTTCAGCGGCTGGAACTTTGGTTCCAACGTGACGGCCCAGGCGAAACTGATGGCCACCGAACATTGCTTGCCCGGCCTCGGTGATGCCGGTGCCCACGTGGGCGAGATTATCGACGCCGACTCGACTACGTTCCTGCTCGCCGAACTGGCCCGGACACGCGGGATCATGTCGATCCCTCAGGCGATTCACAAGCTCACGGGTATGCCGGCGTCAGTCCTCGGTCTGATCGAGCGAGGACAGGTGAAGGAAGGTTGGCATGCGGATCTTAACGTCATTGACATCGACGAGCTGGGTTCGACACAACCCGAGTACCTGAACGACTTCCCGTTTGGCGGAGGCCGCTTCGTGGTGGGGAGCACGGGATACGACGCGACCATCGTCGGTGGCGAGGTCGTCATTGCGCAGGCTAAGCACACCGGTCAGCGTCCCGGCCAGGTGATCCGTGACTTTAATCGCGGTTGATCACCACTGGTTTATTTAGCAGCTCTCCGGTAGAACCATCTCAGAAGCTGACAATACCTGGTTTACGCTGCTGACTATGAATCAGCACCCCATTCACATTGATGCGGAGTATGTGAAGCAAGACAAGATCGCAGCAGGAGAATGAGATGACCGCAAAGATGGCTGACGAACTACGTAACCGAGATGGTGAAACCATCACCCGCGAAGAAGAAGCACAGATTCTGGACACCATAGAGAAGTGGCTTGAGCGGGATGTTAAGGATCAGGTGCTGGCCCTCGAACATGCCGATGAATATCCCCATGAAATGGTTCAGCAAATGAGGGAGCTTGGGCTGTTTGGCGCAACCATCAGTCAGGCCTATGGCGGCATGGGCCTGCCATCATCAACCTACGCGAAGATCGTGACCACCATCTCCGAGGTGTGGATGTCGTTGACAGGCATCTTTAATTCCCACCTGATCATGGCTGCCGCCGTTGAGCGGTATGGTACCGAGCAACAGAAACAACGCTGGCTGCCGCAATTCACCACTGGAGAACTCCGGGGCGGGCTTGCGCTGACAGAGCCTGATTGTGGCACCGACCTTCAGGCAATAAGAACCCACGCAGTACGCGATGGTGATGTATACCGAATCAACGGCACCAAGACCTGGATCTCTAATGGTATCGAAGGCAACTGTGTTGCACTGCTGGTGAAAACCGATACCGAGATTGAACCTCGTCACAAAGGCATGAGCCTGTTTCTTGCGCAAAAAGGCCCCGGCTTCGATGTGGGCCGCAAACTCGAGAAGCTGGGTTACAAGGGTATTGATTCCGCGGAACTTATTTTTGATGACTATCAGATTTCGGTCGATGACCTCATTGGCGGTGAAGCAGGGCAGGGTTTCTACCAGACGATGGGTGGGTTGGAACTGGGCAGAATAAATGTCGCCGCACGCGGCGT
>MDTB01138160.1_pt1 | contig 12917 bp, 12 predicted proteins | sample 811161 | NCBI WGS metagenome assembly MDTB01 (sample SAMN05326650, study PRJNA326480) | marine metagenome | isolation source: seawater | place: Mediterranean Sea | collected 2009 | reverse complement strand
TGGATTATTTCAGCTTGAAAGTGCTGGAATGAGAGAAGCTATCAAACAGATGAAGCCAAATAAATTTGACGATATAATTGCATTAGTAGCATTATATAGACCAGGTCCAATGAGTAATATTCCTGTTTATAATGATTGCAAAAATGGATTAAAGGAACCTGATTATATTCATCCAATTTTAAAAGAAATACTAACACCAACATATGGAATTATTATTTATCAAGAACAAGTTATGCAAATTGCTCAGACATTAGCTGGCTTCACAGCTGGCGAGGCAGATATTTTAAGAAGAGCTATGGGTAAAAAGAAAAAAGCTGAATTAGATAGGCAAAAAGAAAGTTTTATTAATGGAGCTTTAAAAAATGGTATTAAAAAGGATGTTGCTAATTTTGTTTTTACTAAAATAGAACCATTTGCTCAGTATGGTTTTAATAAAAGCCATGCAGCTGCATATGCTTTAATTGCATATCAAACGGCTTATTTAAAAACATATCATAAAGAAGATTTCATAGCGGCTACAATGTCAACAGAACTTACTAACACTTCTAAATTAAGAGAGTTTGTAGAGGAACTTAAAAAATTAAATATTAAAATAATTAAACCCTCAATAAATGAATGCTTCTCAGATTTTAAAGCTATTGATGGAAAACTTTTTTATGGACTGGGAGCCATAAAAAATGTTGGATTTGAGGCTATTTCTAATATTGTAAATGAAAGAGAAATTAATGGGAAGTTTAAATCTTTTTTTAATTTTATTAATCGAGTGAATGCAAAAGATGTAAACAAACTTCAATTAGAAGGTTTAGTAAAATCAGGAGTATTCGATGAATTTGATAAAGATAGAAATAAAATTTTAAATTCAATACCTAAGATTATTCAAAAAATTAAAAATATAAATGATGATAAAGAAAATCATCAATCTAATCTTTTTGATGAACAAGAAAATGATAAAGAAGAATTTGATTTTGAATCGTCACCATCTTGGTCACTTAAAGAGCTTTTGTATGAAGAATTTAAATCTATCGGTTTCTATTTAACTAATCATCCACTTAATGAATTTGAAGAAATATTCAAACACTTGAACATAAGATCTTATGATCAATTTTACGAAGAAGACTCCAATGAAGGTCTGGTAGCAGGCACGATAATGTCTATACAAGAGAAGAAAAGCGCAAAAGGTACTCCATATGCTATTATTAAGTTTAGTGATAAAAAAACTGAATTTGAGCTTTTTTTATTTGCTGAAATTTTGATAAACAATCGTGATAAATTGAAAGAATCAGAATCTTTTGTTTTAACTCTACAAAAAGATAAGATTATTGGAGATGACACAAAAAAAAGAATTAATGTTAAAAAAATTTTAAATCTTGAGGAAGTTATAGATAAACCTTTTTCTAGAGTAACTATAGAGCTTAAAAATGATTGTAATTTAAACGAAATCAAACAATTGTTGTCTAATAAAGGAGAAACAGAGATTAATTTAGTAGTAAAAGATAAAAATAAACAAGCTATTTATTCATTACAAGAAAATAGAAAATTTGATATTGATCAACTTAAAGCCTTAAAATCTATGAAATACATAGAAAAAATAACAGTTTAGAGTATTGATTTTTTGAATTGATTGTATATACCTAGGCCTAATTTCGCACACAGTTACAAGGGCATTGCCCTACCGGTCCATTTATATGGAATTACTGTGGTGGATTAACCGGAAAAAACATGAACGTACCAAAAATTGATATAAAACAATTATTAGAAGCAGGTGTGCACCTTGGACACAAAACATTAAGGTGGAACCCAAAAATGAGGAAATACATTTTTGGAGAAAAAAATTCGATACACATAATTGATCTTACCCAAACAGTTGACTTTATAAAAAACGCTTTAGTTCAACTTCATAAAACAATATCAAGTGGCGGAAAATTATTAGTTGTCTCAACAAAAAAACAAGCTTCCGAACAAGTAAGTGACTTAGCAAAAGATACTGGACAATATTATGTTAACCATAGATGGCTTGGTGGCATGCTTACAAACTGGAACACTATTCAGAACTCTATCAGAAGACTCAAAAAACTTGATGATCAACTGTCAAAAGAAAATCTTGGTTTTACAAAAAAAGAGTTATTAAAATTTAGTAGAGAAAAAGAGAAATTACAAAGATCTCTTGGAGGTATTGCAGAAATGAAAAAAACACCAGATTTGATATTTATTATCGATACAAACATCGAGTCCCTCGCAGTTGCTGAAGCAAAAAAACTAGGTATACCAATTATTGCTGTATTAGATACTAATTCAGATCCAACAGGTATTGATTACCCTATTCCAGGAAATGACGACGCAAGAAGGTCCATCAACTTATACTGTGAACTAATAAAAAACACAATTGAAGATGCTAAAAAATTTATTAAGGGATCAGATGAAAAAGTTGATGAAAAAAAATCTAAAGCGGAAATCAAATAATTTCTAAAATATTATTCAATGAGAGATAAAGATTTATTAGAAAAAATAAAAAAATTAAGAGAAATGACTGGTGTAGGGTTTAAAGACTGTAAACTTGCATTAGACGAGACTAAAGGTGAAATAGAAAAATCTATTGATTTTTTAAGAAAAAAAGGAATAGCAAAAGCATCAAAAAAAATGAGTAGAACAGCTAACGAAGGTTTAGCCTTAGTAAAAGAGGATGAAGGTCAAATATCAATTATTGAGATTAATAGTGAAACAGATTTTGTTGCAAAAAATCAAGATTTTATAAATTTTTGCAAGGAACTCTCGGAAATAAATTTTATTACAAAAGGAAATTTAGATAAACTCAACAATACAAAAATGACTAATGAAGTTTTAGTGAAGGATAATTTGGTAAATCTAATTGCTAAAATTGGCGAGAAAATAACCATAAGAAGGTCTAATTTTTTTAATAATACCAACGGTATGAATTATTTCTACGTTCATTCTGCTATAGAAAAAGGTATAGGAAAAATAATTTCAATAGTGAAACTTCAGGGACTAATAGAAGAAAAAAACAAAGATATCGGCAATAAAATTGCCATGCATATAGCTGCCTCAAACCCCTTAGCGATAAATAAAGAAGATATCGATAAAGAACTTATAGAAAAAGAGTTAGAAATTATAAAGGCTGAAATAACAAATTCAGGCAAACCCAATGAAATTGTGGAAAAAATATCTAAGGGCAAAATATCAAAATTTTTAAACGATAACTCTCTTTTAAATCAAGTTTGGATCATGGATCCAAAAAAAAAAGTTGGTGACATTTTAAAAGAGCATTCAACAAAAAATCAAATACAAATAGTAGATTTTGTCAGATATAAGGTTGGGGAGGGTGTATAAAAATTAATGGCTGATGAATTTAATGAAAAAAATTATTCATCTAAGATGGATAAAAGTATTCAATCATTTAAAAAAGATATTTCAACACTTCGTACCGGCAGAGCTAATACCAATATGCTCGATACAATAAAAGTCGATGTATACGGCCAACTAATGCCAATTGATCAACTTGCAACTATCAGCGTTCCAGAAGCAAGACTAATTACAGTTCAAGTGTGGGACAAAGCAAATATAAATTTAATTGAAAGTTCTATACAAAAATCTGAAATCGGAATAAATCCACAAACAGATGGACAAATAATAAGACTTAGAATTCCAGATTTAACTGAAGAAAGAAGAAAAGATTTAATAAAGATACTCAAAAATATGAGTGAGAAAGGAAAGGTATCTATTAGAAATATTAGAAGAGAAGCTAATGAAGATCTCAAAAAAAAATTAAAAGAAAAAATTATTACAGAGGATGATAGTAAAAATTTGGAAAAAAATATTCAAAAAATTACAGATATAAATATAGAAAATATTGAAAAAATTTTAGCTGATAAAGAAAAAGAGATTATTCAGATATGAACAATCTTACCCATGTTGCCTTTATTATGGACGGCAATGGTAGGTGGGGAAAAAAAAGGGGGAAAGGAAGAAACTTTGGTCATCTAAAAGGTGTCGAAACAGTAAAAAAAATTGTTAAAAGTTCTATAAAATTAAAAATACCTTATGTAACTTTTTATGTATTTTCTTCTGAAAATTGGAAAAGGCCCAAGAAAGAAATAGACTTCTTATTCAAGATTATAAAAAATTATTTTTTAAAAGAAATAGAAAATATAGTAAAGCAAAGCATAAAAATAAATATTTTAGGAGATATTAGTAAATTATCATTAGACATTAAATCTACTTTAAAAAAAGTAAAAATATTAACAAAAAAAAACAAAAAAATTTTTGTTAATTTAGCTATAAACTATGGATCAAAATACGAAATATTAAATGCCGTAAAACAATCAAAAAAAAAAACTATTAGAGAAATTGAAAAAAATTTATATACGAAACATATACCCGATCCAGATATTTTAATAAGAACAGGAGGACATAAAAGATTAAGCAATTTTCTACTTTGGCAATTAGCATATACAGAACTATTTTTTATTAACAAATTATGGCCTGACTTCAATCAAACTGATTTAATAAAAATAATTTCAAAGTATAAAAAGATTAAAAGAAATTTTGGGAATATTTAATGTTTTTGAAATATAAAAAAAGGATTATTACATCAAGTGCATTGTTTTTTTAATTTTATTACAGTTTAATTATAAAATAATCTTAGTTTTTAGCTTAATTAATTTAAGCGTATTAGCTATCATAGAATTTTTGGATATAACAAAAAAAATATTTAAAAAATTGTTTTATTTTTTAATTATAAATATATTTTTTATCTCATACATCGCATTGTTTTGTTTAATATTTTTTATTTTATCTGAATTTTTATTTTCAAAAATATTGCTCTTCATATTATTGTTTGGATGTATTGCATCAGATATTGGAGGTTTTGTAATTGGTAAATTATTTGGAGGACCAAAATTAATAAAAATTAGTCCAAAAAAAACAGTCGCTGGATCTGTGGGTTCAATTTTTTTTACAACAATTGTAATGATAATTTTTATGAAACTTTATACACAAATCCAAATATTAGATATTATACTTTTAGGATTTGTGACTTCATTATTTTGCCAATTAGGAGACCTTTTTTTCTCATTCTTAAAAAGAAAAGCTAAATTAAAAGATACTGGAAATTTTTTACCTGGACACGGTGAGATCCTCGATAGACTAGATGGAATTTTATTTGGGTTACCTATGGGTCTAATTATTTTATTAATATTTATTTAATTTATGAAAAGATCTATTTCAATATTAGGTTCTACAGGATCCATAGGAATTAATACATTAGAAATTATAGATAAAAAAAGATCTCTTTTTAATGTAAATTTATTATCTGCACATAAAAACTATAAATTAATTTGTAAACAAATTAACAACTATAGCCCTAGATATTTTATAGTTACAGATATTAAAATTTTTGAAAAGGTCAAAAAAAAGTTTAAAAAAAAAAAAATTAAAATACTAAATAGTTTTACAAAGATAAATTTTAAAAATAAATCAGATATAGCAATTTCATCTATACCAGGAATAGCTGGTCTTTTTCCTACAATATTAATGACCAAGTTAAGTAAAAAAATACTTATTGCAAACAAGGAGTCAATTATTTGTGGATGGAACTTGATTAAAAATGAGTCCATTAAGCACAAAACTAAAATTATTCCAGTAGACTCCGAACATTATTCTATTTTAAAACTAATAGAAAATCATAGTTTAAATGAAATAAAAAAAATTTATATAACAGCATCTGGAGGTCCTTTTTTAAACTACGATTACAAAAAGTTAAAAAATATTAAACCTAAAGATGCTTTAAAGCACCCTAAATGGAAAATGGGAAAAAAAATTTCTATAGATTCGTCAACACTAATGAATAAAATTTTTGAGTTGATTGAGGCTCAAAAACTTTTCAATATACCAAAAGAAAAGATAGATATTTTAATACATCCAAATTCTTTAGTTCATGCGATAATAAAATTAAAAAATGGCTTAACAAAATTTATATACCACGAAACTTCAATGAAAGTCCCGTTAGCGAACGCAATATTTGCTGGAAAATTAAATATCGATGATTTTTATAAAAAAAGTAAAAAAAATAATACTTTGTTAGAAAATTTAAGTTTTGAAAAAGTAAAAAAAAAAAATTTTCCTATAATTAAAATTAAAAATAGGATAACTGAATTTCCCTCAACACCGATTATTATTAATGCTGTGAATGAGTTATTAGTAAACCTATTTTTGACTAAAAAACTACCCTATTTAAGTATTACTAAAACTATTTTGTACATTCTAAATGATTATAATTATAGAAAATATGCTATAAAAAACCCTAAAAATATTAAAGAAATTATCAAAATAGATAAGTGGGCTCGCGAGGTTATAAAAAGAAAGTTTAATTTAAATGATTAAGAAAATATTTTTAATAATAGTTTTTATTTCTATTACATCTCTTTTAAAAGCTGAAATAGTTAACAAAGTTGTCATTGAGGGGAACAAAAGAGTTTCCAAAGAAACAATCAAACTTTATGGAGGAATTGAATTAAATAAAAATATTTCAGAGAGCGATTTGAATAAGATTGTAAATAGTTTGTATGAAACAAATTTTTTTGAAAATATAGAAGTTAAATTGGAAAATAATACTCTTAAAATATCACTAACCGAGTATCCAATTATTAATCAGCTAATAATTTTAGGTGAACCAAAAAGTAGTTTTAAAGATGAAATAAAAAAATTTATCAAATCAAAAGAAAAAAAACCATTTATAAAATCTTTAGTTACTGAAGATGTTAATATTATAAAAAAATTATATGCATCAATTGGATATAACTTTGCTGAAGTTGATACAAAAATTCGTGAAATTAATGAAGAAAATTTAGATTTAGTCATCAATATAAGAAGAGGCAATAAAACAAAAATCTCTAAAATAAATTTTATCGGAAATAAGACTTTTAGGTCCTATAGATTAAAACAAGTTGTGGCTAGTGAAGAAGATAAATTTTGGAAAGTGCTTACAAAAAATACTAATTTTAATGAAGAAATACTTAATTTGAACAAAAGGCTACTAATAAATTATTACAAGTCAAACGGCTTTTATGACGTAAAAATAAAATCTAATGTGGCTGAAATTAATGAAAATAAAAATGTTAATTTAATATATTCTATAGATGAAGGTAAAAGATATTACATAAATAAAATTTCTACAAAAGTTGATACTGTCCTCGACGAAGAACTATTTTTCCCTTTACAAGAAATATATGAAAATTTTGCAGGTGGGTATTATTCACCTTTTAAAATTAAAAAAATGCTAGAAGAAATTGATAGAATTATCGAATATAATGATTTGCAATTTATTGAACATGCAGTCAAAGAAGAAATAGAAGACGATACTATTAATATTGTTTTCAACATTTTTGAGGGTAAAAAAGATTTAATTGAGAGAATAAATATTACTGGAAATAATGTTACTAATGAAGATGTAATTAGAGGAGAACTAATTGTTGATGAAGGCGATCCTTTCATTCCTTTAAAACTTGAGAAATCAATAGCTAAAATAAAAGCAAGAGGAATTTTTAAAAAAGTTACATATAAAGTAGAAAACGGTACTAAAGATAATCTAAGAATTATTAATATTGATGTAGAAGAAGGAGCTACAGGTGAAATTAGCGCAGGTGCGGGCATAGGAACTTCAGGTGGAACAATAGTTTTTAGTATAAAAGAAAATAATTGGCTTGGAGAAGGAAAAACAATTGCTTTTGAAGCTGATGTAGATGAAGAGTCATTAGTAGGTACTTTTAGATATTCAGATCCTAATTACAATTTTTTAGGTAACTCAATTAATTATTCATTAAGCAGTGAAAGTAATGATAAACCAGATTTGGGTTATGAAAACTCTGTTATTTCTGCTGGTATAGGTACTTCCTTTGAACAATATAAAGATGTTAGAGTAAGATTGGGGGCAAGTGCAAGTTATGACGATTTAAGAACTGTTAGTTCGGCGTCTTCTTCATTAAAAAAGCAAGCTGGAACATATAATGAAATTGCTGCAAATTATAGTTTTTCATTAGATAAAAGAGATAGAGCTTTTATGCCCACCAGCGGTCACATCACTTCTTTTAGGCAGGAGATACCTATTTATGCAGATAAATCATTTATTGATAATACTTTTAGTACAAGTTTATATAAATCTATGAATGAAAATATCGTTGGTGCATCAAAACTTTATTTAAGTGCAATCAATGGTTTACAAGATGATGATGTCAGATTAAGCAAAAGAAAAGGAATATCTCAAAGAAAATTAAGAGGTTTTAAAAAAAATAAAGTAGGACCAGTTGACGGAAATGACCATGTAGGTGGTAACTACGCGGCTGCTTTAAATTTCGAAACAAATTTACCAAATTTATTACCAGAAAACACAAATACTGATGTGGGTTTATTCCTAGATTTTGCAAATCTTTGGGGTGTAGATTATAGTGATAATGTAGATGAGGCTAATAAAATAAGATCATCTACTGGAATTATTGCCAACTGGACATCTCCAATAGGACCTTTAACATTTATTTTGTCTCAAAATCTCTCTAAAGCCAACTCAGACGAAACAGAGTCATTTAGTTTCAATTTAGGAACGACATTTTAAATCATGAAATTTAAAATTCTTACTATATTTATAGCTATATTTTTATATTCCAGCAATGTACTAGCGGATAGCTCTTATTTTTTAGATTTTAAGAAAATTCTCAATCAGAGTGACGCAGGAAAAAAAGCTCAAGATTTTTTAAAAAATAAATTAGATAAAGGAATTAAAGATATTAAGAGTAAAGAAAAGAAAATTCAGGAAGAAGAAAAAAAAATAATTCAACAAAAGAAAATCATTTCAGCTGAAGAATATAAAAAAAAAGTAAGTGAGTTAAGAATTAAAGTTTCGAATTTACAAAAAGAAAGAAGAAATCTTTTGCAATCTGTATCTAAACAAAAAACAACTGCAAGAAATGAAATATTGAAAAATTTAAATCCAATTCTTAAGAAATTTATGAGTGAAAAAAAAATAAGTATAGTATTAGATAAAAAAAATATTTTATTAGCTAACGAAAATCTAGATATAACTAATGAAGTGATGTCTCTACTAAATAATAAACTTAAATCAATAAATCTGAAGTAGATTTTGATGGACGAAAAATTTTTTTTCAAAAAAAAAAAAATAAAAATTAATAAAATTTTTTCTGGAATTAAAAAAAACTTTATAGTTAAAAATATCAGGCCTTTACATTTGGCCAGCAACAAAGATGTAAGTTTTTTTGACTCTATAAAATATAAAGAATTCGCTATTAAAACTAGCGCAGGTGTTTGTATCACAACGAAAAAACATGAGATATTTTTACCCAAAAAAGTTGAAAAAATTATTGTAAAAAACGTTTTGCTGGAGTTAGCTAGAGTATTAAAGATTGTTTATCCAGATTCAGATATTGATTATCCAGATTTATCAGTCAGAAAACCAAGAAAAGATGACTTTAAAAAAGTAAGATTTGGTAATAATGTTTTAGTTGGTAAAAACGTTAAAGTAGGTAAAAACTCTATCATTGGTTCTAATAGTATCATCGAAAGTAATGTATTAATCGGAAAAAATTGCATTATTGGTTCAGGCGTTATTATTAAAAACTCAATCGTAGGTAATAATGTTGTGATACAAGATGACTGTAAAATTGGACAAAAGGGATTTGGTTTTATACCAATGAAAGGGAAAAATATTAAATTTCCTCACATTGGAAAAGTAAAAATTGACGATCAAGTAGAAATAGCCTCTGGTTGCACAATAGATCGTGGTTCAATTGATGATACGATTATAGGAAGAAATACTTATTTAGATAATCAAGTTCATATTGCCCATAATGTTCAAATAGGGATAAATTGCATGATAGCTGGCCAAGTAGGTTTTGCAGGTAGTTCTAAAATTGGTGATAATGTTTCAATAGGAGGTCAGGCTGGTATTTCTGGACATCTAAAAATCGGTAATAATGTAAAAATTGGGGGAGGCAGTGGTGTGGTAAAAAATATTCAAGATAACGAAATTGTAATGGGATATCCTGCAATTCCTCTAAAAGACTTCTTGAGAAAAAAATCATGAGTAGAAATGAAATAAATAAAAAAGAAATTGAAGCTTTGTTACCACATAGAGAACCAATGTTATTAATAGATAAGTTAACAAAAATTGTTCCTCTAAAATCTGCAACAGCGATTATGTACGTGAAAAAAAACAGTTTTTACGTTCAAGGTCATTTTCCTGGGCAGCCTGTTATGCCAGGTGTGTTAATTGTTGAGGCTTTTGGTCAAGCCGCTGCAGCTTTGACTGCTCATGGTATTGATCAGAAAGAGTATGCAAATAAATTAGTTTATTTAATGGGAGTTGACAAAGCTAGATTTAGAAACCCTGTTCTTCCAGACTGTGAACTACATTTAGAAATTGAAGCCATTAGATCACACGGAAGAGTTTGGAAATATAAAGGAACCGCCAAAGTGGATGATAAAAGAATGGCTGACGCTGAATGGTCAGCAACAATAGTAGATAGACAAGAATGATACATAGCTCAAGTGTAATTGATAAAAAAGCCAAAGTTGCTAAAACTGTAAAAATAGGTCCTTTTTGCTATGTTGGTCCAGATGTTGAACTCTCCAACGGAGTAGAATTAATTTCGAATGTTCACATCGAAGGAAATACAAAAATTGGTAAAGATACAAAAGTTTTTCCATTTGCCAGTATCGGTACTCAGCCTCAAGATCTTAAATTTAGGAATGAAAAAAATAGTTTATTAATAGGAGAAAAAAATATTATAAGAGAGTATGTGACTATCAATCCTGGGACCGAAGGCGGTGGATCTCAAACTATAATAGGTAATAATTGTCTATTTATGATTTCTTCACATATTGCCCATGATTGTAAGATTGGTGACAATGTAATCATGGCAAACAATGTGCCTTTAGGAGGTCATGTAACAATTGAAGATAATGTAGTGATTGGTGGCAACTCAGCAGTCCAACAGTTTACAAGAATAGGTAGACTAGCAATGATTGGTGGAATGACAGGAGTTTTAAAAGATGTAACCCCATTTGCTTTATCGATTGGAAATAGAAATTACTTACAAGGATTGAACCTTATAGGCCTTAGAAGAAAAAAATATGATAATAAAAAAATTATGGGATTAGATAAGGCTTACAAAGAAATTTTTGCTTCAAAGAATTTATATGAAAATTTGAGTAAAATTAATGGAGAATATAAAGATAATGAGCTTGTATTAGAAGTTATAAGATTCATTGAAAGGGATAAGAAGAGACCTATTTGTTCACCTCAAAATTAAAATATGATTGGGCTAATTTTTGGAGAAACTGATTTTCCAAAATACATTTATAAGAAGATAAAAGATAAAAAAAAATATCTTATAATCGATCTTACTAAAAAAAAAATATTTAAAAAAGATAAAAACTCGTTTTCTTTGTCAATAGGCCAATTTGGAAAAATAATTTCTATATTGAAAAAAAAAAATTGTAAGAAAGTTTTATTCGCAGGGAAAGTACAAAAACCCAATTTTTCAAAATTAAGATTAGACCTAAAAGGGGTTTACTACATCTCAAGAATAATAAAAAAAGCTAAATTAGGAGATGCAGCTATATTAAAAGAGATAATAAATATTTTTAAAAAAGAAAGAATTCAAACTATTAGCTCTACTACCTTTACACCTGAGTTAAATTTATCAAAAGGAAATTACTCTAAATATAGACCTAATCGAAGTGATGAAACTGATATTAAGAACGCTTTGAAAGCATTAAATAAATCTAATCAATACAACCATGCTCAAGCAGCTGTTAGCATAAACAGCACTGTTATTTTAGAAAAAAGAGAGGGAACACAAAAAATGCTTAAAAAAATTGAAAAGACTAAAATTTTTACAAAAGGAGTTTTGGTAAAATTTCCGAAAAAAAAGCAAGATTACAGAGTTGATCTACCAACTATAGGCCTAAAGACCTTAAAACAGTGTAAGATTTCAGGTATTAAAGGAATAGTTCTTAAGCATAAAAGAAATGTTTTTTTAGATAAAAAAAAGTCTATTAGCTATGCAAATAAAAATAAAATATTTATTTTAGTAAAATGAAAAAAATAATTTTACTCTCTATAATTTTTATTTTTCAATTTTCGTTTTCAGCTACAAAAGAACCTAAATTAGAGGAAATACTTAGTGGTTTAAATGGACCTTGGAGTCTATCATTTGTTGATGAGAACAGAATATTGATCACTGAAAAGCCAGGTAATTTTTTCTTAGCGGACATAAAGAAAAAAGAATTAATTAAAATTAACCATAACTTAAATATTCTTGTAGATGGGCAAGGAGGTTTGCTTGAAGTTCTATATTCTAATAAAAACGTCTTTGTTTCATATTCAGAAAACAGAGGAAAAGGTAAATCAAGTACTTCTGTTGCTAGAGCATCATTTAGCAAAAGAGAATTAGAATTTAAAAATATTTTTAGAGCTGAACCACCAATTAATTCTGGTTACCATTTTGGTTCAAGATTAATTATTAAAGATAACTTACTTTATATAACAGCAGGTGAAAGAGGTGAGGGCATGATTGCTCAAGACCCCACAAAACATCCAGGAAGTATTATTAGAATTCATTTGGATGGAAGAATTCCTAAAAATAACCCAAAATTTAATGGCAAAAAAAATTGGTTACCGGAAATCTATCAAATTGGAGTTAGAAATCCCCAAGGAATGGATTTATCACCCTTCGATAATAAAATTTATTTAACCAATCACGGCGCTAAAGGAGGCGATTGGTTTGGTGAAGCAAGACATGGAGAAAATTACGGATGGAAAATATTAGGATGGGGTGGCACAAATTACACTGGTACAAAAATAGGACCAAAATGGAAACCTGGCTTTACTA
>MDTB01127154.1_pt1 | contig 12917 bp, 13 predicted proteins | sample 811161 | NCBI WGS metagenome assembly MDTB01 (sample SAMN05326650, study PRJNA326480) | marine metagenome | isolation source: seawater | place: Mediterranean Sea | collected 2009 | reverse complement strand
TTCAAGGATTACCAAATCGATTTGTGGGTCAAGGAAGCGAAAAATACGAGCAACCTGTAAAGGGAAATAAAAAATTTGATACATTTAAAAATTGGGAAAAAATTCACTTAAAAATTCTGAATACTTTGCATTATTTTCAAATGTAATTATTAGTTTACACTTAGATCATTTTTACGTATTTTGGCTGGATCCAATTGCAATTAATAAAACTAGAGAACATATGCAAATGTATTATATTGGTGATAATAGTGCTAATGGAGAAGAACTAAAAGAATAAAGAAAAGAAAATGCAAGATTTTGGAAAGATGTTATGATTAAAGATATAAGTGCAATTGAAGGAATGAAGGCAGGTAGAGGATCACCAGTTTATAATGGAGGAAATTTTTCACTAGTTATGGATCAACCCACCCATCAATTTCACAAATGGGTTGCTAACGCTATAATAAAATGAAACGATAATTTTTGAATATGGATTTAAGTGATAGTTAAGAAAATTTAATTAATAAACTATTTTATATGAAAGTTTTTATAACAGGTACTGCTGGATTTATTGGTTTTCATTTAGCAAAGTTATTATTGAAAGATGGTTTTAGAGTTCATGGTTACGATTCTATCAATGATTATTATGATGTAAATTTAAAGCTTGCCCGTCAAAATATATTGTTAAAAGATAAAAATTTTTCAACCACAAAAGGTTTTCTTGAAGAAAATGATAAACTAAATGAGGACGCAGATAAATTTCAACCAGATGTTATCATTCATCTAGCAGCTCAAGCAGGTGTTCGTTATAGTTTAGAAAATCCTCGTGTTTATATAAATTCAAATATAATTGGGACATTTAATGTATTGGAAATAGCTAAAAAACATAAAGTTAAACACCTATTAATGTCCTCATCTTCTTCGGTTTATGGGGCAAATACTAATATGCCTTTTACAGAAAATGATAAGGTTGACACTCAGCTTACAATTTATGCAGCCACAAAAAAATCAAATGAAAGTATGGCTCATTCCTATGCAAATTTATGGAAAATACCAATCACCATGTTTCGTTTTTTTACAGTGTATGGACCTTGGGGAAGACCTGATATGGCATATTTTAAATTTGTTTCATCAATTTTAAATAACAAACCAATTGATATTTATAATAATGGGGATATGTACAGAGATTTTACTTATGTTGATGATTTAGTTAATGGAATTAAGTTATTAATAGGTTGTATCCCTACCAATAATAAAATTTCAGAAAATGATAGTTTATCTTCAGTTGCACCTTTTAGATTGGTAAACATTGGAAATTCTGATAAAATAAAACTAATCGATTTTATTGAAGCGATTGAAGAAAGTCTTAATAAAAAAGCTATTAGAAATTATATGCCAATGCAAAAAGGAGATGTTGCTGAAACTTGGGCCGACACATCACTTTTAAAAGACCTAACTGGGTACATATCTAAAACTAATTTTGATGATGGAATTACACATTTTGTGAAATGGTACCAAGAGTTCTATGGTGTCTAAACAAATTTAATAATCTACTATAATAACTTTTTCATTTATAACTATTAAATAGATAGTGGTTGATTAATAAATATAATTAGATAGTTTTACTAATTTTTAATGAAACTTTTAGGTATGAAATAACTGTTAAAAACCACTGATAAAATAGAAATAGTTAAGTCTAATAAAAAGATTATTAATACGTAAATATATTTTGTAAGAAAGGATATCTGAAAATACCTTAGAATAAAAAATAATTTTAAATTGACCAATCTGCTTTAGTTGGATCTATCTTATTTTTAAGATTTATAGATATTTTATCATTTGTTAAAATAAAATCATACACATTAGATGAATAATTTTTATTTGAACTCTTAATATCAATCTCAACTATTGGATCAAAAAATCTATTATGAATATTACATCTCATTCTACATTTTTTATCAATAAACTTATTCTTTGTGTATGTTATACCTACCTCATTATTAATATCTAGATCACCACCTTCATGTGGGCAAACTCTAGGATAGATTTTAATTAAATTATCTTTTTTATATAATTGAAAGCCCATTATTCCTATTTCACCAATTTTTAATATTTCATTGTTTATCAACTTATCTAGTGAAATATTTATAGTTTTATTAACTTCATTCTCTGGATTTAAATAAAAACAGTTTTGTTTTTTAATATTTAAAGTATCGTCATACCTAAAACTATCAATATTATCTTTATTGAAAGAAAATCCATTTTTTCTCAAATCTCCTCTTCTGTTAAGATAAGGCCAATCATCATTTTTATAATCATTAAAACTTTTTTTAAACATCTTTTTAAAAAATGGTAAAAAGATTTTGAGTACCAAGCCATTTTTAGCACCAACAAAATATGTAATTTTCGATAAACATTTATCTTTTTCTTTATCTATTTCCTCATTTAATTTTAAAAATTGAAAACAAGCAAAACTGAAGGTTTCAAGTACTCGATTTTTTCCATCATCCTTCATTAGCGTGAGTATTGGAAAAGATATTCCTAAGAATTTGAAATATCTTATAAATGAAACTACCTCACCATAATAAATTCCCTCATTTCCATATCCTCCAGCAAGATTTGCATGTAAGTGATTAAAATGAGGCACATCTCTATGATTAAACAAAGAATCATTGCTTCGATAATTTCCAATTATAGAAAATTCTAACTTTTTATAAGTAAAACCGACTTCTTCACCCATTCGTATTATTTGCTCAGTATTAAATGATTGCATAATTTTAATTTTATTTATCAAATCCGTAGAGTTTGTCTATTATGTACATTGGTCTATTTTTGCTCTGTTTGTGAACAGATCCCAGGTACAATCCTAAAAAACCCAAAATTAAAGCTTGTATACTTCCAAAAAATAAAATTGCCAGAAATATTGAAGTGGAACTTATCTGTGATTCACCTGAAAAATATAAAAAAGTCGTCCTCAATAAAACAAAAGAGGAGATTATAAATGATAAAAACCCCATAATAAGACTAAATCTAATAGGGAAATCGGAAAAAGGAGTTAAAGATATTTCAAAAAAATTAAAAATAACACCTAAACCAAATGGATGTTGAGATTTACCAGCCTTCCTTGCTCTTCTCTCGTAAAAAATTTGTTTTCTTTCAAAACCAATCCAATCAACAACAAATCTAAAAAAAGGATAATTTTCACTAAACTTTTTATATTCCTCTATTACTCTTTTTGAAATTAATTTATAGTCCCCAGAATCTTTTTCCATTTCAACATAAGTAAATAGCTTAAGAATTTTATAACCAATTGATGAAATAATCTTTTTAAAAGGACTTTCTCCATGTCTTTTTAATCTAGTGGTAAAAACAACATCAAAATTATCATCTCTCCAGTGTTTTACCATTTTAGGTATTAAGCTAGGAGGATCTTGTAAATCTATATCTATATTAATTAATGCATCTCCTGATGACATTTTTACTCCAGCCATTATAGATTCCATAGGGCCAAATCTTCTCGACATATGAATGATTTTAACTCTAGAGTTTTGTTTTCTTGCTTTTTTAAGTTCCTCTAATGAATTGTCTTTAGACCTATCATTTACAAAAATAATTTCATAATCGATATCATTGATACTCTCTAAAATTGGTACCGTTTCATCTAAAAACGGTTTTATTGACGTCTCCTCATTATAAAGAATAACAACTAATGATATTTTTTTTTTCATGGTTATGTATTTTTGTCTTTTTTATACTTATAAACAGAAAAAAGATATACTGGAACAGTTATTAATAATTCGTTAAATCTCAATGTTAAAGTAGCTGCCAATATGTTTTCATTGCTAAAATTAAAAAAACTATAAAATATTACTGTAGAAAATTCAATAATACCTATAAATAAAATTTGCAAAATACCAACAATTTCAATCAAAGGTGTTATTAAAGATACTTCTATAAAAGATATATTTTTAATGAATATCTTAATTACAACAAAATATAATAAAATAAACTGAACTTGGATAACTAGGTTTAAAAATATTAATTTATTAATTTTATTTTTATTTATCATTATAATTTTTTCTATATCTTTTAAAAATGTAAAAAATTTAAATCTTAATAAGTAATTTAAAAAAAAATTTATTTTTAATAAAAAAAAGATTAAGAAAACAACAATAATAGAAGAAATTAAAAAAAAAGTATCCTTATATATTTCAAGTTTAGTAAAATTTAAATAATTAAATATAATGAATAAAAAAATTATTTTAAAAAATAAAGTGAATAATTTATCATAAATTACTAATGAAATATTTTTAGAAGGCTCAATTTTTTTTGATAAACCATAAAATTTTGTAGCATCAACAGCTAAAGTTGATGTAAATATTGCAATATTGTATCCTAAAATTATATTTTTAAATAAGTAAAAAAAATTCAATTTTACAAAATTACTTACTACCGTCATCCATCTTAGAGTAACAAGTACAAAAAAAATCAAATAGAGAAATAATATTAGAGCCATATCCTTGACTTGAATCACTTTAAATGCATTTAAGAATTCTTGTGTATTAATAAATTTATTGAAGTAAAATATTAATAAAAATAAAAATAGAACTTTAATTAATAATATAGCTTTTTTTTTCATATAATATATTTATTAATTATGGATTTAACTAAATCTTACTTAGAAGCATATAGAAATACAATTTTTTTTTATTTTGTTTCAAATAACCAGTATAATTTTTTTTTATACATTCCAACAACACTTAAAAAAAGATAATTTTTTGTATGGAGTAATTTGCAATAATGAAAAAGAAATTTCTGCCAACAGACACATTTGGTTCATTTGTAAGAAAGTTGAGAATTAAGAATAATTTTGGTCAAAGAGAGCTGGCAAAAGAAATAGATATTGCCCCGTCATATTTGAATGATATTGAGAAAAAAAAAAATTTTTATGAAGAGTTTAAAGATCTTTCACAAAGAGTAAAAAAAAAAAATATAATTTTAGTTTCGGGTAATAATAGCTTTTCAGGTAATTCAAAGTATTTCTTCTTAGAGTCTTTAAATAGTAATTTATCTAATACGTTTTATGTAACCTATTATAAAGATGTTTATAACCAATTAAAAAGTTGTAATTTGCCAGTAATTCTTTGGCATGATAATTCTTCAATAAAAGAGCTTGAGAGTCTTTTATATGCAAAATATGTTTTTTCAGATTTTGATATTAATCCTGATGAGAAAATAAATAATAAATTACATTATGCGCTTACTTATGGCGCAAAAAAAATTTCAACTTACCACGGAATTACAATTAAACGTTTCGAATTTAATAAGGATAATTTTTTAAGTTCTAACGATAATGTGATTTTTCAGTACATATCAAAAAAACATGTAGATTATTTCGTATCTCCAAGTAGAGAAGTAGACTTTATTTGGTCAAATCATTTTTATGACCCAATAAAAACCATATATATGCATCACCCTATACACAATTCTTTAAAGGACAATCATAATAAAGCCGAATTAATAAATGTTGATTTAGAAATATACAGCTTAATTAAAGATAGATTTGTAAAAAATAAAAAGAGTATTTTTTATTGTCCAACATTTAGACCTATTGACTCAGAAAATAATAATTGGATGGATGTTATAAATTTTCCAAAGTTAAATTTAATTTTAAAACAAAAAGATATTATTTTATTTATAAGTTTTCATCCTGGAGATCCAAATAAAAATAATCTAGATATTCAAAAAACAAAATTTTCAAATATTAAAATAGCTCAAAAAAATACAGATATTTATCCTTCTTTATATTTTTCAGATTTTTTGATTACTGACTATTCTGCTATAGCATCAGATTATCTCTTATTAAATAAACCAATTCTATTTTATAGGCCAGATCATGAATTAAATTTTAAAACATATAAAAATTGGGACAATAAATTTTATGAAAAAATACATAATACTATTGATGATCTTAATTCATTTTTTGATAATTTTGAAAATAATCTGGAAAATATTTATAAAGAAGATTATTTAAAAAAAATTAAAGAATTGAGAGATAGGATATTTACAAAAGAGAAAATTGAGACAAAAAAATTTGATATTGTAAAATTGTTTAACGAAATAAATAATTAAATTAGAGAATATTTCACAAGCTAAAATTTTTGATAATTTTTCTCCTGAAGTTTTTTTTATTTAAAAGCTTAATATATAATAAAAATTTTCTAATATTAAAATTTAAATCATTTTTAAAAGTTCTTTGATAATAATAAATCCAAGAATAACCCAAATCTTCATTGCGATCATTGTATATTTTGCTTTTATCAAAAATTATAGATTTTAATAAGTCATGACATGCTAAAATTGGACCTGGATGGATTTGAGCATATTTAAAATCTTCTAAATCGATCGTATTATCATTTGATATATTTTCAAAGATTAATTTTTCAGGGAAATCTGACAAATATCCCTGACAATCATCCCCTATAATTAGACCATTTTTCTTAACTTTGTAATAATAATTTTTTATATCTTTTAAAACATCTGGGTAAAAATGTGATCCATCAATGAATACAGCATCAAATTCCTCATTCTTAATAAAATTATGTGCTTCAAGTGAGCTCATTTCTATTAATTTCAATTTTTTTGAATTTTTTGTCACCAAATTAAACAATTCTCTCATAGTGTAAATTTTATTTAAACCATTCTCTGATATTTCAAATTTTCTATTGGCACTAAAATCTTCAATACAAGTTACTTGCTCACAGTTTCTGAGGAATATTTGTGTAGAACCCATTCCTACATAAGATCCAATTTCAAGAATTTTTTTTATTTTAAATTTCTTGATTATTTTTTCAAGGTGTAGAGTTGTTGCTGGATTTAATCTTGTTAAAGTCTGACCACTGGTTGTTACTGAAGGAATTGACAATATCGCAAATATTTAAATGTTTAATTTACAAAAATAACAATACATTATAATTATTATTTTTGTATATAAATTATTTAATAAATAAAAAATATTTATATATTTTAATTCCGTTATGATTAATATGTATTTAGTAGATTATTAACCAATATAATTATGACTCTAATTTACAGAAAAAATAGAATTAATAAGATTGTTAAAAATTGGAAATTTAAAAAAGTTCACGACTTAATGGTGGAAAAAAAATTAAGGGATAATGATTTTTTAAATTTTAAACATGCCATTAAAAACTACATATGCAGAGCAATAAATATTAATTATATTGAAAACGACAAACTATTTATAAAAAAATTAGATGAATCCAAAAAAAACTTACTTAATATAACTCCTAATGGGGGAGTTGTTCCAAAGAGAGAATTCCATTTGGAATACAATGTTGTTCTAAGAGAGTGGGCTAAAATTGTAAAAAAATTTACTAAACAGAAACCTAATTTATTGAGATTATTTAGAAATACTCCAAATATCAGAGTGAAATTTGGTAATGAGATAAAATCTAATGTTCATAGACCTTTAAATACGTCATTACCTCATTCTGATGCTTGGGTAGAGGGGCCTTGGGGGATGAATTGTTTTTTTCCAATAATCGGCGATGCAAAAAATAACAATCTAATTTATTATGAACCCAAAATTTTCAGAGAAAATTTTTTATCTACAGCTAAGACTTATGGAGAAATGCAATGGGTCTTAAAGTATTATAATAAAGTCAGATTTAGTCCAAAAATTGGAAGAATTTATATTTCTGATTATGCACTAGTACATAACACAAATAGAAAAAAAAATTCTGGAACAAGAATTTCAATAGATACAACAATATTCATTGGAAATCATAAACCACATAAAGACCGTTTAAAAGAATATAGAAATAAAATACCAAATGTTGGCATTGACGAATTTATAGACGCCGGACAATATCAAGCTGAAAAACCTGCTGAAAAAGTTAGCACTTTTTCTCATTATACTTCTAAAGTTTTAAAAACAATAAAACTATAAACACTAATTAATGAAAGATTTAAAAACCATTTATAAATTTAAAAATTTAATAAAAGTTGAAAAATTTTATCTTAGAAAATTAAAAATAAAAAACTTCCATAGAATTCACTTAGCACACGGATGTATGGCGATTATACAAAAAGAAAATAGAATATTAATAACTAAAGAATATAGAGCCGCTTTGAATTCATTTTCTTATGGGTTACCAGGTGGAATGCTAGAAAATAATGAGACTAAAAAAACCTGTTTGAAAAGAGAGGTTAGGGAAGAATTAGGATTAAGAATTAAGATTAAAGAAAAAATTTTTGAGTATACAAGAAATGGTAATTATGGATGTGGTAAAGATTATGTATTTTTGTGTGAACCAAAAAATGATAAAATAACTTCAGAAAAAGGTATATTTTATGATTGGAAAAATTATAATCAAATTTTAAACATGATAATAAAGAATAAATTTAAAACACCAGGAGTAATTACTGCCTTAATGTATTTTATGTTAAAAAAAAAAATTATTAGACAAAAGGATAAATAGTGAGTCTTGAAATAAGAAGAAAATTTTTTAGCAGTCTAGCAAAAAAAATTCCTTGTAAAAAAATTAACGACCTAATGCTAGAGGTAAATTTAGACAATAAGCTTTTTATTAAACTTCAAAAATCAGTTTTTAATTATATTGTTGAAAGTGTTAATCATAAAAAAAAAATTTCTACTGAAAAACAATTATTTTATTTTTTAAAAAAAAAAAAAATAAAAAACATAACACCAAATGGAATGATAGTGCCGAAGAAAGAACTTTGTCTAGAGTTTAATATGATAGTAAAATCCTATATTGATATTTTAGAGAGTATAAATATATCTCCTCTTACAGATAGTTTTCATTTCCCTCCCAACATAAGATTAAAATTAGGTTCAGCTGATCAGACAAATTTAAAAAGAAAACATCCAACTGAATTTATGCATTCCGATACTTGGACTGGCGCCTTACCCAACTGGATAGCATCACACATATATATCATGGGAGATATTACAAATAATCATATAAGGTATGCTTATCCACCTGAAGATTTTAAAGAGGATTGGCTTAAACCTATTTCTAGAGCTGAATATGGAAAAAAATATTCTGAAAGATTTAAGATAATAAAATATACTCCTAAAGTTGGTTCATTTATTTTAGCTGATGCGACCATTATTCATCAATCCTTTAGAAAAAAAAAAAAGTGGAGAAAGATTATCATTAGATAGCGGATTTAATATGAAAATGAAAAATTTAAAATCCTTTAAGCCCAAAAAGGTTAACAATATTGATGTAAGAAAGATTAGATTAGAAGAGACAGTTTCAAAAAAAGATTTCTTAAACATTGGCAAGCAAAATTTTTTATATTTCCCAGATACAATGAGCAAGAAAAAAAATTCAGTAGGAGGATTTAAACATCCCTCAAACCTTAGATTAATAAAATCTGTATAAATTTTAATTTCATCAGTATTATTTTAAAGCATTTAATAATTAATTATATAATCCTTTCCATTTGTACTGTAAGTAAAGTTTTTATTATTATCTTTTGATCTCTTTAACACCAATAAGTTACCCTTTATTGACCTTACTTTTTCAATTAATTTGAAATTTTCAAGTTTCCCCAACTTGATTTGTTTAGTAATATACTCTTTATATCTAACCCAAGCATAAGATCCTAAAAAATTGTTAGAAGACTCATTTAGCACAATTAAGTCAACTTTATCAAAAATACTATTAATTTCATATTCGACTTTTGTTTTAAATTCTTCATCAGTAAATGATTGATTCCATATATGATCAGCATATTTGCCTCTGTAATATGAAATTAATTCTGAACCTGATTTCATTGAATAATAATTTAAAATTCGTGGATTTAAATTTGGCCCAAACCACAATATTATAGCAGAGTTTGGTTTTGAGTTATCTTTAATTAATTTATCTATTTTTTTTATATTTTGCGGAGAGTTTTCAGATTTATTGGCAAATAAAAACTCATATTGTTTTTTGTACGTGTAGTTTGAAATTGTCAATAATATCATCACACTAAGTATAAAAATAAAATTTAATAATTTTGGGTTAAATTTATTAAAAAATACAATAAACATAAAACCCAAAGTTAACACAAAACCTATTCGCATTGGTGCCCAAATTAATTGAGCATTATAAATTGAGATATGAGGGTTCATCCAAAGCAAAAGATTAATAAAAAAAGTAGCATAAAAAATAAATAAACCAGAAAATACTATAATTTTAAATTTTCTACTTTTTAAAAATATACTTAAAATCAAACTTAAAAAATTAATGATATGACATATAATAGATATTGTTAAAACTCTTAAATCTGTTTTTTGCATTAAATTTATCTCAGATGGCTCAGGATAAAGAAAAAATATTCCTGGCACATGTTTTAAGTAAGGTAACATTAACATTATATCACTTGTAACAAAACCTCTGAAAACTGAATAATAATTTAAAATTGGTTTAAGTTGACAATAAAAAAACCAAGATAAGGTACATATAAAAAAAAAGGCTGGTATTAAAAAATTTTTAAGAACTTGATAGTTTTTATTTTTGATTATGCCGTAAAAAAAATAAATTGATGGAAAAAATAAAAGCATTGTCATAACACTTATTGAATTTCCTCTACCTATCAGCGCTGCGCATAATGAGAATGAAAATAAAAATTGATATGGGATATACTCTGGTTTTCTTAAAAATGTTAAGTATGAAAAGATTAAACAATATAATGCTCCCAAAAAAGTAGAGTCTAAACCCATCATTGGTAAAGCTGAGTACTCTTTAAAACTGTAATTTATTGGGTAAAACCAAAATAAAATCGCAATAATTCTTGATAAATTTTTTTTAACATCAAACTCAATTAGCATTACATAAAAGAGAATTGAAGCAATGGTATACACAAAAAAATTAATAATACATAGGCTATAAGGCTCATTAATTAATAATGGACTAAATGAAAAAATTAGTAGTTTTTGTAACCAATACCAATTAGTAACAAAGATATGATTAATTAAATTAATAACACCATTGTTTGGAGCATCACTACGAATTTTATTTAATAGCTCATAATATCCTAATTCATAAGTAAAGGGGTCACCCCAGGGAACAATTTCATTAGTAATTGGAATGTAGTATTTTAATAAAACTATGTACATTAACACAGATAAAATTAAAAAAATTAGAGAAGTTTTTAAAAGATTGAAATTAAAAAATTTTTTATTATCGATCATTATATAATATATTATTTATATATATTTTAATTCAAAAAAAAATTTATTTTTATGAAAATTAACATATCTGAATTTGGTCATTATAATCCATTAGCGATTAAAGAGTTTTCAGATTATTTGATAAAAATATTCAATAATTTTAACTTTAATTCATCCGTTTCAAAAAATTTAAATAGAAATTCAATAAATTTAGTTTTTGAAGGACATCATGGTTTATTCAGAAACTCAGTCATTAGAGTGCTTAACAATTCGAATAAAATTAAAAAAGGTATTGTTATTACTGAAATTATTTACGGTTCTGAATTTTTAAAAAAAAAATATTTTACATTTAATAATAGAATTTTAAATAAAAATTTAGAAAATCAATTTCTTACAATAATTTACTTATTAGGTTTAAATTTTATCTACAACATTGTAAATAAATTTATAAAAATTAAATACTGGAACCTATATCAACAATTAAAAATTGAAAGAAATACATTTAAAAAAAAAATTATATATTATTTTCTTTATCTTTCTTTAAATTCTTTTGAAGATCCAAATGGTATTTTATACTGGAAAGAAAGGTATAACTTTTTTATTAGAATTGAAAAAAAATTTAATTTCGTTTTAAATATTTCGAGCTTTAATAAAGATTTTTTTAAAAAGATTTTCGATAACTATCACAATGTTGAATTTATGAGCACAAATAACAATAAAAAATATGAAATAAATAATAAAATTGATAAAGAAATTGATTGTATTTTTACAGGTCAAATTACCAAATATAGATTAAAAATTTTTGATTTGTTAAAAAAAAATAATATAAAAGCAGTTTTTTTAGATTATCTAGAGGAAGAAAAAAGACAAGATTATTATAATAAAAGTAAAATTTATTTATGTTTAAAAAAAAATAAAGATGATAATTTACCAATAGGAACTAGAGCATGGTATTGCCTTGAAAATAAATTTTTTTTCATTGTAGAAAAAACTAGAGTTGTGAATAATTTAAATAAATTCTGTGTTCAGATTGATTCTGAAAATTTTATTTCAGAAATTAAAAAAATATTAAATAATTATAAAAAATACACAAAACTTTTGGCAAATAACTTTAATGAATATGATAAATATTCATTTATGAATGATATGCAAATTAAAATGCTAATATCATATTTAAAAAAAAATACTTAATCTATATAATATATATCATTTTCAAATTTTAATTTAATTTTATTAGTTGTTTTGGGATTTCTTTTTAAAACAAGCAATGTGGTTTTTTTAGTATTAAACTTTTTTACAATTTCAAATTTATTTAGATCATCTGTTTTTAAATATTCTGTTATTAAGTTATTGTATCTATAAAAACCGTGTAAAATTAAGTTATTTTTGTCCTGCTTAGTGTAGCCAAAGCTAGATTGAGGAATTACGATTAAATTAGATTTTTGAAATATATTTCTAATTTCTGATCTTATTTCATTTTTATATATTTCTCCAGTCCTAGTAGGATTCCAGATGTCATCTGCATACTTGTCTCTAAACCAATTAATTGGTTTTTTATTAGCCTGCATTAAATAAAAATCTATCAATCTATTTGAAATCCAATTAGGCTCAGTATAAAGAATTATTGGTTTTAAATCTTTATTGTCATGAATAAAATCTGCCAAATCTTTAACTTCATAAGGTTTTGAACCTTCATAGTACTTAATATCTTTGTTTAAATTGTATTTCA
>MDTB01201410.1_pt1 | contig 12918 bp, 16 predicted proteins | sample 811161 | NCBI WGS metagenome assembly MDTB01 (sample SAMN05326650, study PRJNA326480) | marine metagenome | isolation source: seawater | place: Mediterranean Sea | collected 2009 | reverse complement strand
TAGCTCAGCTGGGAGAGCGCGTGGATGGCATTCACGAGGTCAGGGGTTCGATCCCCCTCGGCTCCACCAAAAATCATTTCTTTTATTTTTGAGACTTATGCTATAAATGTATTTATTATGCAAATAAGAATATTTTTCTCTTTAATAATAATTCTATCAGTGTTTTTAATTTTATCTTTCTTATGGTGGACTAATTCTGGCAAGTATCAAAAGACAGATAATGCTTATGTAAGAGGTTCTATAACTAATATTGCTTCTAGAATAGATGGATATGTACTTAATGTTCCCGGAGTAATAAATACAAAGGTAAAAAAAGGCGATGTCTTAGTGCAATTTGACCCCGACCCTTATGAAGCAAAATATTCTGTAGCTTTAGCAGAACTAGACTCTTCTAAGGCAATGATTTTAGAAATAATGGCAATGATAAAAGCTGAAAGATTAAAAATAGAAGAAAAGAAGCTGTCTATTGAATTAGCGTCAACAAAAATAGATATAGCTAAAGCAAAAAAATTATCAGAGTCATCAAACTTAGATTTTTTTAAAAAAAATAAAGATAGAATGGAAAAGCTTTACAGAAACAAAACTATCACTAAATCCGTACTAGATAAATCAGTCACAGACTATGAAATTAGCTTGCATAGGGTTGAACAATTTGCCTCTGATATTAAAGCTAAGATCATAAATAAAAAAGTAATAGTTAAAGAAATTAAAAAATTAGGAATTAATATTAAAAAATTAGAAGCTGAAAAAGAAAGATATATCGCCAAAGAAAAAGCTTTATCAGGAAAAGTCAAAACCGCTTTAATTGACATGAGGTCTACAAAAGTTATGTCTCCTGCAGATGGAATAATAGCCAACAGAATAGTTGAGGACGGAATGTATATGAAAAAAGGATGGCCTTTAATGTCAATTGTACCCACAGAAGAAGTTTGGGTCATAGCAAACTTTAAAGAAACGCAACTTAAGAATATTAAGATCAATCAAGAAGCAATAATTAAAATAGATGCTTATCCCAACACTAAAATAGCAGGTAAAGTTTTATCAATATCCCCCGCATCAGCATCATCATTTAGTATTATACCTCCACAAAACGCATCAGGTAATTTTGTAAAAGTCGTTCAAAGAGTTCCAGTGAAAATTTTAATAGATATACCTGATGAACTTTATGGAAAGGTTCTTCCTGGTATGTCAGTAATAGCAAAAATAATAACTAGATAAGTACTAAACGCTTTTCAATTTTTTTAGTTTTTGTATCTCTGCATCACATTGAGAAAGTCTGTAAGCCAACTGTTTAATTAGAGATGAAACTACAGGAGGCGATTGTGCCAATAAATCTTCTAATATATTTTGATCAATAGGTAATACTATTGTAGGCTTTAAAGCTTTTATACTAGCAGTTCTTGGTTTTTTTAAAATTAAAGACATCTCACCAAATACTTCCATCTCTGAAATTTCTGCTACTTTTTTGTCATTTATTTCTATGGCTACTCTGCCATCTAAAAGAAGATATGCTTTTTCTCCTTTTTCTCCTTGTTTAAAAATGTAGTCATCAGGTAGATATTTTTGTTTCAATTCTTTTTTCATAATTATATTTTTACACACATGCCTTCTTTTGCAACAAAAAAGTTTTTGTTAGTTTGACTACTAAGAACTTCTATTTCTGACATTTTTTTATCATCGTTATCAGGATTATGATGGAATATAAAGAATTTTTTTACGGAAGCTTTTTCTGCTAATCTACCACCTTCTTGCCATGTAGAATGCCCCCAACCTATGTATTTGGTGAAATGTTTATCGTCATAGGTTGAGTCATAGATAAGTGCATCAGAATTTTTTACAAAATTTATCAGCTTTTGGTTTTCCACCCCAACTTGATGCTCATGGTCTGTGATATAACATACAGATTTACCTTTATGCTCTACTCGATAGCCTACGGCACCATCAGGATGGTTTAAGCAAATAGTATTAATACTAACATCTTTATCTAGCAGGAATTCTTTTCCTACCTTAAAATCCTTATATTTAATTTTTGCATTAAAGTCATTTATAGTTATTGGAAACGAAGGGCTGCTAATTTGCGAGTCTAAAACATTTAATGTATTATGCCTGGTTGGTAAAATTCCAGAATAAACTGTAAATTTTGTATTAGGATCGTAAGCAGGGCCAAAAAATGGTAAGCCACAAGTGTGATCATAATGAAAGTGAGAAATTAATATAGTAAAGTTTTTTATACTGTTTTTAGTTAGGTAGTTCCCCAGATATTTTATGCCAGAACCCATGTCAAATATAATAGTTTTGCCATTTACCTGAAGTTCAACACATGATGTGTTTCCTCCATACTTATTATAGTTTGCACCTGGAGTAGGCAAACTTCCCCTTACGCCCCAAAAATTGATTTTCATATTTTTATTATATTAAACATTATTTAATTATCATTTTTAAATTTCGTTCCTACTAGCAAATACTTTAGGTACATTTTTAATTTTTGGCAAACCTAACTCTTCTCCAGCACTTACTAAACTTTCAACAAAGCTTTTAACGGGCTCAACTTTTGCAAATTGGTTTGGAGTCAATGCTACTAATCTTCTTGCAGATATATTTGTTTTATATAGATTTACTTCGTAAGATCTATTTAATCCAACTACTGCTGTAAGTGCGGGTAATACGACTACTCCCAACCCGGCTTCTATCATAGACAAAGCTACTTCATAAGAGCGTGTGTGTGCAATAGTCTTAGTTTCTATAAGATTTTTTTTAAGCCAATCATCTATTCTTTTTTTATGTTGACTACCAAACTCAAATACTATGACAGAACTAATTACTTTTCTATGTTCTTTCTTCAATTCTTTAAAATCATTAAGATTATCTAACAAAATTTCTTTCGGTGTTGCTAAAACATAAGGGTCTGAAAAAATTTCTTTTGTGTAGAAGGACATATTTGATGCCGCAATAGAGTCAGCAGCTACTACAGCTACATTTAACTGTCTAGCATATAACAAGTCGATAGCCTCAGCAGGAGTTACTTCTAATACATTTATTTCTATGTCAGGCAGTTTACTTGAAAAGATTTTCATAGTGCTTGGTAATACGTTTCTAGCAACTGAAGATAACATGCCCACTTTTATAATGCCTCTAGTATTATTGGAGAATTGCTTCATGCCCTCTTCTGTTTCTTCAAAACTAGCCAAGATTATTTCTGCCTTTGAATACAAATAATCTCCAGCATCGGTCAACTTTATTTGACTAAATCCCCTATTAAAAAGCTTAGCGCCTAATTCATCTTCAAGCTTTGATATCTGCTGAGAAAGTGACGGTTGTGCCAAGCCGAGCATTTTTGATGCTTTAGTATAAGACTTTGCTTGAGCTACAGCCCAAAATATTCTTATTTGGTGTATTGTCATTGCCATATTTTAACTTTATTATTTATCAATATCTATTATTATCAAATATTTGTATTAATTTAAATACATTTTGTCCTCGTAGCTCAGCTGTATAGAGCAGTCGCCTCCTAAGCGACAGGTCGCAGGTTAGAATCCTGCCGAGGACGCCAAATTATTTTAAGGTTTTACTAATAAATGCAAAAACATTTATCCTACTCACTAATAGAATGTTTTATAATACAAGAAAAATTTAAGTTTTAAACTTCTTAATTAGGATTAATTAAGAGCTTATCTTTAATAGCTAGCTTAAATTTTTTAAGGTCTCTTATTTCTTTCCAAGTTTTTGAACTTCTCTCTATCGACCTAGTGTTTTCAGCCATTTCAACTTTTTTTTTGTATTCTAAATATTTTTTTTCTAAATTCATTATTTAACTATAACATAAAACATTATATATTATTATAGTAAATGAAAAAAATAAACATAGGCATATTCATCTTTGAACATGTAGAACTACTTGATTTTGCAGGTCCTTATGAAGTTTTTTCTAGTGTACGCCTATCAAAAAAAAAGTATTCCAATTTATCAACTCTTCAATCTCCTTTTAATATTTATACTATTTCACAAAATGATAATCTCATACATGCATCAGGAGGATTAAAAATTAAAAGTGACTTCACTCTATTAGATTCACCAAAACCAAATTTGCTTCTTATACCTGGAGGAATAGGGACTAGAAAACTTTTAAACAATAATGAAGTTTTAGATTGGATACAATCAAATCAGAACATAGATTTACTTTGCTCCGTTTGCACAGGGTCTCTTCTATTGGCTAAAGCAGGCTTATTAAAAAACAAAAAAGTGACTACACACTGGGGAGCTTTTCCTCTTTTAAAGAAAATTAGTCCCACTTCAATTATAAAAAAAAATCATAGGTTTGTACAGGATACATACCTAACATCAGCAGGAGTTTCAGCTGGCATAGATATGGCCTTGGAGATAGTTACCCAACTTTTTGGAAAAGTTATTTCTAATAATACTGCACATTATATGGAATATATTGTAAACAATAAATAATTCATATGCTTTCTTCGGATAATCCTTGATTTTGTCCTTGTATAAGCATTTCATCCGCAAACCATTTTGAACAGCTTAGTATGGAACCGTTGGACGAAAATTCACAAGCTCTTACTAATCCTTTTTTTTTTTGAATAAACCCTGCAAACGAACCTTCCTTATTATAATAAGCACTAATTCTATTATCATAATCTTTTTCTTTACTTGTAATTAAATATGAAGATATAATTAAAGCTAGACTTATTATTAAAGCACTTATAAAATTTAACATTAGATGAAAGTATATCAAAATTTCAAATCTTTAAAGGGCTATTTAATTATACTTATATATTCTATTAGTATTCAAGTCTTAGAAATAGTAAAAATAAACATATATGAAAAAACTAAAATACTTTCAGTAGATAATTTAAATATTAATTTGATTTATTGGCATAATTGTCTTGATATTTTAAAGAAACTTTTTCTATCATATATCAAAGCAGTTATTTTAAAATTACAAAATATAATAGATATAAGAAAATATAATAGATATAAGAAAAAAACTAACCTGAAACAAATCATATGAGGGTAAAAGCAACAAAAACTTTACTATTGTGAGCACCGATAATATTGAAATATTCAATTTAAGATTAAAGGAGTAAAATTATGGATAATATGAATAGTGTTAACTTTATAATTGAAAATAATATTGGTATTATTAGAGGGAATAATCCCCCAGTTAATGCCTTGTCCTATAATGTCAGGGATGGTTTAGTTAAATGTGTAAACGAACTTAATAATAATGAAAGCGTTGATGCTATTGTGTTAATGGGAGATGGTAGAACCTTTTTTGCCGGAGCTGACATTTCAGAGTTTGGAAAACCTATTAAAGAGCCAAGTTTAAACGAAGTTATAAAGGCCTTTGAAAATTCGACTAAACCAATAGTGGCTGCGTTACATGGTACACCATTAGGAGGTGGTTTAGAACTAGCCATGGGTTGTCATTATAGAGTAGCCTTAGATTCTACTATGATGGGGTTACCTGAAGTTAAACTAGGGATTATACCCGGAGCAGGAGGTACTCAAAGATTGCCAAGGTTAGTGGGTATAGAAAATTCTTTAGAGATGATTACCTCAGGTAACCCCATAGATACTAACAGAGCCTTAAGCTGGGGGTTAATAAGTGAAGTTTATGAAAATAATCTTTTTGAAAATGCCAAAACTTTTATTCTTGGAAAGCTGTCAAATAAATATCATCCAATTGTTAGCAGTAATAATGGAAAGGTTACAAATATTAATAACGATGTTTTCGATAAATTTACTAGACATGTGCAAAAAAGAAATAGAGGAAGGAACTCTCCTTTATGCGCTATTGAAGCCATAAAAGCAACTACATACTCTAATTTTGAAGAAGGACTTATAAAAGAGAAAGAACTTTTTAAAAAATGTCATGACTCTTTAGAAAGTTCTTCATTAATTCATATGTTCTTTTCAGAAAGACAAGCTATGAAAATTCCAGACATCGATAAAACCGTTGAAGTAAAAAAAATTAATGCAGCTGCTGTAATTGGTTGCGGAACAATGGGCGGAGGTATTGCTATGAATTTTGCTAATGTTGGAATACCTGTTATCGTAATAGAAAATAGTCAAGAAAACCTTGATAAAGGACTTAAAATAATTGAACAAAATTATAAAAATAGCGTTTCAAAAGGGAAATTAAAAGATGAGGAATTTAAAAAACGGCTATCATTGATAAAGGGAGAAACAAATATTGAAAAAATATCCTCTGCAGACATTATTATAGAAGCTGTTTTTGAAGAAATGAGCTTAAAAAAGGATATGTTTAAAGTAATAGATGAAATAGCCAAGCCAGATAGTATACTTGCTACTAACACATCTACGTTAGATATTGATGAAATTGCTGAAGCTACTAATAGACCGGCTGCAGTAATAGGAACTCACTTCTTTAGCCCTGCAAATATCATGAAATTATTGGAATTAGTTAGAGGTAAAAATACTAGTAAAGAAGTAATTGCAAGCATGATGAAATTGGCAAAAACCATCAAAAAAGTACCTGTTCTGGCCGGTAATTGTGATGGATTTATTGGAAATAGAATGTTTCATGAGTATGTAAGACAAGCACATGCTCTTGCAGAAGAAGGAGCTAGGGTTGCAGACATTGACAGAGTAATTTATGATTTTGGTTGGGCAATGGGCCCGTTTGCGGTTAATGATTTAGCCGGAAATGATGTCGGGTGGAGAATTAGAAAAAGACATAAAGAAGAAGGAAAGTATGATAACCTTAGATACACTTCTACTGTCGCAGATAAGTTATGTGAATTAGGCCGATACGGGCAAAAAACGAACAGAGGCTTCTATATTTATGATAGTAATACTAGACAAAAAATTGTAGATGAGGAAGTAGATAAAATGTTTGAAAGAGCAGCACAAGAAAAAAATATTAAAAGAAGAAATATTGATGATCAAGAAATATTAAAACGTTTAAGCTGGGCTTTGTTGAATACAGGTTGTATGATTTTAGAGGAAGGATATGCAATGAGAGCCTCTGACATTGATGTAGTTTATGCCTATGGATATGGATATCCAGCTTGGAGAGGTGGCCCAATGAAATATGCGGAAGACTATGGATTAGATTTGGTAGTTAAGGAAATTGAAGATTTCAGAAAACAAGGTGACGGCATGTGGCCAGCCTCTAAACTTTTGATAGACTTAGCAAATGGTAACAAAAAGTTTTAATAGAAAGGAAGTATTATGATAGACGCAGTAATAGTATCAACAGCTAGAACTCCTATAGGGAAAGCTTATAAAGGAGCATATAACAATACACATGGAGCAACTCTAGCTGGGCATGTTATAAAAAATGCAATCGTAGAGGCAGGTATAGATCCTGGTAGTGTTGAAGATTGTCTTTTGGGGTGCGGAATGCCTGAAGGAGCAACTGGACATAATATAGCTAGACAGGCCGCCATTAGAGCTGGTTTACCAGTGACAACTGCTGGAGCTACCATTAATAGATTTTGTTCTTCTGGGTTACAAACTATCGCTATGGCCTCTCAAAGAATAATGACTAATGAAACAGAAGTATTAGTTGCAGGAGGTTTAGAGTCAATTAGTCTAGTTCAAAATGAGAATCAAAATAACTATAGAGCACAAGAAGAATGGATAAATAGTAACAAACCTGAACTTTATTTTTCTATGATTCAAACCGCAGAAGTAGTATCAAAGAGATATAATATCTCAAGAGAAAAGCAAGATGAATATGGCCTACAAAGTCAAAAAAGAATGTCTGCTGCTCAGGAAAAAGGATTATTAGATAAAGAAATTTTCCCACTAGAGACTGAAAAATTAGTAAAAGATAAAGAAACAGGAAAAGTATTTAAAGAAAAAGTATTCTTAAAAAAAGATGAAGGTAATAGACCAACTACTACAATAGAAGGTCTAAAAAGCTTGGAACCTGTTATGGGGAGCAATTGTTACATTACTGCGGGTAATGCCAGTCAGTTATCAGACGGAGCATCTGCTTCAATTATCATGAACGGAAAAAAAGCTGAACAATTAAATCTTGAACCTCTTGGTGCATTTAGGGGTATAGCTATTTCAGGTTTAGAGCCTGATGAAATGGGTATTGGACCTATATATGCTATACCTAAATTGTTAAAAAAAACTGGTCTAAGTATGGAAAATATTGATTTGTGGGAGTTAAATGAGGCGTTTGCTGTACAAGTAATATACTGTAGAGACAAACTTGGCATACCTAACGAAATTTTAAACGTAAATGGTGGTTCAATTGCAATAGGCCATCCTTATGGAATGACAGGAGCTAGATTAGTAGGGCATGCATTGATTGAGGGAAAAAGAAGAAAAGCCAAAAATGTGATAGTCACCATGTGTATTGGTGGAGGACAGGGTGCTGCAGGTTTATTTGAAGTTTATTAAATAATAAGAAGGTAAATCTTTAAGAATATGCAAATAAAGCCAGAAAGATTTTTTAAATGCCTTGTAATCCTAAATGCCCTAATATCATTCTGTATTACATGGAATATATTTATTATTAATAATTATAATTTCTTAAACATTGATTTAACTGTTGTTATTATATTATTATATGCTGGTTTATGGTTCTTTTCTTTATATAAGTTGTATAATTTATCCAACGTAGGACGATTATTTTATATTTATCTGGTAGCAATAGGTTTTTTGTTCAATATTTTATCGAATACAGGCGATTTAGGAAAAATATATTACATGCTCAGCTTATTTGAACATGTCATAATAGGCAGTATACTTACATTTGCTTATTTTTCTAAAATAAAATCTTATTTTAATTAATTTAGGCATAAATAATGTATACAGTTTAATGTAGTCCTCCTTTAAGAGAGGCTTAGGCCTCTCTTAATTATCTCAACTTGCTTTAAATTCCATCTTATAGTAGCTTTTTAGTAGCTTTTTCCGGGAGTTAAAATTGTATGGAAATAATTGAATTGTTATTAAAATCTTTTATTTTGTACTTTGTAGTTATAGACCCATTAGGAACTCTAGCTATATTTCTTACAATTTTGCCCAATTTAAAAGGCAATAAATATAAAATAGCCTTAGAGTCAATAACTATTGCTTTTTTAATTTTGGTTTTTTTCTTTTTTCTTGGGAAAATACTTTTGAGTCATTTAAAAGTTGATTTATATTCTTTTAAAATAGCAGGGGGTATTATTCTACTACTTATATCTTTAGAAATGATGTTTGATAAGAGATCTGAAAGAAAAACAAAAGTAATCAAAGCTGAAAAGAATTACACTTCCATATTTCCACTTGCAGTACCCCTTTTAGCTGGCCCTGCAGCAATAACTTCAGTAATAATTAGTTCCAGTAACTTGAAACAAAGTATGAGTTTGTTTTTTTTTAATATACTAGCCCTTTTTTTAGTATTATTTATTACCTTAATACTATTTTCACTAGCCGTAAAATATGAAAAATATATAAAAACCAAATTATTACAGGTTTTGTCGCGGATAATAGCTATACTTTTATGTGCATTGTCAATTCAATTTATTCTAGATGGCATCAAGGAATTTACTTCCTAAACGATCATAATAAACAATTTCTATTGTATAAGTCCCCGGTTATAATATATATATAATTATTAATAAATGAAAGGAGGTGGTCTATGTCTAAAATTTTAGATCTAGTCACTCTCTATCTACGTATAGAGAGTAATTAGAATAAATTAAAGTAGGAGGACAAAAATATCCTCCTACTTTTACAACAGAAAGGAAAAAAAATGAGAAAAATATTTTTTGGTACAATAATTACATTGTTTGTTTCATCACAGTTATTTGCTGGTTGCATGAAAACTGAATTGACACAACTTGATAATAAGTTAAAAAATAGCGCAATGAGCGAAGAAAAGAAAAATGAGGTTTCAAAACTCAGAGATTTAGTAGCTAAAAATGAGCATAGTAATTCAGAGCTAGCTTTCAAAAGTTACGAAAAAGCTCTAAGAATCTTAAACGAAATATAATATTATATCTGATTTTATAGAGCAAGTAACTACTTGCTCTATAAACTATTAAACTCAATAGCTTTAGCTTTTTCTTGCTCACTTTGACTAAATACGCAACTTCCTATAAATACAATTGAAATATTAATTATCAAGCCTATTAACCCAGGATGCAAGTCCATAAAAGATAGTTTTGTAAAATACTGAAAATATATTGTTGTAGCAACCCCCACAACTAAGCCTGATATTACTGCTAAAGCATTAGCTTTTCTAAAAAAAAGCGAGCTGTATACAGCAGGAGCTAATTGAGCAATAGGACCATAGGCACCCAATAGGAGTTGTATTAACCCCTCACTACCAAAAATTGCTAACATGTAAGCTATTCCTCCAATAGAGAACACTGCTATTCTCATTATTAACAATTCTAATCCCTCCTTTAATTTTGGATAAATTGCTTTACATATATCCCTACCGAAGGACACAGAAGCACCATGGGCAATTGCATCTGAAGACGACATAGCAGCTGCTAACGCTCCGGCACCAACAACTCCATATAATAGACCAGAATTTGTAAGATGATTAGTTATTAAATATGGCAATATTTGTCCTGAGTTTTCAATATCTGAACTATCCACAACTCCAATACCCGAGAACCCTATCAACAATACTGGTAATAAGAATAAGGCGAATATAGGATAAACTGCCACTGTAGTCTTAATTCTTTTTTCTGTAGTTGTGTAAGATTTAGTAAACAAATGAGGCCACATAACAAATCCTATCATAGATATTATAATGTTACTAGAATACCTAGCCTCAGACATCAACGATCCCTCTTTTCCTATAACTAAAAAATCTGCATTAGTTATAAATATGTTTTTAAACATATTTGAAACACTGCCATGTAATGTATTAACAAAATATGACCCGAGAACCCATGCTATTACTAACATTAGAATTGCTTGAAATACATCACTCCAAGCTGCTCCCCTGACACCACTTGTAGCAACATAAATAACCACAATACCAAATGATAATAATGCTCCTAACCAATAAGGTATGTTATCATAAGTTAAAACGTTAAAAATGTAAGCCATACCTTTTATTTGCAAAGTTAAATACGGAATAAATGCTAAAATAGCTACCAAACCTACCGTGACAGTTAAAAATCTTGACTGGAAACGGTCACCTAAAAAATCTCCCATAGTAATATAGTTATTTTTTCGCCCTATTTTTGAAACTTTGGGACCTATTATGTACCAAGGCATTAAACCTAAAGTACAATAAACAAGAATATAAAAAGAAGCGGCACCTTTTGAAAAAGCCCACCCTGGCCCACCTAAAAAGGCAAATGCTGAAAAAATGGTTCCACCCATCAGAAACCACATCACGAATAAATTAAAAGACCTATCCCCCACAGCATACTCAGATAATGAAAAAAAAGATTTTCCTTTCCCGGCTAGTATCCCAATTAAAAATGCTGCGCATAAATAAAGGGATATAGAAAAAAGAGCTATGTGCCATTTCTCCATATTATCTCTTTTCCTTTTCTAAATATAAAAAAACTAAAATACCCAGAAATTGAAATATTATACATAAAATTATCCAACCTAATGAAAAGGGTAGACCAAAAAGAAATGGTTCAACTCTATTACCAATAGAGTAAAGTGGAAATATTAATAATAATAATACGACTAAACTAAATAATAAAAAATAAAAGTCGATTTTATTATTTAATTTCATGATTTATGAACTTTTTTCTAGCATATTCGCTTGCAATATTTCTATCCAATAACCGTCTGGATCTTGTATAAATGCTAAACCCTTCATTTTCCCTTCATCAGGCTTTTTTACAAATTTTACCCCCAATTTATCAAATCTTTCTGATGCACGATAAACGTCGGGTACAGAAAATCCAATATGGCCAAAGCCTTGAGGCTCAGAATTACCGTTATGATAGGAAAAGTTTTCATCTTTTTCTGTTCCCCAATTATGAGTTAATTCTAACATGGCCCTTTGTTTAAAAGTCCATGTCGTTCTTTTAGCATCATCTGAAGGAACATTGCTATCATCAACATCTCCTGGCATTCCCAAAAAGTATAAGGTGAATTCCATTTCAGGAAAATCTAACTTTCTGTAAAGTTTCATTCCTATTACTCTAGTATAAAAATCTAATGATATTTTAGGATCTTTAATCCTTAGCATAGTCTGATTAAAAACATATGAATGTGTTTCAGCATCAATATCTTTGCTAATACCCTCAGCTACTTCATGGTGATTACTCATAAATATCTCCTTATTATTTTATAATACTATTTAAAAAAAAAAAAATTGTCATTTATTTTTTCATTACCTGTTGAATATAAAAATAAACTATTATACACTTTGCAATTGAGAATAATTAACAATAGGGAGGAAGTTATGAATTCATCTAGAAGAACTTTTATGGTTGGAGCATTTGCTACTACAGTTTATGCATCACTGTGGAATATAGATTCAGCAAGAGCAAAAATAACTGTAGGTTCTAAAAAAGAAGATAAAGATTTACTATTAAAAATGGTGCGAACGTTATATCCGCACGACAGGTTTCCAGAAGACCCATATATAAGAACAACTGATGATGTAATAAAAAAGGGTAATGCGAGTTCTGAAAAAGCGGTAATGCTACAAGACGGGATAGAACAGTTAAAAGCAGCTAACTTTTCTAAAATGAACTTTGAAAAAGCTACTGAGTACCTTACAAAAATGGGTAGAACAGAATTTTTTGAGCATGTTAGAGGTACCACAACTGTTACCTTATATAATGATAAACAAGTTTGGGAACTTCTTGGTTACGAAGGATATAGTTATGACAAAGGAGGCTATATAAACAGAGGGTTTAACGATTTAGATTGGTTGCCTGAACCAAGAATAGAAGAACATCCAGAATTAGCTAACTTTTTAAGCGAATCACCTAAAAGATACGCAGAAAT
>MDTB01173890.1_pt1 | contig 12918 bp, 11 predicted proteins | sample 811161 | NCBI WGS metagenome assembly MDTB01 (sample SAMN05326650, study PRJNA326480) | marine metagenome | isolation source: seawater | place: Mediterranean Sea | collected 2009 | reverse complement strand
TAAGTTGCTAAAAAAGCGAGCTTACTTTATCAATCATCCAGAGTTGATCAAGGATGTTTTGACTCGCAGTAGCGCCAATTATTCCAAGAAAACCATTAGTTTTAAGATTGTTAAGGAGGTCTTGGGCGAGAGCACCTTTACCTCTATTGGGGATGAATGGAAGCGCAAGCGTTTACTGGTGCAACCTTATTTTCACAAGGGTCAAATCGCCGGTCTCGCTAATCTAATGACCAAAAGTATAGAAGAAATGCTGGACCAGTGGGAGACCGACTGCGATGCCGGAAAGGTGATCGACTTAACCGGTGCAATGATGCAGGTTACGCTTAAAGTAGTGGTGAAGGCATTATTCAGTACCGCATTATCCGACGAGGACCTTCAAACCGTTGGCGCAACGTTTCCACCGCTCCTCGCAGCAACTAATCGGAGAGCTACCCTCCCATTTCAATGGTTCTATGCGTTGCCATTTTCGAGCAATAAAAATTATTGTGGATACATTGTAAAGTTAGACCAAATAATTTTCCGGATTATACGCCAACGGCGAGCATGCGAAGAGCAACCCATGGATTTGTTGCAGATGTTAATGGAAGCAAGGGATGACAAAACTGGAGAACCGTTATCAGATCATGAGTTGAGAAACGAAGCAATGACCATGTTTATCGCAGGTCATGAAACTACAGCCAATGCGCTGTCATGGCTCTGGGGTATCCTTTCCCAGCAAACCGGCATCAGAGCCAATCTTGAGCGCGAGGTTGATTCTGTCCTCGGAAAAAAAATTCCGAAAGCCTCGGATTACTCTAGTCTAAGTTATTGCCTTAAGGTGTTTAAGGAAACTATGCGTCTATATCCTCCTGTGCCTATGTTGCCACGCCGTGTTGAGAAGGACCATAAGCTTGGCGGCTATCATATCGAAGGGGGGTCCGATCTGTTTTTCAGCCCCTACTTAATGCATCGGCATCCGGATTTTTGGGGCAACCCTGAACTTTTTGATCCGCACAGATTCGATAAAGAAACGCTGCGAGAACAACATTCCTATGCATATATTCCATTTGGAGGCGGACCCAGGGTTTGCCTAGGCAATAACTTCGCGCTTATGGAGGCCGTATTTATAATCTCAATGGTGGTTCAGAAATTTCGTTTAAATGTTACCACTGATGCCGAAATAGAGCCGCTGATGAGTCTAACCACTAGGCCAAAGAATGGGATTTCGGTGAGGCTGGAGAGACGCCGCTGAATACGATATTTGTTGCCTTGCTCCGTGCCTTTGGTTTACTTTTCCTCATAAAGCTGTCATGGACCGCTCAGAAAGCTCTCGTATATATGATTAAATTGGTCCACAAGATAAAAATCGGTTGCATATCAGCGATATCCATTTATAACATGCAACTTGACGTAAATGATTTTTTGAATTACTGGGGAGGCACGTTAATATCATGGCCAGTTGGACGTTCAAAACTAAACGAGGCCGACGTTGGCATAGTGCCGCAATTTTTTATGCCTTGACTGCCTATCTTTCTGGATGGTCTCTTCTCTTTGTAGGCGGATGGGTCGGATTTTTGCCGGGCGTGATATTGCTTGGGCATGGGATGATAATTGCTGCCTATCTCATTCATGAATGCGCACACAATACTCTGTTCAAAGTAAACCGCCATAACCTCCAACTAGCAAATCTGCTGGGATGGATTTGTGGCTCCTGCTATGGAACCGTCGAAGATATTCGAATGAAGCACTTTAGGCATCACGTCGAAAATGATGATGTGGTTTGGTTTGACTATGAAGCATTTTTTAAGAGGCACCCTAAGGTTTATCGTCTTACGATCGTTTTAGAATGGTTTTACATTCCTGCTCATGACATTCTAATGCACACTATCATGGTATTTACCGCATTCATAATTCCGCAACGTCGCAATCAGTGGAGGCGGAATTTAGCGGTGATTTTGGTGCGCAGTGCTTTACTAATTTCTATTGCTTTATGGAGTTTTGCTGCATTAACTGGCTATTTTCTGGCCTACATGATTATGATTATTGTGCTTCGCTTTGTTGACGGGCTTGAACACGACTACCCCTATCGCACTAATATGTACACTGATGAGGTCTCCATGCATAAAGGCGACCTTGCTTGGGAACAGGAACACACTTTCAGTCCAATATTGTCTTGGCGTTTTCCCTTTGTAAATTGGATCATCCTAAATTTTGGTTTCCATAACGCACATCATGCCAAACCGACAACACCATGGTTCGACCTGCCGCAACTTCATCGCAAAATGTTTGGTGATAACCCAAAGACGGTCATAAGACTTTGGCCTCAGCTGTTGATGTATCATCGTTATCGGCGCTACCGAATTTTTCATGACGCTCCAGGGTTAAAACATGTTACCGGAGCTGATTTCTTAAAAGCTGCCCAATCCGCGCAACTAACCGGCGGCAACGCCGCCTCTTTCCTGACCTCTTTCTAACTAGTGAGACAGCACCTTGAAATTTATCAGTCACTCTGGGCTATGGAGGCTAGGATCCCGGGTCAAGCTGAACAGCCTCCAGAGAGACACTTAGAACGAATTGCGGAAGCTGATTATGACGGTGCCTGTCTTGATCCCAATACCTCGGAAATTGAGGCTTGTTTAAAACTTAAGCCTCAATTTGAGGATCTGGGGCTTAAATGCATGATTAACGCCTTTCCTCACGATTTACATTCGCTCAAACCGCTCCTTGAAATGGCCGATGATCTTAACGCGACGCAAGTAAATATCATAGGCGGAGTGATGCCGCGGACTGTGAATGAGGCTATTCCTGTTATTGAAAAGTGGCTAGATCAGGCCAAGACATTTCCATTTCCTGTGCTTTTTGAAACGCATCGTAATAGCACTTTAAATGACTTGTTTTATACGCTTGAGGTTTTGGCCATGGTTCCTGAGTTGCGCTTGTGTGCGGATTTATCGCACTTTGTGCTTGATCGTGAATTGCAGATTCCTCTAAATCGTTCCGATGCAAATCACTTTAGTCAAATTATTGAAAGGTCCGACTCCTTCCAAGGGCGTGTCTCCAGCAACCAACAAATACAAATTGCTCTGGATTTTTGTCAAAACGCGCCCTGGGTTGACCAGTTCCTGAGCTGGTGGAAAGAGGGATTTGAAGCGTGGTCCTTGCGGAACTCCGAAAAAGCAATCCTGCGATTCTTGGTGGAACTCGGCCCGCCACCTTATGCGCTCACAGACGCAATGCAACGCGAGCTTTCTGACCGATGGGATGAGGGTATATTGATTCGTCAATGGATTCGGGCAATTTGGTCGGAAATGATGAAAGGGAAACGTACCTGCGTTGAGGATCACTTAATGACTAGTTGAGTTGGTCTTAAAAGCTACGCGGTTTATTGTTGAATTATAGTGGCATGACTTGCTTGGTTTAAATTTTACACTTGAAAAGATATCGTAAATTTCAGATCAAACATATTTATCAGAATTTATATGGCTTTTAATTTTCACGACTGTATGGTTTGCCTCGCTTAATTAACATAACCTACCCTGTTAGAGTATTCATAAGTCTAAGAGAGGAATTCAAATCTCGCTCCGTGACTGCCCCATATCAGATAATGGGACTTCGGTAGCTGTTATTTATCGTGGATTTTCGCCTTTTAGCTTACCAGTCAATTTGAAAGGAGGCGAGCATGGTGGCCTTTGTTAAGGTGAGAAAGATATAAAACTAGCGGCCATAACTGTTATTGACGTGTCGCTATTTCTGCTCGGTCCTGCTGTATCACTCATGATGCGTTAGCATGCTGCCCGAGTCGTGAAAGTAGAAAATCCCGCCTACTCTGAGCCGAGCCCTCCAGATAATTCTTTCCCTGGACGCATGGGGGCGGCACCATAATGTTCCGCACTACTCATCATGGCAAAGAAAGCTTGACTGTGAATTTGAAAAGCGCCAAAGCAAAAGAGTTGCTTCTCGCGAAAGCTGCCTCTGCAGATGTTTTTATCGAAAGCTTCCGTCCTGGGGTATTGATTACGACATAATACGTGCTATAAATCCTGACATCGTTTATTGTTTCCTCTTTGCTTTTCGACAAGACGGACCCGTGAGAAACAGACCCGCGGACGACAAAGCAGCTGTCGCATTGGCAAGTGTCCTTTACCTTACACGTTCACCAAACGACGATTCCGGCCCTGTAATTATTGGCGTTGCTATATCTGATATGCTGTCATATCGCTTAGCATTTGGCGGCATGATGATGGCACTTTATCGACGTCATGCTGCAGGTCTGGGTTGCTCGACCGAAGACCTGGCCTCACTTCGCGCCGAAGGTGTGATTTGAAAAAAATTTCTGGGGTCTGAATCTGTAAACCGATTAAAAAAAGCATGCGAAACGCAGTCTTGATTTTATTTCACATAATGAGCATAGTTAAGTCCAGACCTATCTAAAACAATACTAACAAGGATGAACTATTATGGACGAATTTGAAGAAGCTGGATATGGACAAGAACCAATCGGATTCGGCACTCGACCAGCACTACTAGTTGTTGATTTTCAAGTAGGTTTTACTGACGCGGCGAGCCCACTTGGGCGATCTTCGCACGTGCAACGAGCGGTAAATAACACCGTTGCCTTAATATCTGAAGCTCGCCGGCGAGAAATCCCTATAGCGTCATGCAATGTGGCATGGAGTAGCCGCGATGATATGGCCTATTGGAAGATTGGGTCTCTTTATGATGGCAGCTTTTTTCACGGTCATCCCCACACCGATATTGATCCGAGGATATCAGCGCCCGACTATATTTTTGAATTCACCAAAACTGCGCCTTCGATTTTCTTTCAGACGCCCATTCATGCCTGGCTTACAAAGCACTGTATAGACACGACTATTATTACCGGATGTACCACATCAGGCTGCGTTCGCGCATCTGTTGTTGATAGCTTCTCTTTCGGCTATCGCACGATTGTGCCGGAAGATTGCTGCGGGGATCAAAATGAAGAGGCACATTGGAGCAACCTGCGCGACGTGGGTAGGCGGTATGCTGATGTGACGACTTTAACCGACGTAATCGAGCATTTTGACAAAAATCATACTTTAAGCTGCTGAGTAATAGTGATGCCAACTGTAAAAATTAATAACCACAATATGTATTATGAAATTCATGGCGATGGACCACCAGCTATATATGTTGGTGGATGGGATACCTTCTGTCATGGCAGAGAGCATTTTCTCGCGAGGGGCATGACGGAAAAGTACACCGTACTTTTAATTGATTACCGGGGAATCGGCGAGTCGGACGATGACCTAAGTGTCAAGCCAAGCACCGAATTGCATGCTGATGATATCATTGGCTTGCTGGACCATTTAGGATGGAACAAGTTATATTTTGTTGGCCTGGTGGGAATTGGAGCCTGTATTGGCCAGTGGGTAGCTCTCAAACGGCCTGACCTAGTTCGTTGTATGGTTAACATGGGATGCTGGGCCTTTTCAGATGACTGCATGCGTGATCAACTTAACGCCCTCGCAACCATGCATGAGAAAGCTGGATTTCTCGCATTTCAAGAACTCGTTGCGGTGTATTCATTCAGACCAGATTATTACATCGCCAATCGTGCAAAACTTCTGGGTAGCGGTAAGGTTTGGGGGGCCCTTGAAAACAATCTTACCGCTCACCTCCGGTTCACAGAAGCGTGTAACTCTCATGATATCAGGCCTCATATGAAACATATTTCTGCGCCGACGCTGATCATTCATGCAGGCTGTGATGTTATTACAGGCCCAAGGACCACTATGCCTTTGGAGAAGGGCCTCCTCAATGCTATTGGTGTAACGATGCCTAAGGTGGCGCATGTGGTTGCGGGCAAGCAAGAAAAAATTGAATTCTGTGAAATCTTGCATGGATTTCTTGATGCTTACTAGTATGCCAAAATACCGAATGCGACTGGTGCTTCTACGAGCGTGACACTGACATTCACCCAGGATATGAGATATGTTTGCTGATGAGATCACTGCGCAATGACCTGCAAACCTATCAAACTGTTCCTCGTGAGACATGGAGAAGCCACCGGGCATTGGGGAGAGGATCCTGATCCTGGCCTCAGTGAACTGGGTTATAAGCAAGCTTCTAATGCCAGTGAGGAGTTACTCAATCTGATCGACACAGAGACGAGCCTCGTCAGCAGCCCTATGCTGCGTGCTCGGCAGACCTCAGAACCGCTCGCAGAGGCGCTTGGCGCTGCTGTAGAAACCGACGACAGGTTCAGGGAAATCCAAGCCCTCGTTGAATTAAAGGACCGCCCCGCGTGGATAAAAAAATTCCTGCGGCAAGATTGGGCGTCTCAAAACGAGTCATTGCTTAAATGGAGATCGGATGCGACAGAGAGACTTCTCGAATTTGGAGGATGCACGGTAATTTTTACACATTTCATGATGCTGAATGCTGTCGTTAGTCAGTTGCTCGAGTGTCCTAGTACCCTATGTTTCCAGCCAAGTAACGCCTCTATCACAAAGATTCAGCATGTCGGAAAGACTTTGCGGTTGGAGAGCCTAGGAGACGAATTGCAAACGGTTATAAATTAGAGAATGCTCTCGGTGCTTAAAAGACGACTTTGTGTCTGGCAATCCATCTCGTGCCATAGCCAGCGTTTTCGATTAGTTGATCTTTGTTCAAGCGGCGGACGCGATCGGCAGAGAAACTGGCAAAAGCCTTCTGGTTTTCTTCTTGGATTGAAAATTAATAGAGCTGGGAACCTTTTTCTAATCTGAGAACACTCAAGATCAAGAAGTCCTGCAGACGGTGAAGCAACACAAAAAGTAGCATGAAGTTTTTGTTTTTTTGGAAAGCATTTAATTTGAATTACCTAATATTAGATAAAAAAATGCGCAAAAATCTAAATGCGTGTTGATCTTGGTCGCTAATTGAGAATCGGGATTTCGAATCGAAACGGATTTACTTTATGTGTCTTTTAGACCGCTTAGGCAACTTTACTAATATCTATACTGTTTTTAACGGACTTCGATGCGCCAAAATTTAGATCGTTCCAATGCCAATTACCATCAAAACTGTGAGCAATTCCGAAAAACAAGGACTCAGTCGCCTGTAAAGTTGGGCTTGCGTTTCTTATTAAATGCGTCACGACCCTCTATCCGATCTTTAGTATCTCGCAATAAACCCCATGCCATGTTTGACTGCAGAATGAAATCGGCCGGAGCTAGGTGGCTGGTCTCGAGAGCTAACTTCTTAACGGTTTTAACCGCGAGCGGGCCATTTGCTGCGATACGCACGGCGATTTTACGCGACTCACTTATCAGCGCATCAGGTGCACAGATGTCACTCACCAGTCCAACCGACAGAGCAGCTTTGGCATCTATTCTATCTCCAGTCAAGGCGAGCTTCATCGCATGCGCCGTGGGAATAGCTCGCATCAGTGCTTGTACACCGCCGACTGCTGGAACGCTGCCGACTTTGACTTCAGGCAAAGCAAAAGAGGCGTTACTAGAAGCAATTCGCAGATCACACTGCATAGCTAACTCTAAACCGCCACCTAAGCAGTAGCCATTGATCGCCGCAATCATGGGCTTCCATATGAGAAGATCGCTCAAATCCATCAGTCTTGTATATCCACTACCTTTTGAGTCAATTGTCTTGCATGAGAGCGCACTTTTGGCAAAACTCTGTTCTGGTGGATCAGTCTTCTTGAGATTTGCTCCAGCGCAGAAGGCTTTGTCACCGGCACCAGTGATAATGATTACTCGCACTTCGTCGTCGGCCTGGCAGGCTATGAGCGCATTACGAAGATCAATTAAGCCGTCTGGTGTGAGTGCATTCAGGGCAGCTTGATCATCTAGTTCAATGATCCCGATTGCATCATATTTTTGGTAGTTAATGGTTGACATTTTTTTGTCCTACTGATGTTTTTAGATACTTGGGTTAGATAGCGAACGGCCTCCACATACATAGATCAGCTGCCCCGTTACGTAGGAATTTTCTTCATCGGCAAGGAAACCAACGGTACGCGCAATATCCTCGACCCTACCAATTCGACCTGTTGGTACAGATTTTTTCAAAAGCTCCCGTTGTTCAGTCGAGTAGTTTTGGAGCAGAGGTGTGTCCACAATCCCAGGGGCGACGGCATTCACCGTGATACCTTCTCGTGCCAATTCTATGGCCAAGGTGCGAGTGAGACTAACTGCGCCGCCCTTAGAGGCAGAATAGTTGACCTGACCGAAGCCGCCAAGCCAAGCGCGTGATGATATATTTACGATCCGTCCAAAGTTTCCGTTAACCATTCCGGGGATCACCGCTTTGCAACACAAAAACATTGATTTAAGGTTTACATCTAAGACGATATCCCAGTCTTCCTCAGTCATGTTGATGATACGCTTATCTCGGGTGATGCCGGCATTATTTACGAGGATATCTGGTGCACTCCAGTGATCAGTGATAGCGTCGGTCGCTTCTTTAATAGCAGCTTTATTTGTAACATCGACAACCTGTAACAACAGGCGGTCAGCTCCTGCGTTAAGGGTTTTCGATAGGGTGCCGAGCACCTCTTCGTCTCGATCCCAGATTGCCAGATGGTGACCTTTTGCAAACAGCATCTTGGCGATCCCAAGCCCAATACCTCGCGCTCCTCCTGTGACGATCGCGACGCGATCTAACATATATTTCTCCTCATACCGACAGAATAGTGACTACCGCAACCGCAGAATCGCCTGCGAGTTGACCGCCGTTGTTTTCTGCGAGAGCGACTTTCGCGTCCTCAGTCTGACGACCGGCCGCAGTTCCTCGCAGATGTTGAACCAATTCTACGATCTGAGCCGCGCCTGTTGCACCAATTGGATGGCCTCGACTCATCAATCCGCCACTTGGGTTGACCGGAATTCGGCCACCAACAGCAGTTTCACCAGATCGTATCAACCCGACGGCATCGCCGGGATCACAGAGCCCTAGGTTTTCATAGTGAAACAATTCGGCGGGTGCCGTGGCGTCATGAAGCTCTACCACGTCTATGTCTTTTGGACCAAGCGCTGCCATCTCAAAGGCTTTGTTTGCCGCGGCTACGGCAACTAGTTCTTCTTTGTCATGTGTTTTGGCAGTTGCAACCGCTGTTGCGCGGACACAGATATTTGGTGTTTCAAGCCTCTTGGCTAGGGTCTTAGAGGTAAGCACAATTGCGGCGGCTCCGTCGCCGATAGAGGAACACATAAAGAGCGTTAACGGATCCGACACCATCCGACTCTTTAGCACCTCTCCTAAGTTGGTTTCTTTGCGGAATTGAGCGGCGGGGTTAAGACTGCCTGCTTGTCGACTTTTTACTACAACGCGGGCAAAATCCTCAGGACTACCGCCATTCATATCCAGCCAATTGCGGGCCTTAACAGCATAAATATCCATGAAGAGGGATCCGGAGCCTTCCTTCAACCCCTGCGGAAGGGGCTCTTCTTTGTCAACTGCCCCGGCGAAGGCGCCAAATGAGACTGATTTGTCCTCATGGGTGAGCTTTTCACTGCCGACAACCACGACACAGTCGGCCTGACCACTAGCTACCATGAGCCAACCCAAATGAAACCCTGAGCTGCTTGATGCACATGCATTCTCGATGTTGAATATAGGAACTCCGCTGAGCCCGGTATTGCGGAGAGCTGATTGTCCACGGATCATTTCTTGGCCTGTAACGACCCCAGCAGCTGCGTTACCGAAAACGACCTGTTCAACTTGGTCCGGCTTTACGCCGGCATCGCTGAGGGCATTAGAGACGGCTTCTTCAGAAAGAGATTTCAGGCTTCGGGAGAGGAATTTGCCAAAATTGGTCATCCCTATGCCGGATACGAATACTTCTTGCATGCTCGCTCCTGTCGAGTTTGGTTCGATTTCGAAAGCACGTCCCGTTAACCCGCATGTTCGTCTAATTGACTGCAACTTGAATAATCAGTACTAAAATCCAACAGTAAATCAAACGGCTGCAGTTAAAACTTTTTAATTTTGGCGGTTGAAGCGGGCAAAAGTGAATGTTTCTGCTAACAGAGACGACCCAGTAAATAAGAATACAGTATAGCTGATGTGACATCCAAATATGCAGGAGTTTAGAGACGCTGGCTTAAGCTTCCATAAGGTTTTTTATCCAGTGTTCGGTCCACTCTCAGATTTTAACAACAAGAAACTAAAACTTTATTACGATAACGGACGCAGTCTCTTTGCTCTGCTTTAACGACGCGACGTCGTAATGAGCAGTCCCATAAATGCTTTTGCGGGAAATATGGGCTGACCCGTGTCGTGTTGTCAGCCAGAGTGAAGTGCTTTACTATCTAACAACGCTGCATCTAAGATCTTATTAGACTGCAAGTCCGCCCAAGACAGCGCCATAACGTGAAAATACCTACGGAGAAGAGTATGACAGATCTATCGCAGTCACCACATTTTGACTATCAACCCATCATTGATAGGGAGCCATTCAAGCTACCTGGAGGAAAAAGAGTGGCGGTCATGCCATATGTTAATATTGAACACTTTCCCGCCGACATACCCGGCACAGCTCTGGTCCCCGGAACATTGGGTTTCACTCCTGACTCGCTCAACTACGGTTGGCGAGACTACGGTAATCGAGTTGGGCTTTATCGCATGATGGATTTAATGGATGATCTCGGAATGAGAGGCACGGTTTGCCTCAACAGCGATATTATCAAGGAATATCCCCGTATCATTGAAGAAGGTCAAAAGCGCAACTGGGCATGGATTGGCCATGGTATCAATAACGCTCCAGCAAATTGGATTGGTAATATTCGCGAATCTGATGGATCTCTGAACATGCTCAGCGAGGCCAAGGAGCGGTTAGTTCTTGAATCCGTACTTAAATCGATGCAAGAAGCTCTGGGTCGTAAAACCAAGGGTTGGCTGTCACCATTTCTAACTCACACCGATAATACACCGAGGTTGTTGGAAGAATACGGCGTTGAGTACCTTTGCGACTATACGCACGATGACCATCCATGCAGATTTAATACGCCTTTAAATCGCTTAATTTCTGTTCCCTACACATTAGAACTGAACGACATTCCTGCGTTTATGAATTGCGGGGTGTCATCTGAAGCATTCGGCGATATGATCATCGATCAGTTTGATGTGCTGTATGAAGAAGGTGCCACGAATGCCCGGTGCATGCCAATTTGTCTACATACTTTTCTCGTGGGTCAACCGAATAAGTTTAAGCACTTAAAGCGGGCGTTTGAGTATATTGCGAAACATGATGACGTTTGGCTAACCACAGGTGATGACGTGAATGAGTGGTATCGTCAGCAGTATATGTAGCTCTTTGTTGGGTCAAAATCTTCAATTTGCTTCTAGCGTCCGGTTTGCTGATCTGGGTCCCATATGGGGCGCATTGGGTTCTATTGACACTCTGTCAAATAATGCCGCGCTCTTTTAATGCATCGAGTTGTCCTGTGAGACCTAGCTCGCTGCCCAGTATTTCTTCGTTATTCTCGCCTAAACCTCGGCCGGGGGAGACTGCTAAGCGTTCTTGATCGAGGCGAATAGGATTTCGCAAGACGTGTAGCTCCCCTCCTCGATGACTCAGCTCGGCTCGCATACTCACTTGATCTACGAATGGACTTTCTAATGCGGCTGGCAAATCATATACCGGTGAAACTGGAATATGAGTTTGCAATTTGGTTAGCCAGTTAGCTGTTGAATCTTGCTGGAGAATTTCATCCAGAATATGAGTCAGAGCGTCGCGGTTTGTTGCACGATCTCGCATTGTCGCAAAGCGAGGATCATGAGCTAAATCACCAGCTCCGAGAATGCCAATTAGCAGATCCCAGAATTTGTCAGTCATGCACATTATAAAGATCCAACTATCGGACGTTTTGAGCAGTTGCACTGGCGTTTGTGATGGATGTGAACCGCGCGGCAGTCGGTCAGTGCATATGCCATGATTCATATACCAAGTGCCTGGATAGCTCAACTGGTGAAGAGCCACGTCAAATAGACTCACATCGACGTCTCGACCACCATTTTTGGTGCGTCCGATTAACGCAGCCAAGCATCCCATGCCGGCGACAATGCCCGTCATGAAATCAATCATTGATAGCCCGAAGCGAGTTGGAGGCGATTTCGGCTCGCCCGTGAGTTTTAGAAAACCACATTCGGACTGCATAAGGTAGTCATAACCGGGCCAATCTGCACGATCGTTGTCGCGTCCATATGCTGATATATGCGTGCATACAATGTCTTTCTTTATTACTTTCAGACTGGCATAGTCAAGGCCAAGTCGCTTGGGTTGATTGCCTCTAAGATTATTCCAGACTACATCGGCCGTCTTCACAAGCGCATAAAACAGTTCTTTACCTTCATCACTTTTAAGGTTCAAGGTGATGCTTTTTTTATTAAGATTAAAGGTTTGGAAGTACGTGCTGTCATCTTTGGACATTACAATAGGTCCAGTTTGGCGAGCGGGATCGCCACTACTATCGCGATTCTCTATTTTAATGACTTCAGCTCCAAGGTCTGCAAGGTACATTGAACCGTATGGCCCAGCACCAAATTGTTCGATCGCTAGCACCCGAATGCCGTGTAAAGGTAAATTCATTAAGTTTTCACTCCTTTTTGTTGTAAAATTAACCTAACGTTTGCTCTTGCCATCATCCTCTTGCCCAATTATCACTTTATCAGCAGAAGGAAGGAGTAGTCCTCCAGCATTTTTTGTTGTGAGAACAGCCATGTTAGCAATTACCGAGGGCCTTTCCCAAAAGCATTGATTTTCTGGGAGTCCTTTCAGACGCCGACATGGTAGCATTCGAAAGGGGTTAAGCCCGATACTATTGTTTGAATATTTGAATCAACTAGCAAAAGGTTCGCAAATGGGAATTAGACAGGATGAGGAAGTAGGGCCAAATCGTTATCGAGCTGCGAGTGGTCGTTTTTATGAGGACTTCTCTGTTGGAGATGTCTATGAGC
>MDTB01013503.1_pt1 | contig 12918 bp, 11 predicted proteins | sample 811161 | NCBI WGS metagenome assembly MDTB01 (sample SAMN05326650, study PRJNA326480) | marine metagenome | isolation source: seawater | place: Mediterranean Sea | collected 2009 | reverse complement strand
CTGGCAATGTCCTACTCTTCCATGTCTTAAGACAAAGTACCATTGGCGCTGAAAGTCTTGACTTCCGAGTTCGGAATGGGATCGGGTATTACACCTTCGCAATAATCACCAGGCACATTTAAATAGAACACTAATTAAATAAAGTCAAAGATAAAATTAGAGTAATTCCCCCTTAAATTTAGTAATAATGGGCTAAAAATAATCTTAGTTAACAATTCATTATGATATAATATTGAGGTATTATTATAAGTTGTAATAAGTTAAAACAATTAATAAACAATGTATAGAGATCATTTAAGTAGTTTATTAATTTACCTAAAAACACCTCTTAGATATTTTAAGTATAAGTTTTCTTTACTACAGTATATTAAATTTGGATCCAATAAAATATCAAATTCTTTAACAAAACTTGGTTGGATGAAGATCGATAATGATAAAATGGATAAGGAAGATAAAAAAATATTTTATGAAATAATTAATTCTTATGAAAAATTAAAAAATAATTTAGAATCAGTCAAAAAGGATCTATACAGCAAAGAATTTGAATTAAATAATAGTGATAATAAATATTTTAGATCTTCGATTACACATATTTTTGATAAAGATTTATTGATAAAATTTGCTAACAATAAACATATTTTATCCAAAATTACAGATTGTTTTGGATTTAAACCCGAAATTTCTGATATATCTTGTTGGATTGATAAACCATCTAGCCATAAAGAGAGTGTCACTCAATTATTTCACAGAGACCCTGATGATCTAAAAGTTATAAAACTATTTTTATATTTAAATGATGTAGATGTAAATAATGGTCCTTTTACATATGTGGAAAAGTCACATTTATCCCCTTGGAAAATTGCAAACATATCTGGAAGGGCGAATGAAGAAGAAATAAACAGAATATACCCAGAAAATAATATTATTAAATTTACTGAACCAAAAAATACAATTATTTTGGCTGACACAAAAGGTTATCATAAAGGAACAATTCTAAAAAAAGATAAAAGAGTATTATTAAATGTTGTCTATGTTAGTAAACACTCATATAAACTAAAAAACAAAATTAATTTTTATTAAGATAAAATGAAAAAATTATTAAAAGACCAGTTTGCTAAATATATTCCATTACCAGAAAATAATTATGAATTGGATTTAAGTGCCGAGTATCATGATTATTTTAAAGAAAAATCATACTTTCAAAAGATTTGTCAAAATTTGAGTTTAGAACAATTATTTACTATGTTTAAAACCGATAAAGCGCAAATATATTATAGAGTTGTTTATTCACATAGGCAAAAAAGGTTCGTAAGATCTATTGTTGAAGGTCATAATTATGGTGGGACTTATGAGAAAATTTTCCAAAAAAATAGAAAAAATATAAAAAAAATAATTGAAATAGGAAGTTTAGAGGGCGGAAGTACTGCGGCGTTTCATTTTTATTTTTTAAATGCGAAAATTCACTGCCTAGATATTAGTTTTGATAGAAATAAAATTGTTTCTAGAAGAATCACAAAACATTATGTAGATCAATCCGACGAGGAACAACTAAAATCATTTATTAATAATAAACTTATTAAAAATGATTTAGATATAGTAATTGATGATGGATCTCATAAAGCAAATGACATACTAATTACATTTAAAAACCTTTTTCCAAAAATTAAAAAAAATGGGTGGTATGTGATTGAAGATCTGTCTAAAAGTTGGAATAAGGATGTTTTAAAGTTTTTAAATAATAAAAAAAATACTATTTTACCTAAAAATGTTAACAACAAAATTGGGAGAATTTTTTCTAAAAGAAGTGAAAAAAGTTGGTCAAAAAATAATAAACAAAATTACGTTTACTTTATTCAAAAAAAATAATTTTAGTAATAAGACTTTCTTAGTATAGATTTAATAAATTTATCATTAATTGGTAATATAAAATTATCAGATCTTCCTGGGGTTTGCATTTGATTAATGAGTTGCATGATATTTCTAAAATTACCAATCAGATTTTTATTTTTATTTTTAACTTCAAGTTTTTCAAATATTCCTGATATTTTTTGAATTAGTTCTTTGTTTGACTTCAAATTTAAAAATTTGTTTATCTTGTTGAAAAAATTTTTATTTTTCTTATCTATATATTCCATAACAGCCAACATAGTGAATGCGCAAGCTAAGCCATGTGGGATTTTAAAATAAGCTGTTAAAGGATAAGATATTGAATGACATATACTTGTTCTTGTTTTGCTAATACATAAACCAGCCAGCAAACTTGCTTTACTTAAATTATATCTTGCTTTTTTATTATTTAAATTTTCACTAATCATGTGAAGGCCTTTTAAAGATAAATTTATTGCTCTATAAGCAATTATAGATACCTTGAAATCATAATTTTTGTTCCATAACGACTCGAAGGATTGATTTAATGCGTCTAAACCAGAGTTTTGAGTTGGTTCAGAAGGTAAATGATAAGTTAATTCTGGATCTACTAGTGCTAACTTTGGAAATAATTTTTTATGATTTAAAGATAATTTCTTTTTTTTTAAAGTGTCCCATACAGTTGCATAAGGGGTTACTTCACTTCCAGTTCCAGCTGTAGTCGGTATAGCTATCAAATTATTTTTAAAATTTTTTGTTAAATTATTTATGTTTTCAATTATATAATTTATTTTATATTTTTTATTTAGTGAAAACATTAAACTAATTACTTTAGATGTATCTAAAACACTTCCACCACCGTAGCCTATTATAATATCAAATTTTCTATTTCTAGATTTTGTATTTATTTTTTCTAAATATTGTAAAGAAGGATTTGATTTTACATCATCAATCCAAAAAATATTTTTTTTTATTTTATATTTCTTCAATTCGTTAATAAAAAAAGTTTTTCCTCTTTTAGTACAAATAATAAGTACTTTTTTATTTTTTATCAAAGAAAACATACTCTTGAATTTTCCTTCACCAAATATAATTTTTGTTGGATTAACTGTGTTTTTAATCATTTAATTTAAATCTTTGATAAATCTCAATTTGTTATCCACTGGTTTTTCTTTTGGTCTGCCAACATCTTTTCTTGCAAAAGAATTCACTTGAATTTCTACAAACACAGGTGTTTTTTTTATTTTATTTAAAGATTTAAACATTTTTTGAATTTGTTTTTTAGATCTCAATGGTCCATAAACTTTTTTATATCCACATGCTTTTGCAATTTTACAAAAATCTGTAGTGTTTGCGGTAGTAGGTTGCCCACCAACAGATTCATGAACTTTATTGTTGAGCATTATGTGAAAAAAATTATTTAATTTCATGCTTCCAATTGTTGATACACCACCCATATGCATTAAAAAAGCTCCATCACCATCTAAACATAAAATTTTTTTCTTTGATTTTAATGCTATTCCAAGTGCTATTTGAGAGGAATGCCCCATTGAACCCACAGTTAAAAAATCTTTACATTTTTTTTCATTTTTAATCTTTCTAATCTCATATAGCTCCCTTGAAATCATTCCAGTGGAAGAAACAATTCTAAAATTTTCGTTTAAATTATCTATTAAAATTTTTATTGCTTCCTCACGTGTAATTAGTTTTTTATCAATTTTTTTAATGTTTTGATATTTTTCGAATATGTTTTTTTTAACAATTAAAAAAACCGGTTGCTTATCTTTTTTTGAAATTTTAACTAATTCTTTTATTTTCAAATAATCATTTTTTTTTCCATTGAATATTCTATATTTTTTTTTCAATGTTTTGATTAAATCTATTGTAATTTTACCTTGTGTCATATGTTGAGGTTCATCTTTCTTATTAGGCTCACCTCTCCATCCAACCATTATCAGCATTGGAATGCTGTAAACATTTTTATCTGTTAGGGATAACAAAGGATTAATTAAATTTCCGATTCCTGAGTTTTGTAAATAAACAAAAGGAATCTTGTTTGTTGCCAGGTAATGTCCAGCCGCAACAGATAATGCCGTACCTTCATTGGCAGTAATTATGTGATTATTTTTGGGTACATTTTTTGAAATAAAATAGCAAAAATCTTTAAGTAAAGAGTCTGGAACTCCTGTATAAAAATTAATATTATTATTTTTTAAAATTTCATAAAATCTTTTTGAAGAAAGCATAACTATTTTGTGCCAGGAATGAGTTCCAATATTTCCTTTATACTTAGTAAATTTTTTTCAGCTTCCAAAGATCTTTTATTTTTCAAAATACTTTTAGCTGTTTTTACCATATTTGGGTAAACACTCCTCATCAAGTGATTTGCATAAATAATTATATTTGCTCCTGCTTTAATTAGGTCTTTTTCTTTAACTTGGCTATAACTTGATGGAACAACAACTAATGGTTTTCTATTAGATAATTTATTATAAATTTTACAAAATTTGAAAATTTCAGATGGATCTTTTTTTTTGCTATGTATCATTATTCCATCTGCACCAGCATTTATATAAGCTTTTGCTCTTTTCACAGCATCGCTTATGCCCTTATTCATAATTAAACTTTCTAATCTAGCAATTATCATAAACTCATTTGTAGATTTTGCTTTTTTTCCAGCTTGAATTTTTTTAACGAAAGAGTTAATCGAATCTAGTTGTTGAAAAACTTCCGTCCCAAATAGTGAATTTTTTTTTAAACCTTTTTTATCCTCAATTATCACAGCTGATACTCCAAGCCTCTCAAGAGTTTTAACTGTAAAAACAAAATGTTCAGTTTTACCACCTGTGTCCCCATCAAAAATTATTGGTTTAGTAGTAACTTCTAGGACTTCATTTAACAGCTGTAGCCTCTCAGTTAGATCTACTGCTTCAATATCTGGTTTGCCTTTAGCGGTTGAATTTGTGAGTGAGCTTCCCCACATTCCATCAAATTCTTCTATTTTTCCATTAATCTTAACTTTTGTTTTTTCAATTATTAGTCCACTTAAACCGTTGTGAATATCTAAAAATCTTAAAAAACCCCTCATTTCTAAATACCTTTTAAGTGATTTTCTCCTAATATCAGGAGTAGTCCCTAATGCATTTATTATATCGTTTATTTTAGAGCTAGAAATACCTTCTGAATATTTTGGTTCAATCAATTTTCCATTCCACATTTTAAGTGTATCAATTACTTTTTTTCTTATATTTTTTTGGACTCCTTTTTTCCAATCATCTCCATGAACTACAAAATCTGGTTTTAATAATTTCAAATTTTTTGTATAGTCCAAGCTTTCTTGGGGTATAACATTTTCTACAGCTTTCAGATTTTTTGCAATATTTAATCTCTCTTTATAATCTAAAATAGGTGGTTTTTTATATGAACTAATTGCGCTATCGGTTAATAATCCAACAGTGACTTTTCCATATTTTTTAGCAATATTTAAAATGTTTAAATGCCCTCTGTGTATCAAATCTACAGCTAAAGCAACATAAACTTTTTTTGTATTATTTTTCATTTACTATTTCTAATACTTTCTTGTAAATTTATTGTTATTTGGTTTATTTTTAATTTGTTTGTCAATCCAATCATATGTTTTTTTTAATCCATCTTTAAGTGCTACTTTACAGTCCCATCCTAGTTTTTGTCTTATAAGATCATTATTGCTAGATCTTCCTCTTACTCCTTTTGGCTTATCTAATAAATTTTTTCGCTTAACTTTAAATTTTGATATATTCTCTATTAAATCTATCATTTGATTTATTGATACCTGTTCCTCAGATCCTATATTTAAAACTTCACTATATTCACTTTCAAATAATTTTTTAGTTCCCTGAATACAGTCATCAATATACATAAAACTTCTAGTTTGCTCTCCATCTCCCCAAACCTCAATTTCATTTTTATTTTTTATTTTTGCTTGAATTATTTTTCTACATATAGCTGCTGGAGCTTTTTCTCTTCCTCCATCATAGGTTCCTATTGGGCCGTAAACATTGTGATATCTGGCAACCCTAGTTTCAAGCCCAAAATCCTCAGTAAAATGCCTACACATTCTCTCACTGAACAATTTTTCCCATCCATAGCCATCTTCAGGCATAGCAGGATAAGCATCTGATTCTCTGAGTGCAGGTATAAAGGCCTCTTTTTGTTTATCCCCATTATAAACACAGGCACTTGATGAAAAAAAATATTTTTTTACTTTGTTTTCTACAGATGCTCTTAATAAATTTGTATTAATTAGAACAGAAAGCATACATTCTGCTTTATTATTTTCAATAAAACCCATACCTCCCATGTTGCATGCCATATTATAGATATAATCAACAGAATTTGATACTTTTAAACAATTCTCAAATTCCTTCAAATCTAAAGAAAAATTTTTTGCTTCATCAAATAATTGAAACCAATATTCTTTAGGCTTTATATCTGCTGCAATGACCTGATGACCTTCGCTTAATAAATTAGAAACTAGATGACCTCCAATAAAACCTCCTGCGCCACATATTAAATATTTAGACATTATTTTTTATAGCTCAAAATTATATATAATAATACTATTTTAGTCGATTGTTACATTCTTTTAATTTTTTTTCATGGTAATTAAAATCCCATATAGGTTTCCAAAAAATCTTTTAATTGATTTTAAATTAAAAAAAATCACACCTGCTATTAGCGATTGAAAAGACCTAAAAAAACAACCAATTATAAAATAACCATAATTAAAAGAATTTTTTTTTATAAATAAAAACCTATTCAAAATTTCAATTTTACCAAATTGAAATCCATGTCTTGCTATAATTAAGGGACTTTTATATTTTGCATCAGCTACAACTTTAAGCATTTTTTTTTTTATTTTTTTTTAATCTATATGAAAAATCTAGATCCTCTAGATAGGAATATTGACCTAACCTTTCTTCAAAAATAGCATTATTTAAATCTTTTCTAAAAAAAACAACTGCTTGGGTTGAAAGCCAATCTGTGTATACATCTTTTTTTAAATTTAAAATTTTGGTATGCCATCCACTTTCGGTAACTTTACCTGGTTGATCTGAATAAATTTTCAATAATTTAAAAATAAAATTCTTTTTTATTTTATCAAGAAAATGTAAAGACTTTTTGTTTATTATATTAAAAGAAAATCCAATTGTATTTCTAGGCTCATTTTTAATAGTTTTATCCATTTTTAAAAATGAATTTTTATAAAAGTATATATCATCATCTAAAAACATTATATATTTCGATTTCTTATTTGCTTTCTTTAATCCTAAATTCCTTTGCTTTGATGAAGATGGCTCACAAAAAAATAACTTTATATTTTTATATTTTTTTACAACCAGCTTTAATTTTTCTTTATGAGAATAACTAGAACTATCAATTATCAATATTTCATTAAATAAAATTAAATTATTTTTAAAATACTCTAGGTTCCTAGATATTTGTTTATATCTATTTCTAGTTGGAATTATAAGACTAGTTTTATTAGTAAACATTTTTTTTTTGTAAATAATGAAATTAAGGTTAAATTGTCTTTATAAAATTCAAATTATATGATTTATAACTTAATCAAACACAATTTTAATAGTAAATCTTTGAATTATTTTAGCTAAAAACAATGAAAAAAAAAACAGCTTTAATTTTTGGTATAACCGGTCAAGACGGCGCTTACTTATCTAAGTTTTTGTTAAAAAAAAAATATAATGTTCATGGAATAATAAGAAGAAGTTCCTCATTTAACACTGGAAGAATCGAGGATATTTATAAAGATCCTTTTGAAAAAAAGATAAATTTTTTTTTACACTACGGTGATATAACCGACTCGTTATCGGTACTAAATGTTATTAAAAAAATTGAGCCTGATGAGATATATAACCTAGCTGCTCAATCTCATGTAGCTGTGTCTTTTGAAGTTCCAGAGTATACTGCAAATACCGACGCCCTAGGTGCATTAAGAATTTTAGATGCAATTAGAAATTTAGGATTAGAAAAAAAAGTTAAGTATTATCAGGCTGGAACCTCTGAAATGTTTGGAAAAAATAAAGATAAATTTCAATCCGAGAAAACTCCATTTTATCCAAGAAGTCCTTATGGTGCAGCAAAAGTTTACGCTCATTGGATAACAATAAATTATAGAGAGGCCTATGGAATTTTTGCATGTAATGGGATTTTGTTTAATCATGAGAGTCCTTTAAGAGGTGATACATTTGTTACAAAAAAAATAATAAAAGCCCTGGTAAAAATAAAAAATAAAAGACAAAATAAACTTTTTATTGGAAACTTATACTCAAAAAGAGATTGGGGACATGCTGAAAATTATGTTGAAGCCATGTGGAAAATGTTACAATTAAAAAATCCAGAAGACTTTGTTATTGCGACTGGTAACCAAATTTCAATAAAAGAATTTATTAATATTGTTTGTAAAAAGTTAAAAATAACATTGAGGTGGAAAGGCAAAGGAATAAATGAAAAAGGTGTTTTTAACAACAGAACTATAATAGAATGTAAAAAAAAATATTTTAGGCCAGCTGATGTTGAAAATTTAAGAGGAAATTATAATAAAGCTAAAAAAATGTTAAATTGGAAACCAAAGAAAAGTCTTGATTACCTTATTACAGAAATGATAGATCATGAAATTAGCTTACTTAAACAGAATTCATAAAATCTTTCAACATAATATTAAATCCGTCATTTAAATTTGTTTTACTGGTCCATCCTAACTTCTTTGCTAAATTAGAGCTTAGTAACTTTCTAGGAGTACCTTTTTTAAATTTAAGATTTTTTTTTATTTTAAGGTTAACTTCTAATTTTTTCATAATAAATTTAGCATAATATTCAATAGTATAATCTTTTGTAGTTCCTATATTAATCAAGTCTTCTTGAATTTTTTTTCTCGAGAAATACTCACAAGCATCTGCAACGTCATCAACATAAATTAATTCTCTTTTTGCTTTACCATCACCCCAAATTTCAATGTTATTTTTTTTATTTTTTTTTGCTAAATATATTTTTTTTAATAAAGCTGAAAAAAAATGTGAATTTAATGAATCATAATTATCTCCAGGACCATAGATATTGGATGGCATTAAAGTTATAAAACTTGTTCCAAATTGCTCATTGTAAGCTTTACACATTTGATAACCTGCAAGTTTAGCAACTGCATATGCATCGTTAGTTTTCTCTAATTTTCCTGAAAATAAATAGCTCTCTTTAATAGGTTGTTTGGAAAACTTAGGATACACACAGCTAGATCCTAAAAAAATTAAATTTTTTACACCTGCGGCTCTAGAACTTTCTATCAAATTAGTTTGGATAACTAAATTATCATAAATAAAATTTCCTTTATATTTCTCATTAGCAAAAATTCCACCCACTTTTGCAGCAGCTATTATTACTAAATCAGGCTTTAATTTTAATAAAAATTTCTTGACTTTTTTTTGATCTCTCAGGTCCAATTTTTTTTTAATTTGAGTAAAGATATTTTTATATCCTTTAGATTTAAACTTTCTTAAAATTGCTGAACCCACCATGCCTCTATGACCTGCTATAAATATTTTACTTTTTTTATTAATTTTATTCATTGTTTTGAAATTAATTTATAAATTTTATTTATAAAATTTTTCTCATTGTGAATATAATTTATTTTTTTAAATTTAGATTTATTTGTTTTTTTGTTATTTCTAACAAAATTGATTATTTTTGTTGAATTATTTAAATTTATACTAAGCCCAATATTGTATAACTTATTATACCATGAGACCAACCCATGATCAGAACAAATAACTGGTTTATATGCTAAAGCAGCTTGAAAAAAAACTGCACTTGATCCAAAAAAATTTTTTTTGTAACCAACCCATATAAAATCAGCTTTTCGAAATAAATAACTTTCTAATTTTGGATTAATATATTTATTAATTGAGACTATGTTTCTATATTTTTTAGACTGAGTTTTAATTAAATTAATAACATTATCTTCTTGTTGTCCTGCGATAATAATAATAGCATTCTTTTTAATATAGTCATGTTTTAATAGCTTTATTAAATTTTCTATATCTTTATCATTTCTTATTCTGCCATAGACTAATATTTTTTTTTTGGATGACCACCTTTTCAAGATTTCAAATTCAAACTTTTTACTACTTAAACTTGAATATTCTTTTACATATTTTATCTTTGAAGTCAGATTTTTTTTTTTCAAAAAATTTATTAGAAGTGGATTAGATACAAAAACGTTTTTTAAATTTTTAATTTTTAAAAAAAAAATAAATAGATAATAGTAAATTATATTTAGAAAGGTCTTTTTACTATACTTTTTGTCTCCTAAAAAAATATTTAAATTTGTATAAAAAACTGAAAAATTTATATTATAAAAGGGGTTCCCAAAAATAGAAATTGCTTTGTCAAAATGATTTATATTATTAATATAAATATGATCGAAGTGAAAATTAATATTTATTTTTTTAAAATTTTTTTTTAAAAAAAAATAGTATCTAATTTGGTAAAAAATACTTTTATAAAAATTGTAATTTTTTGGTTTTGTAGGGAATTTTTTTTTAAATACTTTTATTTTGTATTTTTTAATAATGTTCTTTAGATTTTTATTAGAGTACATAACCTCTGATGTTAATAGATATATTTTGTTTCTTTTTGTAAATTTTTTTAATAATGAGTTTAAATAAAGGTATAAATTATGACCATAGGGGTCTGTTTCAATAACTAAAATATTCATTTATTTTTTTTTATTAAAAAGAAAATTATAGCTATGTAAACTAGTAAACCTAAAAAAATTGAAAATATAGATTGCCTAAAAATATTATATAAAATCAATTGCAAATATATTAACAAATTTAAAAATAGCACAGCACTAAAATTTGAGTATTTTAGCACCATTAAATGGTGTATGTGATTTCGATCTGGATAGAATGGATGTTTGCCCCTAGAGATCCTGTAAATTGTCAACCTTAATAATTCAAAACCTGGAATCGACATAAGTACAAAAATCAAGTCTGCATTATAATTTTGGAAATTATGATTATGAATAAATATAACGGAAAAAATAAATGGTAAAAGATATGAACCAGAATTTCCAAGAAATGATTTATTTTTAAAATTCAAAATTGAAAAAAAAATTAAAAAGACAATTAATAAAAAAAAGAATGAGTTGTAAGAAGAGTAAAGTAAATAAAGTGTTAAAAAAATTGAATAAGATGTTGATTGCAAGTTTATACCATCAAACATATTAAAGGCATTAATAAACGCTAAAAAACAGATTACAGTAAAAAAATATGAATAATTACCTAAATATATATTTGAAGGTCGGAAAGAAAGGGATATCTCTTGAATTAATATTGAATTATCTAAAAAACAATAGGAAAAAAAAATTATTATAAACCCTGTTAATTTAATGTTTGGATTGATAAAAAAAATATCATCTACAATTCCTAAAACAAAAATAATCAAACAGTATAAATAAAAAAGTTTAGCGTTTATCTCGAAGTCAAAATTTATTACCTCAAGATGAGTTAATAATGCATAAAATGATAAATTTATAAGTAATATTGGTCCTCCTAATAAAGGAATTGGTTTTGCATGTAATTTCCTCTTATTCGGATAATCTTTTACTGAAATGATATGCTTTAATTTAGTAAAAAAAATAATTATAATTAAATTTAGAATAACAAAATAAATTAATAAATTAAAATCATTCATTTAAAATCTTTTCTTATTTTTTTTAAATATATAAAAAATGGTAAATTCCAAAATATCATAAATGAATTCATGTTATTAAAAAAATTTCCACTAGGTAAAAATGGGAATAAAGAAAGCAAAATAGAAATTAGCAAGAAATATTCAGGATAATAGTCAGTTTTTTTTGTAAAAATTATTTGTAAAATTCTATAAAAACATGAAGAGAGCAAAATTAAGTAAAATGTAAAGCCAAAAATCCCTGTTTCAGACAAAAATTGAGTTATATAATTATGTGGATGAGTGTTGCATCCACTAATTTTTGTTATATTTTTATAACTGAAGATATGATCATCTTTATCAAAGTGTTTCTGTATAATCTTTGACCCATCAGGTTTCTTAATTATATTAACTTTTTTATTATCAAGAAGTTTATAGTTTGGATCTATTTCTTTATAGCTTCTTAAATATCGACTATCATCAACATAAAATTGAAAATACTCACCTCTTTTTCCTACAAAATATCCTTCGCTTTTCGCAAGGATTTTTGTTTCCATAAAAGGTATACTATTTATTTCATATATATCTTTTTTGCACTCATCCCTAAAATTATTTGGGCCAATACCAAGGAATGGATTTTTTACAAACATCTTAAGAGCAGAAATATAATGATACTCATGCACTGAACTAAATAATCTTAGTCTCTCATTATTCGCTAAAGAGACAAGTCCAATTTGCTTCATAGTATGTGTGGTAATTCTATCAAAAATTTTTACATCAATTAATTTGGGAGATATTATGTAAATAGATATTCCTATTACTGCTAATAAATAAAAAGTTCTTCTAAAAGCTTTAATTTTTAATGAAAAAAGAGACAATATTAGGAAAAGTGCTAATGCTGCTCTCTCACCGCTCAAAATTATTAATACTAAACAAACTGTTATTAACAAAAAGATTACTAAAAATTTAAATTTAATATCAGAAAAATAAATCAAACCTAAAATTAAAGGCATAGATTTAACTATAAAAGAACCTAGGATTTGTTCATCTACAAAAACACTCGTAATCCTTCCTTGAAGAGTAGGCAGATTACTAAAAAGGTTATTACCTGTTACCACTTCGTAAATCGAGCTTAAAAAAATAATAGCTAGTAAAATAAAATAAATATACAATAAATAATAATGAAGTTTTTTGTACTCATATAGACAATATAATATTACTAATGAAAAAATTAAGAATCTAAAATAAAATCCAGTATTTTTAAAGCTAAGATAATAATTTTCAGAATTAAAAGATGAAATTAATAAAAAAAACCAAAATAAAACAAAT
>MDTB01230726.1_pt1 | contig 12919 bp, 12 predicted proteins | sample 811161 | NCBI WGS metagenome assembly MDTB01 (sample SAMN05326650, study PRJNA326480) | marine metagenome | isolation source: seawater | place: Mediterranean Sea | collected 2009 | reverse complement strand
GTTTATCCATATTTACAACTTTTTACAACCGTATTTTTAATCCTATATACCAAGGCAATTTCACCTTACTGATAAATGATCCCTTAAATAAAAAAAGTAATAATAACAGCAGTTCAATATCAGAGGGTTTAACGGAGTTAGCAAGAAATACCACTACCAATGATATTCCAACTTTGATTGAATTACTTAAAAGTTCAAGCTTATTAGAACCAATTGCTAAAGAATTTAATTATGACTTTGATGCCTTGTTTAATAGAATAAATATAAAAATAGGTGGAGGTATTACTTGGGATACCAAAGCAAATGGAATTTTAAAAGTAAGTTTGATAACAAAGAACCCAAAATTAGATTTAAAATTACTTCAAAAATTATCAAAGGTGTATTTACAAACAGCCTATGAACAAAGACGCCAGAAACTTGAGGATGGTCTTAAATTCCTAAACACTCAAGCACCAGAATTAACTACAAAAACTGCAGTATTAAGAACTAAATTAGCAGTTTTCAGAGAGGAAAACTCACTTTTAGAACCACAAAAAGAAGGTGGTTCTTTAAAGGAACTACAGATTCAAACAAATATAGATTTAGTAAAATTAGAATCAGAGAAAAGTAGATTAGAAAACATAAAAAAGCAAATTAAAAATGGTCAAATCACTGCTATTGGTTATCAAGATATTATAACCAGTGGAATTCGGCAACCAAATGCTGGAACATTCAAAGGTTTGAAAGTTGAAAATACTGAAAATAAATTATTAGAAGAAATAATATCTGTTAGAGAAAAAATTGCTAAAAATAGAGCTGTCTTTACTCCAAACTCATCAATTATTAAAACTCTAAAATCTAAATTAAACACATTAAAGCCTTTACTCCAAAAGAAACAACTTGAAGCAGTTGATACTGCTCTGCGTTTAAATGAAAACAACTTAAAAAACTTAAAATTGCAAACCCAAAAACTCGACTCAAGTTTTCAAAGGCAGCCTGAATTAATAAAACAATACGAGGAAATATTGCAAAAGCTAAAAATTGCTCAAGACAATCTAACTGGACTTATAACTGCAAGGGAGCGATTTAGATTAGAAATTGCACAAAGTACTATTCCATGGAGAATCATTCAAGAACCTTATATAAAACCTATTCCTATTAAGCCTTCAATACCTAGAAACCTTGCAATAGGAATGTTTTTTTCAATATTTAGTGGTATTTTTGCTGCCTTACTAAGAGATAGATTAGATAATGTATATCATTCACCCCAAGAAATTGAAGATGATTTGAATGTGCCAATTTTAGGTGGTTTGCCTTATATAGCTAATTATAAAAATCTCAGATCTGATAAGGAAGATAATATTTTTTCTGCCAAAATAGATGATTCAGAGTCTTCAAAAAAGAACAACTCAATTGAGAGATTTTTTTATCAAGAGGCGATGAGGAACTTATTTACATCTTTAAGATTTTTGAATATTAATAAAAAAGTAAAAATAATTACATTTTCAAGTTGTGTCCCTAAGGAGGGAAAAACTCTAATTACTTCTCTTCTTTCCAAAGCCTTGGCAGAACTTGATCAAAGAGTTCTTCTTATTGATGCAGATTTAAGAAAACCTCAACTTCATCACCGTTTAGGATTAAATAATATTCAGGGATTTTCAAACCTTTTAGCAGATCAAACATTAAATATAAATGATGTAAAGCAAAATATTTCTGAATTTCCTGGATGGACTGTTATAACTTCGGGAACAAAGCCTCCAAACCCTACAAGATTACTAAGTTCATCTAATTTAGATACACTAATTGAAAATATTAGTAAATCAAATGATTATGATTACGTAATTTTTGATTCGCCTCCATACTTGGGTTTATCTGATGCCAAATTATTATCACAAAAAAGCGATGGTATGATTCTAACAATTTCCCTTCACAATATAGAAAGAAACTTTCCCAGAACTGCAATAGAAGAAATAAATAATTCAAACAATAATTTATTTGGGGTTGTTTATAATTCAATCAATCCAAATTCTAAAAGACTTGGGTCAGCTTATAAGTATGGTTATGGAGGTTATCAATATGGTTATGGTTATGGTTACACCTACGGGAATCAATCTTACCTATATGATTCTTATAATAATATCGATGATGATGATGATGATGATGATGAAACTAAAAAATCTGATTTTGTTAAAGATAACTTAAACAAGTTAATTAATAAAGCTATAGAAAGAAAAAAAAGCTTAGTAAATTTAATTTTCACTTGGCTCGATAAATAACATATATGGGCCTAAAAATTGATTGGGTATTAAGGAAGGAATTAGCCATAGGCAAACCGCCTCAAGATGAAAAGGATATTTCATTTTTAAAAAAAAATGGAATAGTAACAATTATTTCTCTTTGTTTTGAATCTGAATATAAACCTCCAATAGAAATATATAGTTTTTTCAATTATTATAATCTTCCTCTGCCAGACCATAGAAAAAAAGAATCTTTGAAAGTTGAGGATATTTTAATAGTTCTAAAATATATTAAAGAAAATATTCACAATGGACCAATTTATATTCATTGCTTTGCTGCGATGGAGAGATCACCCTTAATTTGCATAGGATGGCTAATGAAAGCAAAAGGCTATAGCCTTCAAGTCGCGTTGGATTATTTGATGCAGATACATTTAGGTACTAGTCCATTACCAAATCAATTAAATTTATTAAATGATGAAAGATTTAAACCAAATCAAAAATAAAACTTTTTAGTTATTAAATTTATAATATTTATGGCTCACTACTAGAGATATTCATAATTTGTATGTTGTAAGAAATCAAATTGCAACATTGTTACAATTTTGCCTAATTTACATAACAATGAAGAAATGAAAGATAAAAACTTAGAAGGGCGAATATTGGAAATTATAAATAATATCAAAGAATTTCTTCAAACTGATTACCTTATTAAATAATACCTTTTACAAAGATCCTAATAAAAAGATTTACTAATATTCAGAATTTTCTTCTTATTTTGATGAATGCCCCAGTCTTAAATACAAAACGAATAATATTGAAAATTAAACCAGTAAAAAGTGGGATCAATATAAAGAAAATAGATTTTAAATATTTAGTTCTTATTTTTATCTGAGCAATAGCATTATCATTATTTTTCAAATAAGATCTTTCATTACCGTAGATAGTTAATGGACTTCCTATATGTCTAAATTTAAATAAAGGATTCATTAAACATCTTATCCATAATTCTATATCTTCTGCCTTTTCTAATTGTTCATTATAGTAAAGTAATCTTGTATTAAAAGAATTCCTTCTTATGCAGACAGTTGGATGAGGGATGGGGTTTGCACCTAATCCCAGCGTTAAGTATATTTGAAAAATATTTCTTGGATATTTAATTAGCTTTCCTTTCTCACTTCGCATATCCCCATATGTTAAGTCTAGATCTTCTTTGATCATCTTTGATAATTGAAGATCTAATCTATTTGTTATTAAAAGATCGTCAGTATCTAATCGAATAATATATTTTGATTTGGAGTTTTTAATTCCATAATTAAGACAAGAGCAGAATCCAGAACCTAAGTTATTTATAAATATTTCTGAGAAATCCTGGAGATCTTCTTTAGATAACTTTTTCTGTAAATCTTGGGCCTTATTAAGTTCAGATTTTTCAAAAATTATTACCAACGAAACTCCATACTTATGATTTATATCTTTACAGTTTTGTATAACTTTTTTTGCGAAAGTATAAATTTCCGTTAAGGGTTCTCCATACGTTGTTGTTAATATTACTGCATCTTTAGTCATGGGTATTTTTAAAAAACCTTTTCCTATCATACCTACAAATTCTTATAGAATATTAAATTAATAACTGATTTCTTTGGAAAATTTATACTAATTTTTTTCCTAGAATTTCGTTTGAATTAAAAATAATCCTACATATTTAAAAATATAAATTCAGTCTTAATCTATTAAGAACTTAATATAAATAAGTTCAACATCAACTTAAATCTCTCATGGCTGATTCAGTAATAAAGTAGGAATCTGAACTAAAAGATATACCTTTAGATAATGAGCTTTTGACATCTTTCAAATGTTTATTTGGAATAAACCTAAAATCCATTGAAACTCTAGTTTTTCCAGTAAGGTTTATTAGATCTCCATGCTTAAATATTGAAGTATTTAATATCGCATATTCACCTGATTTTAAATTCAACGGTTCATAATCTTCGAACCCTAAATTTTTTTCAACCTGAAGTGCTGATGTATTTAAACATTGATTTAATGCATAAAAGCAATTAATTTCTCCTAGAGGATGCGAATAATTTGAATCCCTGTGAAATTCAAATACTGAGACATTATTGGGGAATTGAAATCTTATTGTAGGGAAACGTTGAATAGACCATTCCCCTCTAAAATCAGTCTCATCTTTAAGTATTTGAACTATATTTATACAAAGCTTTTTATAGCTTTTCCAAAAATCTGAAGAGAAGTAATCAGGATCATCAAAAGTTGAGTAAATTGCTTTATGAAAAATAGTATTTTGATCTGTTCCTTGTTTTAGAATTTCATCTTTATTTCTTAAAGAATCATGAAGTGTGTGAAGTTCAAAATCATTTTTAATTTCCTCATGAAAAAAAAAAGCACGGTTAAAGTGTGATATTAGGGATTCTTTTATATTTTCTGTTGACTCAAAAACCTGAATTTTTTGTTGAACCATTTTTGATTAATGATAAGTTTTATGGGGGTTGTATGATACGAAACCGAAATAATGAAGAAACTTAACTATGTAATTTATCTTAAGTAAATCATAAATTTTGCATATCAATATATAGAAAATTTTAATAAATGTCAATCTATTTCTGGTATAAATTCTTAAATCTATCGTCTCATTTATCTTAATTGAGGTATCAAAAATTGTTTTATTAGAGCGATGATGTGTATTTGGACATATTTCATCACCATATATTTGTTCCCACTTATCTGGCACTTTAATATCAGGTTCCCATAGATTCATCACAGGGCAATAAACTAAACCATCACTTAAATATGCCCCCCACCAACTTAAGGACGAGTTACTTATGATAGATGACTTTGCAAATGAGAATATATTTAAAATATCAAGAGTAGAGCTTATATAATTATCTCCATTAATGTAATTTATACCTTTACTACTTAATAAATTCTTGATTTGAGGAAGAAGAATTGAGCTTTCTGGATTTTTGAACATATCTGAAAAGACAATCGCATTTTTAATTTTGGATAATTTAGGATTAGTGCATATTTTCTTGATTGACCTTGCATAATAAGCAATATCAAGATTATCAATTTTTTTTCTTATCTTATTAGAACCACTACCATGTAATTCTCTAATATGAATCGCAAAATACTGAATACCTTTTAATTTATAAACTGTATCTATTTCTCTTATAGTTGATTTAATCTTTTGAACTACCTCTGGTTTAAGTATTCTATAGTTTGTAAAATTTCCAGCTAAAAAAATATCATTATTGAGTGAAGCCAAGGGTGATTTCTTAGAAAAGTATAAAGGATGATCAATATCATATTCATTTAAAAAGATTATTTTTTTGGTTAATTTAAATTGATTTTCCTGAATCTTGAGATTCATTAGTATATCCGTTATCTCTAAATTTCTTTTATATTTATCTTTATGAATATCATCTTTGTAAAAATAACAATCTTTTTCATATATATTTGCCAATGAAGCTGCTGCAGCCGCTTGAAACAACTGATTACCTGTACCTCCTCGTAAATTAATGATTAATTTTCTCAATTCTTTAAAGTTTAAATATTATTTTAGTTAATATTTTTATTAAAAAATACCTAGATTAAGATTAATAAAAAGATCTTTAATAATTTTTTCGAGATTAACATATCTAAAGATTAAATATAATACTATAGACCTTTTATCTATTTTTCAATAGATTTCATAGCACCTTAAAGTTAAACAATTTGTTTTTATTTTGGAAATAAAAAGGATTATTCTTTTAATTCTATTTAAATTTAAAGCAATTATCCTAAAGGATCTGGGCTGAACCTTCCAAGATTTTTTTCTTCAAGACTTTTAATAAAATTATTATTCTTTCTAAGATTTATGATATTTTCTCTCATGTATCTAGAATAATAAAACCAGCTATCTCTATAAAGTGACAAATGGTCATAGTCTTTAAAGTTATTAGCTAAATCCTTTCTGACTAAATATGAATCTTGCTGAAAGCATACTATCTTATATCCATTTTTTTCTACTTGACTGTAGATATAAGGAAAGGGCTGTTGATTATTTTTCATCGCAAATGACATTGGCACATTAATATCTTTATCTAGATATGGAGTATAATTTGTTCCGCCTTCCATTATTATTAATGGAGGTTTAAATCCCAAATCACAAAATATATCTAAATCTGGACCATCTGTATCTATAGAGACAACTTTTATTTGTTCAATATCTATATTTTGATCATTTAAAATATTTATAAGAGATCTTCCTGGTACCCCGTACTTGGGAGCTCCGACAAATTCATTTACAATAATGATGTCGTTTTTAGGATAATTAAATTTACATTGTTGAATTTTTTTTTTATTTTTTTCTATAAAAATACCTTTAAATCCTTTTTCATAGAGTCTCCTACAATTAGAAAAATATACGCCATCCCAACCTCCAAATTCAACAAACATTCCATTTTTTATATTAAGACGTCGTAGAATTTCATTTATAATTCCATCTTGACCTGCTTGAGAATAGTTGTTCCCATAAAAAAATAGTAAAGATTCCTTATCAACATATTCAACAAGGTCCCTAATGGAATCTTTCTTTGAAAATATTGCATCTAATTTTTTTATTAATTTTGAAAACATAAAGAGTATGAATTACGAAATAAAATCTAATTTCTTTAATGAGATAAATGTCTTGGTAAAAGAAAAAAATTTTAGGAGTTAAATAGATATCATTTATGACTTAATTTCTTATTTTACATCTTACTATGTTGGATATCTTTTTCTTAAAAAGAAGCTTATATTGTTATAAATTTTCTAAGAATTAATAAAACATTGATATTAAAAAATTCTTTGTAGTTTAAAAATATTTATTGAAGTTTCTCAAATAGGAAAATATTAAATCTATGAAATTTGTAAAGCATTAAGTTTTTTGTTTTAATTTAAATTTGGTATATTGGTTAAAAAATTAGAATCTAGATTATGAAATTTTCATCACGTTATCAAAATAATATAAAAAATTTTATTTTCAGTAAATGGGGACTATCAAATTCTTCTAGGAGAACAAAATATGTCAAAAAATGGCTTGAATCTATTAAAGATAATGAAACTATTCTAGACGCTGGTGCTGGGCCCCAACAATATAAAAAATATACAGGCCACCTTAAATATACTTCTCAAGATTTTGGACTTTATGAAGGTGGTGATGAATTTGGAGATACTTACATAAATCACCAAGAAAAAAGTTTCAATTCAAAGACATGCGATATTATCAGCGATATCACAAATATCCCAAGAGAAGATAGTTCCTTTCAAAACATTATCTGTACTGAAGTTTTTGAACATCTTCCTAATCCAATGGCAGCACTTAAAGAATTTAGTAGACTTTTAAAAAATGGTGGCAAGCTTATGATTACTGCACCATTTAGATGTCTCTATCACCAAACTCCATATTTTTTTTATAGTGGTTTTAGCAAATATTGGTATGAGTATCATGCAAAAGAATATGGATTTGAAGTATATGACATTACTCCTAATGGAAATTACTTTGAAGATATAGCACAAGAAGTGTTTAGAATAATTTCTTTAGGAAACGTATATAAAAAAATTTTTAGTATAATTTTTTCCTTACCTTACCTTATTTATTTATTCTTAATTGATAGAATTTTTAAAACAAAAGGGCCAGAAAGTTGTTGGGGATATCACGTTATTTTGATAAAGAAATAAATAAAATTCAATAATATAATTAAGTTTACTTGAAATTCCCAAAATTTAGATTAAAAAAGTTCTCCAAAAAAATAATGAAATATACGAATAATTGCTGATTATTTTCGAATATAAAATCTCTTAATAGCCACAGAACATGGATTAAAAAGTATTAACAAAATTTTATAACTTTATTATTTAAAACTTAAATAACTGTAGGATAAAAAGGTCTTAGAGAATTGAATAAATTTTCAATAAAGAAAGGATTTTTCTTATATTTATATTATGTATAATTTTTATTCAGTTACCCTAATAGAAAATAAAAAGACAATTGAGCGATGTTTATATAATCTAAATAATTTATATCCGAAAAAATTTGAATATAAGATAATTTGTCCAGAAATATCATGTCCATCATTTCAGGAATTGTGCATAACGAAAAATATTCAAATAATAAGTGAAGATTCAATTCTCTCTTTCTCTCAATTCAAGAAAATAGCCCTAAATATTGCTGCCTATATTGGTAAAAAAAAAATAGAAAAATAAAAGTAGATGAGAACAGATTAGGTTGGTATTATCAACAGGTTTTAAAACTTTCTTTTCTCCTTGAAGAATCAAAAATAAGGCCAACTACAATGATAGATGCTGATACAATACTAATTAAAAAATTAGATTTTATTTCTAACGACAGATCAAAACTTTTTGGCACTTATTATGAAAGACATAAACCCTATTGGGAGACACTAAATACAATTTTTGATTATAAAATCCCTTTTAAATCTTGGGTATCTACTACATGTCAGATAAATAGTCTTACTCCCATAGAGAATAAAGCACTTATTACAATATTAAAAGAATATATTCCTAGAACTAACAACATATCTACTCCAGAGTGGATAGCAAATATAATTGTTACATCAGTTGTATGGACTCATAATAAATTAGATGGTTGTTATTTCAGCGAACAAGACTTTATAGGTTATTTCCTTAGATATTATTTTGGAACTATTCCAAAAAAAATGTTATTTCTGAGATCTAAGGTGAGTTATAAGTTAAGTAATAATCAAGAAAAAATTGCTTCTTTAATCGGCTTTATTCATGTAACATATGAACATTGGCAAATAAAAAATAAAAATAAATCTTTACCTTGGATTAATTTTATTTTTATTTTATTGCTAAACTTATTGTTACCCTATTTTAAGAAACTGAAATTATTTTTATGGGAAAATTAGAAAAAAAAAACTGCATTAATTGTTGGTATAACAGGTCAAGATGGAGCTTACTTAGCGAATTTACTGCTATTAAAAAATTATGAAGTTTATGGAACAAGCAGAGATTCTGAGTTGGCAAATACATCAAAGCTTAAACACCTAAATATCTGGGATAAAGTTAAAATTGTTACTACATTAACAAATGATTTTAGAAGTATTTGTAAAACTATTTTAATGATTAGGCCATCTGAAATTTATAATTTAGCTGGTCAATCTAGTGTCTCTTTATCTTTTGATCAACCTATAGAGGCTATTGATTCAATTGCAAACTCAACAATCAATTGGCTTGAGGCAATTAGAATCTTAGATAATCAAATAAAATTTTTTAATACAGGTAGTTCTGAGATGTTTGGAAATATTCAGAACAATTCCGCTGATGAAAATACACCTTTTTCGCCTAAAAGTCCTTATGCAGTTGCGAAAATGACAGCATATTGGTACGTCAAGAATTATAGGAAATCATATAACCTTATGTGCTGCACAGGAATAATGTCTAATCATGAATCACCTCTACGCGGAGAAAGATTTGTTACAAAAAAGATAGTCCGAGCCGCCCAAGATATTAAATCCGGCAAAAAAAATCTCTTACTTGTTGGAAATGTAAACATTCATCGGGATTGGGGTTGGAGTCCAGATTACGTTGAAGCAATGCATAAAATGTTAACAATTAATCATAGTTGGGAAGATTTTATTATTGCTTCAGGTGAAACACACTCTCTGAAAGAATTAATTGAGAAAATTTTTCAGCAGGCTGGCCTCGATGCAAGTAGATATATTCAAGTAGACGAAAACCTATTGAGACCAAATGAATTAATTCGTTCCAGTTTAAATCCCACAAAAATCTTATCAAAACTAAATTGGAAATCTAAATGTAATTTCAATGAGTTAACAAAAAAACTTTTCAATGAAGAGCTTTTTTAAGAAAATATGATTTAATTTTTTCTATTAATTAGAAAAAGTAAACATCTAATTAAACAAAAAAAATAATTACTTAATCCAAAGAGATTATAGATTTAAATTTAACATAATATTTTATTTAGAATTGTAGGGACAACTGTTCCAAAAAAATTAATAAAAAAGTTCTCTCATTCCCTCTACTAAAACAAAAGGCCAAAGATTTTCTTATAAATTCTGAAAATAAATAATTCTTTACAGTTGATAATTTTAAATCTTTATTGATGGGGTTATAAGGTTAAATTTTATAACCTGTTTCCAAAGCATCGTTATAAAACATCTTAATCGTATCTAAAGATAATTCCTCGAGATCCATATCTTTCATTGAGATTTTCTTTAATAAAGAAGGAGGAATTGTAATAATGTCACAACCTATATTAATAGCCTCATATAAGTTATATATTTCTCTGGTAGAAGCCCAAAGAACTTCGCATTTTTTCAAATGTTCTTTCTTATTAATTGCGTATAATATAAAATCATTTGGGTTAAGCCCAGTATCAGCTATACGGCCTGCAAAGATTGAAATTATAGAATTTACATCTGGATCAAGAGCATTTATTGCCTTGTCAATTTGCTTCTTAGATAGTATCGCTGTGATATTTATTTTTATTTTTAATTTCGTAAGATTTTTTATGAGTTCGCACGTTGATTGACCTTTAGTATTAGTGATCGGAATTTTGATATAAACTTGATCTCCCCATTTTGAAATCTTTAAAGCTTGTTCATACATTTCATCTATCTCATCTGAAAAGACTTCTAATGAAAGAGGTAGTGTTGTACTAGCAATAACTGCTTTAGCAAATATTTCAAAATTAGAAACACCGCTTTTTCTCATTAAAGTTGGATTTGTGGTAATACCTGATATATATTCCTTCTTTGATAGTGATATTACTTCATCAAAATCTGCAGCGTCTACAAAAATTTTTGTCATCTTTATTTCCTCAATATAGTAAGTAATTCTCGTATATCTGAGATAAGATTATAACTTAACTCTTGATTATAAGCATAACTAGTAAGAGAATAACTTTTTTTTAATAAGTACAAATTTTTAATACCTCCTGCATCTCCAGCAATAATATCAGAGATCCTATCTCCTACTACAAAACACTTTTGGGTATCCAAAGAAAAATCTTTTATTCCAGAATAAATCATTCCTGGCAGTGGTTTTCGACACAAACAATTATCTTCGTTCGAGTGAGGGCAAACATAGATTTTTGATATGGGGTAATTATCTAATAGGAAATTATGCATTAAATTTAACTCTTCTAGTTCCATTAAGCCTCTTGAAATGTCAGGTTGATTAGTGAAAATTAGATTTAAGTACCCCAGTTTTTTTATTTCAGTTAATAATTCATACACAAAAGGAAATACTTTGAAATTTGAAAATTTTCTTGGAGATAAGGATTTCCCATCCTTAACATTTATCTGATTAATTATTCCATCTCTATCCCAAAAAATTGCTTTGCTCATAATTTAATTATTGTTTTCAAAATTTATTATTTCTTGCAATTCGTTTTTTGAGTAAGAGTTTTTAAAATCCATGTATGATTGAGGAGTTCCTATTTCATAAAATCTTTTATTTACGAGATATGGTTTAATTAGATTTAAATAAGATAATGATTCTTGAAAAAATTTAAGACACTCATTTGTTTTTAGTATTTCAAGATTTTCCATTAGAAATGATTTTTGAATTCCAAGTAAACCATAATCTATGAAATTTGAAGACTTGATTTTTTCTATATTATTTTTTGATTCAGAATTGAAATAAATTAATTTATTATTCTTATAAAACACATTGTTCTTGTCAAGATTGTTTTTATTATCGAAAATGGACATCAGCATTCCAGTTTTTAGATTTTTGGAGTTGTTATAGAAATCCTGATAATCAATATTTAATATTGTGTCTCCATACTGTAGAAGAAAATGTTCTGGTAAATAATCAATGGCATTTAGTAATGCTGAAGCCGTTCCTGGTTTAAGTTTTTTATTGTCTTCTATATATACTATTGGAATTGATTTATAGAATAAACCTAATTCATTTTTTATATCATCACTTTTAAAAGAAATTAAAAGGTATATTTTTTTAAATCCATTATTTACTAAGCTATCCAATAATAAATAAATAAAGGGTTTAGAATTTATAGGAATAAGTGCTTTTGGTTTTCCTCCACTAATAGAACTTAGTCTAGTGCCTTTGCCTCCACAAAGTAGGACTATATTCATTGATTAATTAATGTTTGAACACCGTTGTAGTCAAATCTAAATTTCATTTCCTTTAATTTAAATTTAGCCATTTCTTCTCTTAAAGTCTTTTTATTTTCTGTATAAAACATTAAAAAACCACCACCCCCTGCGCCAACAACTTTTCCACCTAGGGCTCCATTATCAATGGCTGCATCATATACTTTGTCCATGAAATTATTACTCATACCTGAAGATCTTTTCCTTTTATTCATCCAGTGTTCATGCATTAGTAATGCAAATTGTTTTAATTTGGAATCTTTTAGTAATTGAAAACTAATTTTCCCAAGTTCTTTGGTTTTATGAAGATTTTCAAAAATCTCTTTATCACTAAGAGATGATCTCTTTTCTTGATCTTTTAAAATAGAGCTTGCTGATCTTTGTTGCCCTGTATAGAAAAGCAATAAATTTGATTCTAATTCATCCAAAGTGTCAGCGCTTGCAGGAATTGGACTAATTGTAACTTTCCCGGATCTATCAATTTCAAAAGAGTTTATACCACCGAAAGCAGATATGTATTGATCTTGTTTCCCAACT